>Ga0157364_1005413_pt1 | contig 12989 bp, 9 predicted proteins | sample AttsexASBM2_FD_111476 | JGI IMG/M metagenome (GOLD analysis project Ga0157364, IMG submission 111476) | Fungus gardens microbial communities from leaf cutter ant in Ribeirão Preto, State of São Paulo, Brazil - Atta sexdens ASBM2 | ecosystem: Host-associated > Fungi > Mycelium > Unclassified ... | reverse complement strand
GAACGACTATCATTCTATATATGATAACGAATGAGAAAAGGAATCATTATAATCAGTTTTTTTTTAAATAAATGTAATTAAAAGTGATCATTCAAGTTTTACTATTCAGTTTTAATAATTTATAACTGTTTTACTGTTTTAGTAATTTATAACACTAAAAATGAGCGTCATACATTGGCATTTTATGGAACACTAGTGTTCGCAGACAAATATTTTAAATTATATAATATATATGTCAAAGAACTTCTTGATATAATATACTTCACTAATTCTCAATATTGTTTCTAGACGTTCAATAATATTATGCAATTCATTCAATTATTCAATAATATCTATTGATCGTCTAATAGAAGCCGCTAAAATTCTAAAACACAACTCGGAGCAATATTATACTGAAAAAAAGATTGGTTGCTGCAACAATTTAGATAGTAAAATATGGCACAACAATTTTATATGGCTGCAGTAACCAGTTTTTGATTGCGTTAGCCTATCGAAATCATATATTGACATTGCGGAAGGTTAACTAAAAATTTGCTGCTACAACCAAAAACTGATTGCTGCAGCCATATAAAAATGTTATATTTTATTATCTAAATATTTTACTATCTAAATTATTACAGCAACCAATCTTTTCTTTCAGTATACCTTATAAATTAAGTAATTAAACGTATATTAATTAGTGTAAAGAACAAATTTATTAATGTTAAGGTAACGTTGTCTCAAGTCTATTACAATGTTGAGAGAAACGTTGCGGAAGACGAAGACGACGACGACGGTGGCCGCGTGCGTGAACGCAACCCGCTCGCCCATTAGGAGGGTATTTCACGGCACGTCACGTTTTATGCCAGCCACGTGACTCCCCGTGACACTGCCAAGTCGAGCCGGTGTCAGGTCGAAGGTTACACGCGATTCGCCTCGAACCGCCTGGCTCGACCGTCCGTCCGTCCGTCAGTCGGTTTACCATCCCGATCGACTTCATTTCGCGAGCATATGCTACTAAACGATCGGTCGGCGGTGCCTTTTGAGACTTTCCCGCCGAGAGAGCGCAAATATATATTCGGCGGTGGAATCACGCCGCAGACTATAAAATTGTGTCTGGCGTATAGTAAATGCTAAAGCCCTTACACTTAAGCGACCCCTAGATGACCAATATTATTGCACAATTTGATACTGCAAAATATTATTGAGTTTCGTTGAACCTCCAGAACATTTGTTTTGAATTGTTTGAAAGAGGTATCTACATTATTGCACAAAATAATTGTATAATACAATAATAATGAGTATTTAAAGATTGATTTAAGTGATTACCACATACATTGCGCAAGAAACAAAAATAATGATTTTTTTCATTTCAAGATAACTATTCAAAGTATTGAATTACAATAAAAACCATAGTCAAAGATAGCAAGCGTAACACGCCGGGATCATAACTATGAATCAACTGTTCCGTCCAATCAGAGTGACCGATCTCTTTTTGGAGAAACGACATTTGAGATTATTCCAACTCTCGCGTAATGAAGGTGACGAATTTGAGCATGTCGAATCTCGCGACGTGGCGTGTCAGCACCGAGCTCATCCACCGAACGTTCGAGGTCCGATTGTACATAGTGTAAAGAATATAGTGCTTACTCAGCCGGATGGCCCAGTGAACGCCACAGTTTCATGCCGTTGTGATTTACGTCAGAGACCAGCACGAACGTGATGCGCGAAGCGCATCCTCCTAGAATGATATATTCTAATTTTGTTAAAGAAGTTTAGTAAAGCGGTAGTAATAGTGACGGGTGAGAAACGCGAAAGGAGATAGGGAGAAGATCGGAGAAACTGTGACGCAGCAGGGATGCGTGCCGGCCTTTTAACGACTCATTTGCGTCTCCCGGGAATTTTACGAGCCGCCTGATCGATTATTTTATTTTATTTTATTTTCGACTCCCTCGCGCAACTGCGTTCTCGATCCCCCAATCTTCCCTTTGCCCCGTTGTCACTTGTCAGGAAGGAGGGAGATTCCTCGTGTGGGGGATGGCGTAGGTATCTTGTTTTATTGGCATATCGCGTTTCTTGCGTGATACCTCTAGATCTCGAGATCTACGGGCGCCCCGATCGGATTACGGGAAACGTTCTCGCCGCGGGAGCAGCCGGAAAATAAGAGCGAATGACCCAGGAGACTGCTGAGCACGTCGAGAAGGACGTCGGTCCAGTCCTCATTCTCTTTCCCCATTCTCGTTTGAGAGAAGTCTCCAGCCATTTAATGTGGTGATTTATTATCACTCGAAAGACTCTTCGGACTAACTGTGAGAGCGAGAGTTCTCTCGAGAAGTCGTCAGATTTAATATCAACAAAGTTGCAAGATTATTTAATTCTAAATTCCGATCCAGAGAGATCTTGATTTAAAATAGCTGGAGACTAATAAGAATCACGAAATAATATCCTCAATTTTGATTGGTGCCGCCGTTTTTCAGCAAACTAATAGATATAACATGATTGTGAATACTACCATAGTCATATCGTTTTTGCTGAAAAATGATGTTGCCGATCTTGATATTATTTCGTGACTTTTAAAGGATCTGTGAAAACAACATATTTTACTTTATTTCGTTTAGCATTAAAAAGAACAAATGATCGATCGTATAAAAATTGCAAAAACGAGGAAGACTTAACCTTTTATCGAATTATTAATGAATTCTAGAGTGTGTGTGACAGATGTAATTCTCCTACTTTTTTCTTTTCTTTTTTAAGAAGATTAATTTCAAAATAAAATAAATGTCTGTATATCCGATTCGATCGTGATATTTTATTCATTTGTTGCGTCAAATGACACCTTAACTTTATCGACATCATCGAGTTTCTATTTTCCTTCATTCGTGCTCGTTTGACACTTTTACAATTTCGCGCGGGAGTGGTACAGGTTTATAATACGTTGTATTTATAATACATTTCAAGCTTTATGACCGACCAGCGCATCTCGCCGCAAATGGTTTCTTCCGCACTCGACGTACTCTCTCGTTCCCGTCAAACTTTACTTTGTGCGAGTCATCGCTTATGGAAATTGATGCGTCTCGATCTATAATAAAATATTATAATGCAAATATAAGAGCAAAGATCTACAAGAATATTCGTTGCTCTTTATAAAAATAAATTAATATCATAAACTCACGATGACACTGACGTAAGAATGACAAAATGTTATTGATGTTATTGATGAAACGGACAGAAATTCATTTACTTTTAATCAGAATCAATAACCATTTAACATTTATTTTTTTATTTTACTGAGACAGTCTGAGACTGAATTCAAACATAAAATTGCACACGAAGAAAAATGTTTGGTTGAATTAACTGAAATTCTGGTGGGATATACTAGAATTCTAGTTAAAATAATTAGATACCAGACTTAACCAGAATTTGAATCATTTTCCATCAAAATTTAATTTAATCAAATATTTTTCTTCACGCATACACATTAGTTTCATTACACGTAAAACACAAGGTTACAGACATGTTTAGTTCCGTACATAATTGTATTTAAATTATATTGAAGAGGAAAAATGATTGAAGCGTTTATTATTTATTTTTGTGTTAAACAATGTACTCATGATTATCTAGTGGCGCCTTTTATTAGCATTATTACAATTTCATGACTGAATATTTATGTTATATTTATACACTGAAAAAATTCCTAGTTGAAAATAGACGAACCAAAAAATTTCTGATTATATCAATCAGAATTCTGGTTATCTTAATTGAAATTATAATGGATTTAACCAAAAAATTCGGATTTGTCCATTTTTCAATTAGAATTCTAATTAATATAATCAGACTCTTTTTCCAGTGATATATTTTCACATTGCAAACACACAATCGAAATAATGAAAAGAAATATCACAGCGCAAATTAAGAAAAGCACGTTTTAATCGTCCCGGCGTATCAATGCTGTTTAATTTAATTATTAGCGATCGGGCAGTGCTATCGACTTCACTGGAGATTAATGTAATGACGACTCACACGGACGAGCAATCCATCATCAGCCGCGGTCGTGCAGCCCCGGCGCGGGATTTTTGTTTCCAATGCCACGAGTCACCTTGCGAGTCTGGAGCCGTCGAAGATTATGCACGGATGGCAAACGCGAATGAAGTATGCAGCTCGTAAGGATACTTGCTCTATCCAGAAACCCGCGAGTATTACTCGAGCGTCCATTGCCATTGGCGTGGACGCTTTGCTCTCGCGCGCGTTATTACATAGTTAGCTCTATCCACGGCGCGAATCATAAATCACGAGGTACGATCCTCGGCGCTAACGGTGCTTCGAAAAATTGCGCGGACGTGCGCGCGACCGGTTGCGCGACCCACGAAAAATCGTTACTTCGAACTCATCAGCGATCGCCCGGTATAACACGTGAGAACGGTGACTCTAATTGCGCAAATTACGTGCCTTTGTGCGACCGCCACGGATTATTAATATTCTCGTAATTATGTATTGCGTCTACGGACGAGTACTCTCACCGCGAAGGACGCATCCATTAACCGAAAATACCGAGAAACCAGCGGCTCTTGTGTCAGAGAAAACGTACTCACACACGCGAGAACGAGGAGCGAGTAACAAAAGCGAGATGACACGCACGGAAAAAATTATTTTGTTCAACTATTTAAAAATTTAGTTAGATACAAATCTCAAAAAAAATTTTTTTGGACTTCAAAATAATTATCTAGGATGTTTAAGCATAATGAACAATGTTTTGACTTTCTAGTAACCAGTTAGTAACGTCTATAATAATTATTTTGATGATCCAATAAAGTTATTTTCAGATCTGTACACTGAGAAAAAAATATAGTTAATTTTAATAAATATTTAGTTCAATACTGCCAACTAACATAACTAAACATTTACTTACAGTAAGTAAATATTTGTTCAATAAAAAAAATGATTGTTAAATTAAATTAACATTTTTTTGTATCAAATAAATATATCTTTATATTTAATAAATATTTAGTTGGCAGTATTCAACTAAATATTTATTAAAATTGACTATATTTTTTTTCAGTGTATCTAGCGTTTTAGATATTTCGACAAAGTCATCTTTTTTGTGTGCTCACGTAAACTTTTCCAAGCAAATCTCTCTCTCTCTCTTTCTCTCTCTCTCTTCAGAGGATGGAGTTACCGCGAAAAAAAATAAGAGGCAAGTTTACGCCACTGTCGGTGCGCGCTAGTTGTATGCAAATAGGACGGGATAAAAATTGATCAACGTCAGCCACCCGATGAATCTCCGAAGCCAATCAGCGTGTCTCATTAACCCCCGCCCCCGTCGAACAGTGTCCGTCAGTTTGGAGGCGAGGCGTCCTGCTGCTCCGAGTATTCCGGGTACGAGCGAGCGGAACAGCCTAGCGGAGCGCCGTCTGCGCGGCGTGTCGCAGAGCGTGAGAATCACTGCATCCCAATTGATCCTAGGGTCAATGAAGCTGTTGAATGATGACCACTGACAGGTGCATTCACAGGATTGCGCATAATACCGCGCAAGAGTTGCCTACGAGTTTTCAGCCGTGCCTGCCTGTCCGTTCCCTCCACACTCGCCTTCTCTCTTCTCTATTACCCTCTCCGGCTCGTCGTCCTCGCACCGTCTCTCCTTTGCCTGCCCGCAACACTCTCCTTCCGCCTCCTTCTTTCCCTCTTCCCAGGGCACCCTCTCCATCAGAGTACCTGCCTCCACCGTCCACGACGTGCAGGAGAAAACGAGCGAGCGCATACGTACGCCCGCATTATCCGTACAGCCGCGCCGCGATCGCTAATTGTCCATAGAAATCGAAACTGCGTTCCTGCAACGTCACGCTTGCGGCTTGCCCGTCCTCTGTCCTGCCCGCCTGACTCATCTTTTGTTCGTAGGAGATTCTCAACCCTTCCATCCGCGTCATTCCGAATCGGTGATGCGAAGGTTCCGCTCGATCGACAAATCGCACGTCTGTCTCTATCGCGTCGGGCACTCGTAATTGATTTATCAGCGCCTTGGTGCTGAACATATACGTGGTGCGCTGCCCCTTTATATTCCAGCCGTTAAAGGCGCTAACTTAACGAGCAGCCACCCCTCGCACGGAGTACCGACGTGCCCATGCCATGCCAGCGCGGCGTGAACGCGGTGCAAACGTGCAAACGTGCAAACGTGCAAACGTGCGCGCGCTTAAAGCTTAAGTGGTACAAAGCTGTCCGCGATTGACGCTACGTTCGCACCCGCCGGGCGTTCGCGCACCGGTAAATGCAGCCGATTCATCATGGAATCATTCGCGTCGGAGGAATTCATTTATATTAATGAATGACTTATTAATCACGGCCCGGCACGACGAGAGCCGGCTGTGCGCGATGCGGCCGGGTCGGCCATAGCCTTCGCGGAATATCAATTATTGTTCTCGCGGCTGCACGGCGTGGCGGTTCCAACGATTCCGAGGGGAGATGATGCCGAGAGTCGGTCACGCGTTCAAATCATTAACAATTCCGATCCAATCTGCAGTTTAAGTACACGACAAAAAAAAAATCGCTATCAGTAAAATGACATAAATAACGTCGTGTAATAAGTGTTAAAAATTAGGTACGTGAAATTGATTTATACTTTAGACTGTCTCGCAAATTTGATTTGACAGCTTCCTCTCCTCGAGTCCCGTTGCAACAATATTCGTGACGCCGAGATATGATACCATGAAGCGATGTGGGCATCGCTCAAGACGAAGTAGAGATAACAAGAATTCTTTTTCAAGCCGTATTATATATCAGGTACAAGGATCTTCGCAGGATTTAACTACATGACCCTGCCACGGACTTAGAGACGCAAAATGCGTCTGTCTGTCTATCGACGGCTTCGACATCGGTTCATCGAGGTTGATTAACTCCCGATACAGCGTGAGAAATCGACTCAAGACCAGATGCTCACCGTAATGTGATACATGTACACGCCAGGCTGTGCGCGCTTTTCCACTTCCGAGAGTGCAAACTCTGAGACGTAAACTCGCGCGGTAATTTATCAGACGCGCGGAAATGTTGCCGGGCCGGGCGGTCATAAATTGGCCGGCTCGTATATAAATTTCGGCGTGTCAATAAATGTCGGCTAAATGTCGTCTTGTAATAGCCGTCATCTAACGCTCGATCGATCGAGCTTCAAGGACAAGCGATTTATGATACTGTAATATCCTTGCATGGGACAACCGAGTGAAGTATAGACGAATCCTTCTTTCTCGAGAGATAAAAGGAGGATCGTACTCTCCACGCAGGATTACGAGCAGCTGTCGGCCCGTTGATGACGAGAGAGCGAGAAAGATGTTTTCGATCGCACAGCCGTCGCGGTGGTCGAATTGTAATGGACCGCAATTATCCGTACGTCCATTCACGTTGCCTCGGTCTAAAGAGACCTCATTATGCGCACCGCTCCTGGCAGCAGAACGAGAAAAGGGTTGCCATGAATTACTACTCGGCGCGCAAGGGGTTGACCGCTTTATACAACCGGGAGCTGATTAACGGTGCCCCGGGACACTAACGATCTCGCGTTACCGAGATATAAATGATGATATTAACAATCTTATAAACCGCATCGTGGGAGTCGGTCGAAGGTGAAACGCCGTTACTGGCTGGAGTAATTAAGATCTTAATTAGGTATTCATTCGCGTACGTGAACGCGGCTCAATCTTCTATTCCCTCGTCCGGCCAGCCTGCCTATCCGTTTGCCTTAAACACATCGACATCGATGACACGCTAAAAGTTTCATAAATCTGTATGATCATCTCGACGTAGGGTAAATTGCGTTCGCATCAACGTAAATTTCTTCATAGTACGTAATTCAATTACTGGTTTGCAGGGAGTATAATTTCACTGAGAATCGCGTGTCTCTTTTTTTTCACTGTTCTCAATTTGATGTCAGGAACACTCGACAGTATTTTGAAGACGTCAAAGTCATTAGCGTTTTAACGATTCGTGTACATTACATTGATTGCATTAACCTTTCTGTGAATTTATTGAATTCAGACGAAGCGAATTCGCACCGTGGAGATCGGAGTGTGATATTTATTTCTCCGTTTGGGAATTTCGTGAGGAATTTCAACGATCCGATTGTCCAGCTAACAATGCGAGACGGGACCGAGCGCCATAATTCCATGCATTGGGCGCCGAAACGTCGAGGTAATTAAAATATTTAGACGGGCGCGAGGATAGCACGAGTACGTGAAAGCTCGTGACGCTGCTCGCAGTGAGGCTGGACAATAAACTACGAGCCGGAATGCCACTCGATCGTATCACCGCGACTTTTATGCTTCCTTATGTCGACCACCACGGTGGCCGCGCGGAACGTCATGGCGCTCGACGTCTCGTAAACAAGCCAATCCGAGTCCAGCAATCGGCTTTATTCATGCGGGATAGAGACACTTTAGGGGTAATGTGATACCTAAGGGCTCGGAATAAAATCGAGATCAATGTCCGTCTCTCAGGAGCTCGAATAGTAGGGGGTCCTAGTCGCGTAAACGAGGAAGCGGGATGTTGCGGAGATGTTTTATGTGCATCGAAAACGGAATAGAACATTTACATACATACAGCTGATATAAATATTATAAATTCAAAGGAGTCATTTTTTAAATCTGGATTTTGATTTATAATAGTATCCAAATGGATTCTAATCGAATCATATTGAAATACTCCAAATGAAACGAAACACATAGCAATAATCTTTTTATACATGTATAATATTGTACTGAAAAAATATATATATAGTCAATTTTAATAAATATTTAGTTAAATACTGCCAACTAAATATTTATTAAATATAAAGATATATTTATTTGATACAAGAAATGTTAATTTGACTTAACAATCATTTTTTTTATTGAACAAATATTTACTGTAAGTAAATGTTTAGTTGACAGTATTGAACTAAATATTTATTAAAATTAATTATATTTTTTTCTCAGTGTGATATATACAGAGGCTAGACAAAATAATATGAATACGTGAGAGATCACTTGTATTATTATAAGAAATTAGTCTATTATTTGTCTTTAATACAGATTATATTTATATTCATGTTGGAATAGAATCCATGAATAACGTAGCAACTGCTACAGTGCAATGTTACATCATTCTTTAGCAGAACACATATCTTCTAGTAAAATAAATATGTATATATATATATATATACACATACACATATATATACATGTATACAATACAGGAGATGGACAGAATAATATAAATATCTACAAAGTACATTATTCATTTTACTACTTGTGTGTTATTACTAAAAGATTGACATTATTTACTATTAATATATACATTCTATCCTTGTTAGAATATATATATATATATATATATATATATAAAAGTAATATTTATATAACATATTCTTGACTGAATGTCTTTCTAAATTGGAGGTAACCCCTTTCCTGCGTCTATAAAAATCTTTTTGCTCGTAATAAGCGCTACCTGTATTTCTATACGATAACTTACCGAATGCGTCACGTATAATAGCGATAGCGAATGGCCGCGGAGAACATGAGAAAAGTGACATACGTGCTGCCGGAGGCGTGGCCGCGTGTGTGAATTTGATGTTTGAGTTCCTCGTACGAGCACCTGGTCGTTACCTCCGTCCGTCTCATCGGCCACGCTTGACTGACAGCTCCAAAGGATAAAACGTACATAAACACAGATACGGCGCGACTCGCGCAACCTCGCGTAGCATGCAATTCATCTCCTCCACGCGAATAATCACTAGCGCGCCGATGAAATTCAATTTCCGTCACTTCCGTGGAAGACGCGTATTCTGAATCGCGTTCATTAGGCACGTCGTTCCCAACCCCTTGTCCGTCGCGTGACGGGGCAGAAGATAAGGAGGAGGTAGGGGTGCGATGCTGCCTGATGTTAATAAAAGGATACATTGACGCTCGCGCTATCAGATCGCTGGGAAAAGGGCACGCATTGCTTCTTGGAACGCGCCATGTCTCTTTAACGCTTTGGATAGATGGAAGAAGATAAAAGAGAATGATGTTACCCTAATTATCAAAGTTAGGAGTTTCTTTCTAATAGCACAGTGCTAACAGTCTTTTCAATCGAATTTATATTGTTAGTTTTATCATAATAAGAGGAATATTCAGGACAGAAATATTATATATTAGAAATAAAAAAATTATAAATAAAGATTAAACAATAACGTACAATAGATACAAATAAGATATATAATCTTTTTCATTTCTAATATTTAATCCTAATATTTATATTCCCGTGTTCCTAATATTTCTTCTATTATACAGAAACCATACTTATTATGCGATATAATATTTAATTTTGTAAATTAATATATAAAATCTTTTTAAATCTCTTTTCTAATCTTGACATTATATATTGAAATTCTAAAAATAAAGTAGAAACGGAGATTTTTGAAATTTCCAAGAGAGTTAAAATATTTTTCGTAAAAATCTATCATCTTCTTGGACGTTTTAAATAATATTTATCTGGAAGATGTTATCGCCTCATCCTTGTAAACCGACGTATTCATATAAATGCGTTGAAAAGAAAGGCGTCAAAAGTTTATTCGCATTCCACGTCGGTGTAATTTCAACGACCCTCATCACTTGCCGAGGAAAATGAGAAAGACAGCAAAAGGAGGGAGGAAGGGGGGAAGAGGAAGTGATGCGTTAGGGAGACTAGATGAGGCAAGCTCGACTGTGATTCGCAAGTAGCGATTATCGGGGTAACGCGAAGAGTCGTTAATTATCGTCGGCTCTCTTCGTGGTCGTCGCGAGGCCTCGCTTTTAATTGCGCCACGACCCATTTCACCGACAGGTGTTTAGAGCCGTAATGGGCAATCGAGCCAATGGAGTCGGACTTACGAGCTGCGAGAAGTACGCGATAACGCCCTGAAGAGGCCGGTCGGAAGAATGCGAGAGCGCGCAAGCCCTGCGAGCGGACTCCTCGAACGCAAGAACTTGTAATGAGATATAACTGTTTCGCCGTCGTGAAATCTGTTATTGTTTATTAAGAATTGCTTTTTGCGAGTGCTACGTGCGCGAGCACGTACTGGCCGCTGGTTAATGGAGAAAGAGAATTGAACGTCAATGCGGCTTGGTATTCGCAGACTAGGCGATTAAGACCCGCGTAGAGCGTTCCCATGTTTGAGACTTCCGTCGTATTCAAGCGGCGTTGCTTCCCGTTTCATAGCATGTAGTTAAATACGTTTTGTACAATCTTAGAAAAAAAATTTCAAGCTTGATTTAATGTACCTTAGTAAGACTAAGGAATTTTAAGAGTGAAAATGACAAATATGAGTAACAGCGCTGTAATTGATAGATGAAAATTAAACATTTTATTAATTGTAAGTAAAAATATAAATCATTTAATATGAAATGTTTCGACTCTTCTTAGAGTCATCTTCAGCTTATAATTAGTGATTCAATTTAAAGTGTCATTACCCTAATTTTTATAGAATTTTTACAGAAAATCTTTGTAGTGTACAGTTTAATTTACTTGCTATTTTTAATTTTCATCATACACAGACACTCGACGCAGCTTCTGATTTAAATGTTATATGTACAGTGAGTAACAATCAGTTTATTTTCAAAATGCATTCTTTTGACGGAGGATCAATATCACGAGCGAATTGATCTGAGCATCGGGGTCGTGCATGGGTGTGTGATCTTTTGAGCAAAGCCGCGCTGGAGATTATCTCCATTATCTTGCTCTATCGCGCACGATCCTAAGATCTCACCCCAAGATATGATCGCGAGCACAAGCGATCGAGCATCTTTGCTCGCGCGCAATATACAGAGGAGGGCAGGATCCAACCATTCCATTACGATCTTATAGGTCATGCTATACTCTCCTCTATGCCTTCTTCTTATAAATAGTACTGCTCTCCACATCGCGATCCTCGTGAATTGTGCTCGACGATCGAATGTTTGACTACAGCAACGGGTCATCTGGACTCAAAACGAAAATTTTAGACGGTTGTATAATCTCTACGATTGCAGTACTAGATACGAGATTCTATAAATTATAAGTAAAAAGACTTTGAACCTTTCTTTATCAGTCGTCGAAGGGAATTTATTTGCATTTTGTATTTCAAATAGGACGCTATAAAACTTTGGTATAGTTTTCATAACTGTACAGTTGAGAGTTAATAACTTTTTATATTTATCAGTTTTTGTATGATAATAAAGTAATATTCAAATAATATTCGAATAAAATTTGACATCTTGGTTTTTAAACGTTTCCAAATCTCAGTTGTATTCATTGTTTAATATTGATTTTATTTTCACTTATACAAAATGAGTTGCTTGGAATTATTATTTCGCTTTTAAGTAAAATAATATTTATACGCTGAACGTGGAACGTTGTAGTTCGCAAGTCCACATAATGTCATGACTAGAGAACGTGCTCTCGAATCGTCGATGGAGGATTTAGCCGATTCGCCGTCATGCATCAGTGTATCGGCGCGTCGTCGAGGTCCGCGATATCTGCTTGGCGATCTCCTGACGATTTGTCAGCGCTCGACTGGCCGTGTACCCGCCTTATCAAATATATATCGGACACTGCTTCCATCGTGTGTTTACTGCGGTGAACTTTCGTATGCACGTATGCACGTGTACATGGCCGATCGGATTACCGGTGAACGAAGAATCACCGATTTATTCCTCTTTGATTGATTCGAATCTTGACTCATATTTTGAGTGTATGTCGCGTTGCCTCTAATCCGGATCGTAATAATCTCTTATCCTTTATACAAAAAGTTAAGAGTAGAATTAGGATAATATTCTAATAAGTTATAAAACAAAATTTTCATACTCTCTAAAATTTCTTGGAGTAAAAAATTTCACTCGAAAATGATTATCGGATGATTACTGTTGAAGTGACTTTTCATTCATGTGAAGTGAGTTCTTTATGTTGTAAATTTTTCACTCGTATAATTAAAGATTTTTCACTCATAATTAAAATTTGATGTTCTTCTCCAAATAAAAGAAACATTCACTATTTCAAAAATT
>Ga0157364_1005411_pt1 | contig 12997 bp, 2 predicted proteins | sample AttsexASBM2_FD_111476 | JGI IMG/M metagenome (GOLD analysis project Ga0157364, IMG submission 111476) | Fungus gardens microbial communities from leaf cutter ant in Ribeirão Preto, State of São Paulo, Brazil - Atta sexdens ASBM2 | ecosystem: Host-associated > Fungi > Mycelium > Unclassified ... | reverse complement strand
TATAATTAACTATAACACTTAGTGTGCTTAGTATGCTTATGTTTAAACAAGCTTCGTATAGATTAAGTTTTATATAGATTGTTGATAATGCCATATAATTATAATTATAATTGAAATATAATAAATAATTATATTGAAAGGGATATGTTAGGACATGTCTTCCAATATGCACATGTATACAGATTTTATATTCTCAATTAAAGCATTTAAATTCTTAGTAATTACAATTTAAATGCTTTGATTAAGGATATAAATAAACAAAATTTAATGTTTATGTATGTTACATCTGAAAACTTTTAATCTTATAAATTATAATATGTCGTCTGTCCAGAAATAACGCCAGAAAAGACGCGTATGCTACATCATGTGAAGGAGCTTGGCCAAAGTTAAATTTGAAACGTTTCATGAATGTTCATGTCATTTGTAATGTAAATAAAATATTATCATGCAATAGACTTATTTAAATTAATTTTGATCTTGGCTTAATTTCTTTATTGCTTTGCATATACATATACGAGCGAATATTTAAATAATTTAATGGTTTATATTATTTTAAGGAAAGGTATTAATGAATCTTCTTGGAAAAATAAATTTCAAAGGGATATTTTCTTAAACAGTATTTTGATATTTCTTTGCTTCCTTCTTCAGTAAATATTTATAACAAAATAATTTATATCATTTCTCTTTATATTATATATCTTTATATATTTCAAAAAGATTTACTTACAACATTTAAAATCGATTTAGTTTTGTATATCAAAGAAATAAGGTTTTATAAGACATCCTTTTTTCGATATCATCAAAACATGACACTATAACCATAATACTATTGTCCCAAAAGAGACAGCCGTTAAGGTGTGCTATTTTCTCATCGCAGGCGGCGAAGATTACTTTGCTATCTCTGCTGCATTTTCTCATTTACTCCGTCTTACTTCGAACGGATATGGTTGGACGAAATCGGTTTACGCGAGTTTAGTAGAAAAAGAAAAAAGATCTATCCAGTTGGTACGCGATCGCTATTAGTTACGTAAGCTCTTAATTGAGCCGCACGTATATATCGATCTGCCCAGACTTTCGTCTTTAACTCCCATTGCAGAAAAGGCTATCAAATTCGATGGTCATTGAACCTGACTTCGACGCGAACTTCGTTACCTCGTTTTACGAAGCCAACTACTTCATAGTAACTTATCGTTCCTTTTATCTCGTTCTTTATAGTATCTTCAAACATCCATCTTTTAAAATACAATAAACACGAACGTAATAATTACATATAGAAATATGTAACATTTTTCTAATACCTCTCTATTATAATAATAAATAGTTATCATAAAACAATATATATATATATATATATATATCATTTTCATGTTCCATTAAAAGAAATTTAATAATTAATGTTATATATGTTGAAGATATATTATTAAACATTATTCTTAAATACGACATTAAATATTTCTAAGAAATCGTTTCCATTCCTTGATTACGTATTATTTTTTAAAAATTGTATGGCTTTAAGGATTTTTCTAACATGACACTACCTTTACTAATACCTTCCCATTTCTTCGCAGAAATGTGGACTTAAACGCTTCATTAACCATACAACGTGTGTATGTCCAAAACTTAGAAAAACTGGCAAAAAGAAAGTTACAAAAATTCGTACCAGTTCTAATCCTATTAATAATCCTATTAATACTTTATTTTTATTTATTTACTACAGATTACAATTTAATTTAATTAAATATGATATCATTTACAAAAGATGTAATCTCGTAGCAACTATTTTAACTTCAATCTAATCTTTAATCCTCAAATATAAGTATATTTTTCATATGTCTCTTCGAAAGTTTTAATGTATTTCCTGACGATTGCAATATGCGCTATTTGTCTCAGAAAAATTAGAAAATCATAAAAATATTATGATATCATCATATATATATATATATATATATATGTATATCTCATCTCATCATCTCTCTTTATGTATCTTATTTTCATATTTCTTCGCATTAATCTTACGAGTTTAATAATTTTTTTAAATATTACTTAATAACGAAAATGAATATAAAGCATATAATATAAAACATTGAGATTTAAATAGAGATAAATTGAATTCTTAAATATACGTCTATAAATTTTTTTCTAATCTGGAAATTATAATATATTAATTATATATTAATATAATTTTATATATTATTTATATATTAATTATAATTAAATTACTGTTAATTTAATTATTTTTACCCTTATTAAAACTTATAAATATTAACTTATCTTTAATTTCATAATTCTCTTTGAATTCAACGTTTATAAAATATCACTTTACATAGAAAGAGATTTCATAGAAAAAAATATACATGTTGTTATTTTATAATTGTTCGATAAATGATGTACAAAGAACTCTGTATAATCGCACTAAAAACACATTCAGCCGAAGTTAATAAAAGTTAATAGATCTGCACAACGTCAAATATTTTAACTTATGTTGGTCAATTTATTCATTTCTTATTTATACAACTGCTTTTCCATCAAAAGCTCTATGCCATTCTCAATTCTCTTTCATTCGCATTGCAGCTAAGATGCTTTTTCGTTAAGGGTTACTGGATAATTAATAATCGTAAAAGAAACATTTAAACTGATTTTATAAGAAAATAAGAAGCCACAAATCTAATCTTGAATTTAACAAAAATACTTATTTTATTTGTCATAACATGTCTCATCTATTTACAATGTATATTATAAGATACAGATGTAATAAAATATTTCCATGACTTCTGTTAAATATTTTATTTTGTTCAAAAAATATTACAAAATTCAAATTAATATCACAAACAGATTTGTTTTATTTAAATATTGTTTTTCTGTATATAGAAAAATATATATTCTAAATTTTAAGTAAAAAAAAGAGTTCTCTCGTAAAATATGTATGTATAAATAATTCTAGATAAACTTTGAACATTTTTCGTTTAATTATTTTACCTTAAGTTCTCACGTATAATTTTGTAATAACAATTTTTATAATAACTATACTTACATATTAATTCACATTTAATTCAATATCTGTCATTTGCTACTCAAATGACAATCCATTATGAAAAAATATGAAATATTTTATAAGGATATAATACTATACCAGCATAAATATTATTACAGTTATTTTGATTTTTAATTAAACAAGGAATATATCTAACATTAATCTTATCTTTCGTTCTCTTCGACCTTCTTATAGAAGAATATTACTATGTGGTAATCTCACGAACTTACTCTCTCTACTATCTTCTTATATGAGGGAGCAGTATGCACGGTTTGCTACCATAATACTCCTCATTTTGCATTCTCCTTTACCAACTAACTATGTCATAATATACCGAAATCTTATTTAAACGCCTTCCTCAAGAACCGTTGCAATTTACATTGTGTATTCACTCGATGCGCTTGCATGTCGCTTCTATTTTATTGTATTCACGCATATCCACTGATTCATAATGCTATTATTAAGAAATTAAATATGCTGAATGTTTCGTTCAATAATTAAGAAAATTTTGTAGATATGAACAAAGAGTTAATGATTGCTTTTACAATGCTGCTAGTAAATATACAAGGAAATAAAATTAAGAATATTACTACTCATTAGAAATAATAAAAGATACAATCTTAAATATTAATGTCTTAAATATTAGTCTCAGGAAATACAATTCCTAGAAAATAAAATCTCATGGTCGCGATATACATAATTTATGATAAATACATATATATATATAAAGACAAAAAAACGAGAAATGCAAATTAAAAAATTTCAAATTTTTTTCGTCATCATAGGATTAGCTTCGGTACAGCTAAGCTCGGTGTTTTTAGAACAGCGTGTTACAACTCGTGAACGAAGATTCGCCATGTTCTGCTAATGTATTGTGGTACGATGCAAAAAAAAAGTCGAATATCCTGTTCTACTCTGTGTTCCTTCTGTTCGACCCTTATGAGCTACTGTGCACGCTTCCACAACTCGTTCCCACCTCCTCGCGTCGCAAGTTTGCTCTTCCTGTGTAAGCTCAGACGTTCTGCGCGGACAAGCGCTTAATTAAGCGAATAACATATATCATCTTAACGCCTAACGCCCACTTTCAACTTCCTCGACTACCTTGCCTTGCGGAGGTACAAGGCCAGGGCAGGCAGACCCGTAGATACGTCGGGCTCAGCAGAGCCGTTCGGTACCACCTATCCGCCTCCCAGGAAAGCTTTGAGCTCCGAGTCACCGAAGATCCTTGTCCTCGTTCCACGTCGACCAACGCGTCTTAATATGTTCTCTACGTTTACCGTGGTCCCCACGACCGCGGATGCTGAAAATCTATGGGGTCACCCGGAAACGTATTACCCACTTCAGCGAATATTACGCGTTTACACACTGTCATCTGTATATAGAGAAGGATATTTAGTACAGAAATGAAATGTATTCTGGAATTATTCTGTGATTGCGATATAACTCTGTTTAAAAAAATAAGTTTGGATTGCAATTATTACGTATCATTTATATGTTTTTAATTATTTATATCTGTTTTCTGTTTTTAAATAGTTTTAATCCTTAGTTTTTACAATCCTTAATTTTAAGATTTAAAAGATTTAATTATTTCTTTAATAATTTGTAATTGTTTTATTATTTTTAACAATAATTAATTAAATTATAATATTATAGAAAGTTAGAAATGAAATCAATAATCATGAAGGATATTCCGTTCTATTTCGTATCTATACGACCTTTAGAAATTTCTAACGTTCTATACATTTCCAAGCGGTTCGGTCGTAATGAAGAGCTTGTATACGACATAGCCTTAGGCATTGCGGGGTGAGATAACGGAACGAAGTCCTCTCCTGATTTCCAAAGAGATCGAACGAACCGAGCCGAGTTTATTGACGAGCCTCTCACGTCGGTGATTTTAAAGCTAAGTTTAGCGATAGTAGTATGGGGAAATGCTCGATAGGTAATCACTATAAACTGTCATACAAAAGTTTTCCACATCGTGTTTCCTGAATAGACAATTTTTTCTTCTTACAATGGCTTAGAATGGAGTAATATTGATACAGATAGAATCTCCATTCATTGAATATAGAACGAAGATTCGCCTATTTCTGATAGTAATATACATTTTAATAAATATAAATATTTGCACATATCTTGTTGACATATTAACAATTACAAAATCTTCTTTTAATTTTTAACTTTTTATGGTAAAAATTAATTACTTTTATAATTAAAAGAATTAGTATTTTTATGCACAATTTAATTACGTTAATAATGTACATATATAGTAGAAAAATTTAATGTTTCATAGCTTAAGAGATTTAATTGAGATATAAAAGAAGTATTGCAATAATATATAAGTAGCAGAGAATAGGGAAACTTAGTAATATTTAAGAAAGAGAATGAATGTCGCCACAAATATAATGAAACAGTGAATGTAGGAGTAAGAAAAGTACGTTTCACATTACCAAATGAGATTACATAATGAGTCAGATATATTCATCTTGCTATTTAATGTATTCATTATTGCGCGAACAGTTGTCTTCAAAAACATTTCAAGATTAATAAATTCAAAATAATAAATTTTTGTTAAACATTTGCATAAATTAATAAACATTTTGCATAAATTACAGATATGAAATAAATGCCTTTTTATATTCACGATATATAAATATGTAAAAATCTGAATGCAATTAATTGATTTTTCATTCTCTTCAATATTATTAATATTGATATATACTGTAAAAGAAAGAAAAAAGAAAAGAAGGAAAAAGCGAGAAATTTGTTTCTGCTTGTCAGAGAGATAAAAATTACTTGTTGAAAATTTACCTCTCTGGATTCACGTTTCTTTTCTAACTAATCTCAGATACGTTATTTCCTCCGGGACTCCGAGAACAAAATGTTTTAAGCTTGCGCCAGGATTCAACGACGACCTCTTCGTCCGTTAATACGCGGAAAGGAGCTAGCGCGATATTGAATTATCATTAGCAAATTCCATTATAGGACAAACAGCGCAGTCCCCCTGCTAATTGTAACTCGTTAAAGCCTTTAACTATTTGAGTTGGAAGTTACCTTCCTGTAATTTCAATGGCGCTTTCACGGTCGTTCTCTATTCATGCGCGACGAGAGAAACTACTGTCACACTGCCGGGTAAGGACTTCTCCTAAAGACTGAAACGTGTCTAGCATAATTGAGACCGTTTGAAATGCTTGCATGAACATTTTCATAGCTCCGCCGACACCCCTGACCTCCTAATAAAGTTATATTATTCAAAATCACGATGGAATGCCATTTTCTCCCTCGAATAAGTATATTATTCAAAAATTCTTTTGGATATTTTTACAGTTTCAGGATTTTTTTTAACTTAGCAATGCAAATATGAATTTACAGTGAAAAATTTATATTTATTTTTATTGTTTCAATATTTTTATAATTTATGTAATATATTTCATTTCTTATTAGTCGATATTTTCTTCTGGAAATGAATAATAATCTATGAAAAAAATGAACAATTCTTAATTCTTTTTAATTCTGTCAGACGAATTGATGCTACAATTTATAACAAAATTGACAAAAATAATAAAATAATAAATTTTGATGAATGTTATGTGCATTAATTCAATCACGATTATTATCAATAGGATTGTCTATGTCTCTTCTAACGCTCGATTGCGCGGGAATTAATAGAACCGTTACATTGTTGTTATCTGTCGATTCATTCATTCATGTAGGGATGTCGTTTATCATACTCGAGGAATAATCGTTTATATCTTTGAACTGCTGACATGTTGACAAGTAGCCACCTATTTGAGAGAGCGGCTCAGGTCGAGAAGACGTGATTAATGTGCGAGAGATAAGAGAGGAAGGTCCGACTTCCGGACAACTGACTTAACTCACTCAGACAATGCGTACAATGAAATCACAAGTGTCAGTTAATGAAATCGTCAAATTTACCTTACGCTTTCTACGAAGAAACATCCTTGATCGCAAATACGGAAGATTCGAGCGTCATCGAGAAAATAGGGATTTGTAGGGAAAAGCTTGCACGTCTTTTCCTACAAATATTTGAAGTTACTTCCCAATGTGTCCCCGTTTGTGTCCCAAATAAAAATTTAATGAGCAAGCTTGTTACGCTTATTGTCAGTGCCATTTTTATTGTGAAAATTTATACAATTATTATTAAAAAATTATTTATATGTATATGTCACATTTATACATTTACGTGGGATTTTAGCAAATATATCAATTGAATATAAAAATGTTTATTCCTCGTAAATGCTCGGTTGATTTTAAAGTTTACGATAGTTATAATTGCTGATTATGTAATGATTATTCTTACGAATATGTTGTAGAATATATAATCTAGTTTTGCATCGATAATTGACTTCATTTTATTATAATTTATATCTTAAATTAAGTATGAAAATGCATTTACTAGTAAAAGTTTAAATTTCGTTGCTTATGAATAAACATTTTCTTATCAAATTAGTATGTGTGTAATATTGATTAGTAAATGTAAGTATACATATATTTACTAAATTAATATTTGACTGCGATATACATAAATAAAATAATTATATATATAAAAGTGAGAATAAATCATCTGTTATTAAAATAAATTGATATTATCAAAAGACTTGCCTTTAATATAATATAATATGATATGTTAATTATTTATAATGCATGATTGTCTTTATATGTTTAAATAAATTTTCGAAACAGATTTAATAATAAAATTTAACGAATACGTATATTTGGTTGATGAAAATTGAAGGCATTGTTTTATATATGTATATAATAATTAATAAGAGAGATGAGCGATTAATATTTCATGATCGATTCTGAATCCAGTTATAAGCATTTGCGATTTCATCAAGCCATTTTGTAGTACCTTTCTATATTCGTAATTAATTGCATATAAATTGCAAATTTTATAATTATAATAGTATACAATTGTGAAGAACAGTTAAATCAACAGTTAAGATTTAAAAAGCGTAGATGTGTTCAAATAATAAAAATAAAGGACTATAGAAAAAAACATGTGAGTTAGACAATCTATGATGCTATGAATGCTTCGAAACATTTTTTGATTGATCAATTAGTAAAATTCTTTCGTTCGATTGTTCAACCAAAAGCTTCGAAGTATTTGTAGCTCAATTGGAGCGCAATCTTAAGACATATTACTAAATAGGATGAAACCAAGAAATAAATTTTCGTTTGAAGTATATATGTTACTATACAAATATTTAAAAAAAATTACTTAATTTTATATTATTTTCTTTTTATTATGAACCTATTTGTTATGCCATCTAATAAAAAATATTTTTATTTTTTTTTTATATTTTTTTTAACGCATCAATGTAAGTATACAAGAGAATGATCTATAATGTAAAATCTGTTAACTGCGTTTACATAAATGCATACTATTAAAATTTATCGTTTACAAAGATACTTTTACTTTTTATTACATATATTGCTAATGAAAATAATTGCAAACGTTTAAAAATGTTTTGGCTGTATAATGTCAGCTAAAAGATCATTCGAAAAGCCGGTCAATATCAGTCAATATTAGCTAAAAAATTTTTGTTAAAAACGTTCTGAAATTAACTACAAAAAAAAAACAAAATAATTCGGCTTATAATGCAGCGCAATGACTATATTTTGTTGCAGTTTTAGATAAATAACTTTTAAATGAGTAAATTCCACATGAACTTTTGCACAAATATTTATTAGAAAATGTTTATTAATATAGTAGTTATGTAAAAAATGTAATTTAATTCATAACGCTACTTCTTCAAATTTATAAATAGCATATGGCAAAACGCGATTTTACATAAATAAAAGAATTGAATAACTTTTAAATAAATAAATTATGTATGTCCAAATTTTATACATCAGATATAATAATAGAATCTTTGGAATTTTTATATTTTTAATTTTTCAGTTATGATACATACATCCTTAAGAAAAATATATATAATAAATTTACTGTGTCAATATTTGATTAAAAACTTGTTTAACATACAACAAGCATCACAGCTAACAGCAAAGTAATTCAATGTGTCAGCGGTGGTTAAGCTGGTTCGTATTTGGCGGGAATTACCGCAAATCGCATATATATTTCGCATTTAGTTAGTGTCAGCGGCAACATATTCGCATATTAGTTATTACGACTGGGAACCAAACAGCTCGAGTGTGTGCTCGCGCTCAAAGCAAATCCAGAATGCTCCATTCTACCTCTGACCATTGCATTCTGCTGCGGTCTGCTAACGGAATGCGCGCACTTCGAGACAGCCTTTAAAATCCAGCGTCAGGAAAGACATCAAAGGCTTTGTTTGGCGCAATTACTATCGGCGCACAGTATACCCACCCGCCGGCAAATCTGCTTCGCGCTGGACCGGAATCATAACGACGCGAATGGGCAGTACATTATAAACAGTCGAATTCGTAAACTCTGGCCGCTCCAGGTTATCCGCTTTCTGTTATGAATTATTTGGTCAATTTGGAGTGAATTTTTTTAATCCCGTGGAAGCATTTATTTTGAAATCGCAGACGACTAGATAAAAATTCGATACATTCTGACTTACGAATTAATCTATTAATATAAATGAACGTGTATTTTGAGAATAGTGTAAAACTACTCTCTAAATCAGTGGATAATCACTAATATTAGTGCCAAATATGCCAATGGTAATCAGTGAATTAAATGAGATCCTTAATCTAGCTAATCTTGTTTTAGTACTTAAATTCAATGAATATGATATTGGAAGATTGAAATTAAATATCAGTATTTTAGTTATACAATGCTCAAACATTCTTTCTTTTTTAGTTGAACTTCACTGATTATCAGTACAAAGTATGCCAGATTTAGAGAGTAGCGAAAGAGAACCTACTTTCGAATCTCTTAAACTCTGAAGTGTTTATCTACTTTTTAATATTTAATCTCATAATGACAAAAGTCTCACGTCAGACTTTTCAAGTCATCGATGACAAAATCTTGAACTCATAACACGTTCTGATAGAACGTGTCATTCGAAAACACGTGTTTATGTTTTTCTTGGTGTCGTTTCGAGAAAGGAATTAGGGTTCGATAGACAGTGACACGAGAGCAGTCGAGGGTCATGCCCGTCTGCCAGTCATGGTAGAGACTTTGACCGATTTAGCAGCTGCAGTCGTTCCGTAGATCGTACCTCTCTTAAGCTCGCACTAATGAACTAACCAGTGGGAACAAAAATATCTTATAATTATCTCATACATTGCTCGCTATTATTTACGCCGTATTTATATTCCTCTCACGCTTAATTTTTAACAGACTAAGACGTTTTTAATGCGTTCCATTCTAATTGGCTCTATCAGACAACTCGTAAAATTGATATAATTACTCGCTATTATACTCGCGTATATATTTAGCTGTTCCTTACGAGAATACCTAGAATTCTGTGTTAGGGGTTGATAAACGTGGAGATAAAGTGTTGGGATAAAAGAACAATTATTACGGTGTCTGATTCTATTGTATGCAAATAAGAATATAAATGCGGACTAATTTCACGTCTAGCACCTACAGTGTATACACAGTGAAAGGTCCATCTTGCTCCTCTATTCATGCAGTAAAAGCTCATTACCAGTGCCTTCGGAGAAATAAGAAGAGGAAAAAGCTTTTTAACATCATTTTTTTACGGCAATACCATCTTTTAATATAATTACGCAGAACTGGACCGTAATGCAATTATTTATTCATTATCAGGTAGTACATTACCTGCGAAAGCGAGATACGAAAGAGTGAGATGTTTATGAAGACACATTATAAATCATGAAAATTATATTAATTTGTAATACATGCGGATTTATATAAAAAAAAATTACGAGTATTACAAAAATGACACAGGTATATAATATTTCAATATAAAAATGTCATACAAAAAGTTCTTCATAATGCAATCTTGTTATATTATGCATCCATAATTGTTTTTTCAATTTATATTGTGATATCTGCAAAGTCATTTAAAATATTAATAAATCTTGGTTTTTCATACGTACTTTATCTACATTGATACTTTTTAAACTTTATATTTAATAACTACATGTATATAACTACAAAAATCAATAAATTATGATCGTAAATTATATTGTAAAACATGTATAATATTTGTGACGAGCTATCTGTCTTATCTAAATTAATTCAGGAGACTTCCACAATGGTGGCCTGACCTTTTTCCCGACAGATTCAATAAACTTTTCCAGTACGCCACTTAAACGATAAAACGTCCAAATCGCAGCAATTTTTGTGCGAGGATTTCCATACAAGCGCGCAACCAGGTGCAGGTACAACGATCCCCCACAGGTTATTTAGGAAGCGTTTTGCATTAATTATTCAAATGAGCTTGCGCGCCGCCCAGATTATCGCAAGTTACGTGGCTCTTCTTCTTTCGACGACTTCATTAGGGGACGCTAACCGACAATGTAAGAGAATATATTTGAAAAAAATCTCTTAAATGGTCAACTGATGTCGCCAATATTACTTCCGCATTAGCAATAATTTTAATTTGCTATTTTAACGTTTGTCATTCTCACATTGTCTTATTTTCACTATAACAATTATAGTAACATAGTTCAGAAGTAAAAATAATGGTAATGTAACTTTTGAATACGAGAAAAATTTGATTATATCACATGCAATTGATTTCTTCTTTTATTAATACACCTAATTGACAAATAGAATTAAAACGTCGACTGAAAGTTTTATCAGTATCTTCTTCCGAGACTCGAAAACTAGAAACTGTCGGGTGCAATGTCAACGGTTTAAATTGGCTTAAGAGACAAGCTTTCTTATGCGGCTGCTATTTAGCCGGTGGTATTACCCGATTGCTATGCGAAAGTTAAGAAAATTTCATTCCGCATCCAGTCCTATCGCGTAATTTAATATTACGCTGTTGGAATATTGGATATTCAACCTCGACAGGCGCTGTAGCCCGCGGCAACAGTTGTCTGTTACTGAGCTCGTCGGTTAAATATGCAAAATTCATGCTGAACATGGCGGAAGTGCCCAAAACTACTTCCAACAACCGGACAGTTTTATGACCGTAAATATACTCGCGGATCTTTGTCATTCTAATAACAGGCTGCGTCGCTATAACCAATTTTATGATCGCACCGAGACACTAATTTCAATTTTATAATGCTAAGAGACTTTATTAATTTTATTATTTTATTACTTTTTGCAATGATTTATCACACAAGTATTTCTTTACACGGAGGAAATTTTCTGTTAGAATTTACCTAAAAATCATCATATTCTAAAGAATTTTATGTGATCCTCTTTGATTTGTTATTATTTACACAATAAAATATGTTTGATTAATTTTACTAAAAATATAGTAAAAATTTCAATAATTTTGCAATATTAAACATTTTTTATAATTTATTATTATTTTAAATAAAATAAATACTAAATAATGCCAATATGTAATAATATGTATAATGGCATCAACTAATCTATATTAAAGTGTAATTAAAATGTAAAATGTAAATTTTTACGAAGCGCATTGTAAATATTTTGCCTTAGAATAATTCACAGTTTGCTTGGTAATTTTTATTATATAGTTTGTAAAATATCTTTTATATTTCAAAAATTGTTGTCATTTTTTATTGATAATATCCAATAACCTGCCAATTTGTTTTACGTTTATCACTAAATGATGGTCAAATTTGTAGCGAATTTTGCGATAAAATATAACGAAAAATTCCGTGTATTTATAAGTTTTTACGTGTAGTGTTTAAAACTAGCAGAAATGCTAATTTGTTTAACATTGATTAACAATCTCAAGTTAAGTTTTTACAATTTATTTTACAAATAACTTTCGCATTTTTTCTTTTCTATTCTGCTAATTTTTTGTATACTGTACTTTATGTGTATCTATGTTTTAAAAAACGTACATTATGAAACGTACATCTATCTATAATTGCATTTAATCAATTTTAATTACAATT
>Ga0157364_1005409_pt1 | contig 12998 bp, 6 predicted proteins | sample AttsexASBM2_FD_111476 | JGI IMG/M metagenome (GOLD analysis project Ga0157364, IMG submission 111476) | Fungus gardens microbial communities from leaf cutter ant in Ribeirão Preto, State of São Paulo, Brazil - Atta sexdens ASBM2 | ecosystem: Host-associated > Fungi > Mycelium > Unclassified ... | reverse complement strand
ATATTCTTATTACTATTTATGTTTGTTATTCCTTTTTAGGATGCTCTTGTCCATATATTGCTTCCTTTAGATAGAAAATTAAAGATAGAAAATTAATTGTAAAATATATTTTTATGAAATGTATTTTTATGAAATGTACTTTCCATAACAATATATATATATATATATATATATATATATATATATATTACATACATATATCGTATATTAAAAGAGTTTAAATAATGTATAAAGTGTATGTATAATAGATTAATTTAGTGGTAGAATAATAGACAAAAAAGAATATGAATATGTAACGAAATAATTCATGTCAAAAAAGAAATATAAGTAAAAATAAAATAATCAGCAAGATTCACGGTGTTCTCGTTAAAAGTTAAAAATATGAGCTTTGCGAAATTCATTGGAGGAAATTCGCATGAGACACAAGTATGATACGTTTCCGTAAACGTGCACAAGTTGGAGAATAGCGCACGAATCTTCCTCGAGAAGCATTAACTACCGCTTCGAGAAATTTATCGTTGCCATCGTGAGGGGATAATAAACACTTAATTTGACGCGACGCGTATACATGAGCGAATTATTTATTCGCGAGAAAGACGGAAAAAAGGCGGGGCGTGTTTGCCTTGCCGGCAATGGTCGCGACAGCCGCTTGATAGACCGTGCACCTTATTTTCGGCGATATAAAAGGTGGGTGGATGGTGCAGGCGGCTCAGACCTCGCACATACAGAGACAGGTCCAGAGTTAGCAGAATATATATGCGGAAACTACATGCGCAAGGGTACGTACACGGATACGAACGACGAGTAATAAAAGTCAGCACACTTTTCATGCTGACTTCCTTCCTCCTCCCTTTTGCACGGTCGCTTCCTTATAATTCTCGCGCCTTCGCAGAGATTCTTCTTATCTCACTCGCGTTTCTCTATTTTTCCTTATATTTTCCTCCTCCCAGCTTCTTTTCGTTTGTGTACTTTCTTTGTACGCACGTCGCCCTGTTCATCCCTTCTTACACATACCGTATCTTATGTTGCTCTGCGCGACGAACAATCTATTCATTCCATCGTACAAAATCCAACGCGCATGTAGACATATCATAGGAAACTTACTAATTAATTACGCATAAATATTTGTACGTATTTATGTACACACGCTACTCTGAAAATAACGTGAATAAAGACGAAAAATCAACATTGTTTTTTAGAGAATATGTTATTTTAATTTCATGAAAGATTCAGCATGGAACTGAAATACGTATTAAATATATTTTTTTAAAATAAATCTCTCTTCTAAGTATAAATTATTCCCTTCTATTTACGCTTTAATATTATATTGTTTTTTCATGAACACTAAAAAACAGCAGAGTTTCTCTCGAAAATGAGCAATGAAGGAGAAGTTCGAGTTCTGAGTTTTTATAAAACTTTATTTCTTGTTCCACGGAAAAAAAAAACATTTACAAAGTTTATAAATTAAAAATAGCAAAAATGTTAATATTAGAATCTGTTAAGTTTGAAAAACGTAATTTGCAGAGAAATATTGTTTTAATTCCATAAGACAATCAGAGAGTGAAATTAAATACTCTTTTTAAAATAAAGCTTTTTTAAGTACAAATTTTTTCCATTCGTTTATGTTGAAATGTCACAGCAAAATTAAAAAATATCACAACACTTCAAAACCAGTGATTATTCGTTATAAAATGGAATATGGTCATGAAATTTTAATTTGATATAATCAACTTTCACCTTTTAAATATAACAAGCACAAAAAGTATTAACGTCACAATTACTGAAGAAATTATTAATAAGCATTTTAATTTTTAACGGCGAATATCGAGACATAAAGCTTTTATTTATTTATAGGCTCTTACGTCATAAAAAAAATCCTTTTAAAAATAATTCTTTAAAGAATTTATTTGTCTCTTTTTAAACATGTAAATGTGTATATATATATATATATATCACAGGTCTCCGTTTCATGGAAAAAAGTAATATGTAACCTATTATATAATGATAAATCGGTATCAAATCAGAGGTATATTTCTTTTAATTATCTCTCTTTAATCTTTCATATATAAAATTTTTCTAAACAGACGCGTGTTCACGTTGTACTTATATCTATGAAATATAGTGTAAAAATAAAATAATAAGGAACATAATTGGGATTTATGTGCCAGGAGAAGAGTGAATATCAAAAAGAACACGCTGCTTTGGCAAAATTTCCAAGATTTTCAACGCATTTTACGCCCTTCGTGTCAACCATTTTATATGTGCGATATATTATACGCTGCAACGCGGGAGGCGAGAGGAGAAAAGTGCGTATTCCATTTTATTGCACAGTGTAGCGCCTAGAGCAATAAAGTCCATTGCACCGCTATTATTTCCGAGTAGAAGAAGTGAAAACGCGTTTCTCACATCGCGTTTTCGTGATCTTTTTTACTTGAACGCGATTTGGAATTGCGACATTTCTCTACCCTACTTTCTCTAGCTTAATAGATTTATGTGAATGGCAACACGGACGGCACGATTGGAACTCACCAGATCGAACATTTCGCCGAAACAAATATGTATGGGTATATTATTTACTAAAATCGTAAACTGTTAATGGAACGTACATTTCTGCTCCATGAAATCCGAGCATTTAAAGTTGTTCAGAAGACAAAGTATAATAACGTTGTAACATTATAATAGTTTTGTTTCCCCCAAGAGTTTTAGTTCATCCGTTTAACTTGACATGTGCTGTTAGTCTATCAAGATGATGTATATTAATCCATTTTATTTCCGTAAAATAAATGTATTTGTGCAAATTGGACTCTTGTTCTTCGTGAACTATAGAATAGTTAAAATTACATGATTTTGAAACACATGAATACATTCACAGTATGTTTTTCATTAATTTTCGATAGAGTCAATGGAGAAACTGCCTCCATCGAAAAAATGTTTTTAAAAAATCGTCGACAGATTCACATGCACGCATACACGCTTGCCTCTGTCCATCCTTTGTCATTTAATTTTTATTTCGCGACTTTATTTAGTTCGACGATAGGATATGTCTACTCGAATAAATTCTCGTTGATAGACGCACAATAACGCGGTTGACATAAACCGAGCTGGGTCGACAAAGTGCGTACGGAAATGGCGTACTACTTTTCATCGGTCGCTAACATACGCACAATGCGATAAAATGAGAAACGCGTATATGAAAGCTACGTTATCGATTTGTCATTCGGCATATTACGCATAATGGACGTACACATCGCTGTACGTAACAGCAAGGTAAGTATAAAGTACCCGGATACATGTTTGTACGCGATTTCGCGATAACGATTGGCCGGCTACAATAGGCAGAGTCTCCGGTACGAACGTAGTAAATGCACATCGTCGTAACATGTACAGCACGTACAGGAACGCCTTGGTACGCCGCTAATGGAAAGCTTTCCGTTGGCATGGAATCGATAAATGGGCCTGCGGGGAACGTTTGCTGAGGGCACTGTGCTTTGCGCCCGTTTGGTGACGCTTCTTACGTATGCATTGGATCGACGAAGCTCCCTGGAGCGTAACTACGATGTCATCTTCGTTCTTGCATAAAATTAACGCTAACCGCGAATCGATATACTCCTATCTTGCTATGCAAAACTAATACAACTCTAATACCAAAACACTATCGCTAGCAACTATTGCTCTACAAATGTATAATGTAGAACGAAAAAACATATTGTAAAAATGTAATCTTTGAAGATGAATAAAATGCAACAGTTCCAACATTAAAAAAGTATGTTACGATATGGTCGTAAGTAAAAGGAACCTCGGAAAGAGAACGCATAACTGGCACAGTTAGCATGTGACGCGTGAACGTATACGTGCGCGCAAGTTAGAGCCGAGTGGTTGTAGATGCGATGATAAATGCGATGGCGTATTCTTCATAAATATGTAACGCGAAGAGTAATTTGTAACATAGCTGGCGCCTGTTCAACCGAGCGAGAAAATTTATTTAAAGGAGAAGCTGTCAGACATTCGAATGAAGAGATGCCTGGGAAAGTAACCAAGGTTGCATTCATCTGACGAAGCTCCTTATGTATGCATTGGATCGGTGCAAAAGCTCGCGAGGTCGCCGCAGGCATAACCTTTGTCACCCCTGGGAGATTAAAGGTTGAGTTGTAGTTACGTGATCCTGGAAAATATCGACAGGCTAAGCTGCTTTTCAGGATTTCTGGATACGTAGTAGTGGTATTTGCGCAAACTCCATTACGAAATACGGCGGAACTCCGGCCGGGCACAACTTTTAACTTATATTTTAAACGATTTCACGACATTCGACATTAGCCGCGAATTTGTGCGCTCGAACTTTTCCTGTGGTCTCTCGTAAGCAGGGCACGTCGGAGGCAAATACACGTCGACACGACGTAAATATCTTCGTACACGCGAATATTCCACCAGAGCGGCGATACGAAGTATTCACTCCGTTGATTAATGCGCCATAAAACATGCGGAAAAACGACCGAATTTAATATCACGCACGTGACATTACTTAATGCACGATACACGTTTATATCGCTCCAATTTAAATACTATATATACATATAATCAAGATAAATCGGCGAACGCAAACTAAGTAGTAATTGGTGGATACGTTACGGATGATCAGATGCGCGAAATTAGTTAGTAGCAGGTCAAGTTAATGACACCCTCTGACGTCGCTAATCCGATTTGGGTACCGCAGTAGAACGGTAGGATAATCCGACAGGGATATTTCAGCGTCGCTTGCAGCTATTGCAGATAACTCTAAGGTTGGCGGACTGGCAAACGACGTTTAATATTCCACATGTATCTATACGTGCGTATCAACGCAAGCTGCGAGGTGCGGGCATAAGATTGTATAGATATGAATGTGCAGAGCGCAAGTATGTCGCGGCCTTTTTAATGTGTACCTCAACATTATGTATAACATAGAATGCATTAAACCTGAAAGTTTTAATGTGTACCTCAACATTATGTATAACATAGAATGCATTAAACCTGAAAGTAAACGTCATAACGAGCACCTTTCGGTCGTGTGCGATATTTGTGCTGTACTTCCAGGGTTAAACCGCATCTCGCAGATGATCTCGCGGATTCGATAAGAAAAGTGTGCCAAAGCTATGCCTTGGCTTTTTATCTCGCCTGCTTTTCAGCAAACTTTTTAAGTCTAATTGTATATTATTAATGTTAGAAGGCAAACCCGGAGCATGACGGAAGTGATATTTGTACTTATTTTCTTTCTTTCTTCTTTAAAATTATTAAGCAGAAGAATCAATATTTGTCATTTTAAGATTGTAGATTAAAAAGATATACTACTAGAACGAAATAATTTAAGAGACCTTTAAGAGACCCTTAAGAGACTAACTTTGTTTTTTTTTATTTTATGCTGCAATTCATTAAAACCGAATATCAGATATTTTATAATGTTACGAAACAATGAAATATGTATTTAGATAAACTATTTATCGAGCATAAATAAGTCTTATTTTTGTTTTTCCAATAGCGTTTTTGTTTTTATCAATATTATAGGTATTTACCTATGATATATTAATTCCTAAGCGATAAAATTTACAATGTTTAAAACAGAAAAATAATTGAATATATATTTAAACTCTTTTTACTACATCTCTAATGTTAAATCTCTCGCAATAACTTAATATCTTTCTTCTAACACTGTTATTAATTCAAATTTTGAATTAATTTTTTTTACAAATTGTTCTTGCGATATTTTGTTTTACTTTATGTTTTACTATCATAAAATAATATTTTAATCTGAAGTTTCAACGTTATCTCTACAAACTTATTGAAAATTTAGAAACCTACAAAATTATAATTATAAGCAAAAGTTTAATAAAGTTTAATATAACAAAAATCAAACATTTACGAACAACCTGACAAAATAAAAAATTATTAATTTCGCATTGAAAACTTCATATAATTTTAAAATAAAAATGTATGAAGAGTATAATAAGCATCAAATTTTTATTTTTATTATAACTTATAGTATTGCTGCATGACCTCGCGATTAAACAAATTGTCTTTACGATTAGGGCCTTAAATTTCTCTTCTATCTGTTATTCAAAGATACAATAAACTATAACTTTGCGCAATGTGTACGAGAAAGAAGATTGTTTTCACGTCGAATGCAGCAAGTTGGCGTGGGAATATAACGTGCGCACAAGTCTTCCATCTTCTTTTCGCGCGTCCGTGGTCGCAAACACGCTTTCCAATCCACAAGTCGACACTTGCAATCTGTTGGAACACGTACGAACGTATATATATGACAGTAATGCCACTTAAACATGCGGAGTCACGCGCGATACAACCGCTATTCGGCCGATATCGCGTTTGGCGATGCTTGCCTTTATTTCCGTTGTCCTCGGCAAAGGTGAACCGGCAAAGGTGAACCGAAAAATTTAAACGAAATCATTTGAATTAGCTCAAGAAGCTAGTAGTAGAAGTGTAAGCAACACACACCGATTTCACGATAACAAGTTTCGAGATTCATAACCATTAAACTTTACAGTAGTTAAATTTCTTAAATTTTCTTAATCTCTCCAGCTTGACGTTTGTAACAAAGATCAATTTTACACTATACTATGCTATACTGCAATTTACAATATATTTTGGAAAAAAATAACACTTAAAAGTCCCTATAGTGCGATATAATACATCACAATCATTCTCCATCATTCTTGTACGTTATGAAAATTGTCTATGAGCTTGTCTTCGTACTTGTACTCATATATATGATATATGATATAAATATGATATATTGTTTATAAATCTTTCCATGTACAAGAAAAATTTAGAAACTGAGAGAGTCAGTTAAACTATTATGACATTTGATAATAATACATTTTTTAATACATTCTCTTGTTGCCTTATTTTTATTCTTTTGAAAAGGTTAAAATTTCCAAACAAATAAATGAATAAAAAGAATTACTTAGAAAAATTAAAAAAACGTTTTATGCCAACAAAAGCAAGGAAGGCAATAAAATTTTTTATTGCCTTCCTTGCTTTTTTTTATTTTTATTTTTCAATATAATCACCCTTTATTTCAAACATTTTTTAGAATACTAAATTAAATTTTTTATTATTTTTTATTAATTAAAAAACATTCTGAGTTTGTCTTTAAAATGACTTGATATTGCGGAAATCATTTCTTTATCACTGGTAAATTTTTTCCAGATAAAAATCGCACTTTAAGTTTGGAAATAAAGAATCTGCACTGAAGGCTAAGTTGGAAGGTTGGAGCTGTAAGGCAATGAAAAGGAAATCTTCGCAGATCTTCGCAATGTTATATATAAATCATTTTTTTAATTCAAAATATTTTCTTAATATAAAAAAATTCATCATACTAAAACTATATTAAAATAAAAAGTGATTACGAAAAAAGGTAAAAAATAAAAACAATGTAACATTTTGTCACCTTTTTATATCTTTAAGCCGGAAACTTTTGGACCTTACTTATGTTTGTCTGATTAGAATTTCTTATCTCGCTATGTATTAGCATCATTTATCGTTTGGATGTAACAAAAATCTTGGATTACAACACGAAACTTTTCGTATGTGTCACGGAAAAGAAAAAAGGCACTTTTACCGAAGAAGTTTGTTGGACGGTCCTCGTCGAACTGAGATTAGTTGTATAAGTTCTGCACAACTTCCTTTCGAGAGTGACATAATCAAAGTTTGATCATGTTAAAGCGTGCTCAGTTTGTAACGTGGCATGAATAATAAAATATAACATGTTTTTTAATTTCTTTTCACATTCCCATGGAAACTGTGTCAGAATAACGCTATTGTATCCAAATGTTTGAACTCATCATACATTTGTCGTTTGATAATTTTGTTTACCAATTTTACGATATTTCAATTTGCATCTCTTGATTAATCATATTGGAAGCATGTCATCATTTATTATTGTGTCATAATTATACATGTATTTTGGTGTGAAATAATAAATTAGCGCTTGTATAACAAAACTTAATAAAAATTAACAATATCGTGACGTCGATCGATGTATTAATTTTCTATATTGATTAATCAAAAAAAAAAATATATATATATAATACAGAAAACAATTATTACATTTAAACTATATGTTTAAAAGCTTTATATAAATGTAATACATAAATATATAATAACTTCAATTAATACAAATTGTCATTTTCTTTCTTTTCCTCAAGATTCGTCGTTATTTCTCATAATATCTACACGTAGTAAACAGGTAATTTTAATTGATCATTTGATAAATTATATTATTGAATTTCAGCTTTCAAAAATAATTCCATTTATTTTCAAAGCTTATCTAATATTTACTCCTGCTCTTAAGAATGCACTGCATTAATGCTTACTTGTTTTCGCTGAAAGAAAATACATTGAATATAAAAATTACATTTGTAGCTTAAACTAAAGAGATTAACTTTAATTAAAGATTACTCTTTAATTTTTTGAATTACAAATATAATTTTTATATTGAAATGTGTTTCTTCGAAAGCAAGTAAGCATGTATGTATGTATAATGCAGTGCATTCTTGAGCAAATATTAGTTTGATTTAAAGATAAGACTTCGCTTTGAAAACAAATGTAAATGTTTTTGAAAACTAAAATTAATCGATAAAATATAATAGTTTATTAAAAAGAAAATTGAATATTTATAATCAGAAAATTTTATTTATCTAAAAATATGCATGTATCAAATAATATTCTTAAACATTAAAATTATATATTGTTTTTAGATATTGATATTTCATTAAAATATGCATTTTTTTTTCTAGAACACTGTAAATATCTAGAATAATTACTAAGATCTGAATGATCTAATTAGCTATCATAAAATATTACTTAAACAATTTTTCCAATACATCGTACATTTTATCTTATACAAATAAATGACTTTCTAAAACTCTTTCTAAAAATATTTGCAGTGTTCATATCCCCCCCCGAAGATTTCTACTTTCTTGACATTTCTTCTTTATGTCTTCTGAGATTTACACTTTGCTCTAATACGCTTGAGGTTTCGTTAAGCTCTTCGCCAAAGCGCTCGTAAAGTCCGAGATGTGAGACAGTTTTCTACAAAAACGAGGTGACGCCTCCTCACGTACAAGTTTGCAAGGTCGATCGCCTCTCGTTAGTCAAACGACAGGATCGATCTACTAGGCATTAATGAAGTTTCGATCGATGTGCCGCGTTTAAACATTTGTACCGACCGACGACATCGAATTCCGAAGTCGATGGCTAAGAACGACAATGCCGAAGTCCCGATTCTGAACTTAACTTACAAGCCGCCTACCCTCCCCCGTCCCACCTTCCCATGTACAGTCGTAAGTTGTACGACAGAATCCGAAGTTGACAAACCGCGCCGCGTTCGACGACCCATCGCTCAAGTTTCATTCGATGTAACAGACGTAGTCCGTAGGAAAGACAGGTGACATTTGCCGCAGCAAGAGAGCATTATCGTCGACGATAGACGATAGAAATATTTCTCGATTAACATGAGACTTCGATGGTGCCGATGGAGACATTCGGTACGCTCGCATTTCGCTAACAAGAAGATTTAATATCGCGCCCTGGCACTTGGCTCTTGGAGACAATTAGACTCGCGCAACTTGGTAAAAGCTTTAATCTCCCCGACACGTAGCAGTACCAATATTTAACCGCGAGTACAGAGCTTTCTGTTGAGATATTGTTAGCGCTGGCCGAGGAAAACGAAGATTTCTTACGCGGTGTTCTTTTATTTTATTTATATCTGTAGCAGGTATATTTTATGAAAAAGACTATAAGAAAAAACGTTAATTGCTATAATATTTCAAAATATCTTGATATTAAATATCGTTATAATCTAACCATGAATTAAAATTTTAAATAGAATTCGAATTAAGAATAAAACTTTGTTACTTTATCGAATTTATTTGAGTTAACATCTTTTAGCACTTTAATTGAAAATATTATTTTTCAAATTTGCAAGCATTTGTCTCTAAAAAAATCGCTAAAATAAACTCCTGAAAGAAAATTTTGATATATTTTATATATTACTGCGTCTAACGTATTTTTCTCTTATACATGGAAAGAGCAATTTTGATGAAGACATCTAAAAATTTGGTTAGAAACAAATCTGAAAATAATTTTATTGGACCAAAATAATTACATAGAAATTTCAAGCATAATGAGCAATTGCAAAGTTTGATATTTTAGCAATTAATTTGAGAGTTACATAAATATTTTGATGGCCCAACAAAATTATTTTCAGATCTGTATCCAGCTAAATTTTTAAATAGTTCAAAACTGTTTTTTCCATGCATTTTTGCTTTTTAGCCAAATCCTTATTATATGTATAATTATTATATGTATAATACGTATATTTTATTTTAAAAGATTCCTGCACATTTCAACAATTTTTCATATTTCTGTATTAAAGATAATATTTAAGATGCAATGGTAAATCAAAATCCTTTGAATGCTTACAAGGGAGAGACTAAAGTTCGAACAGCTGTGAGAATCACGGCTTTTCTCGCAAAGCAGTAGGCAACTCTAGTTGTGAAGGTGTTTACTAAAAAGTTCCTTGCCTGCGTGCTCGGTCTTATCGTGCAAAATTATTTTTGTGTTCCGTCAGAGCCCAACTTTCAGTCTACCCCTGTGTGCGGAAGAAAACTTCGAAGTCAACTTAAAAGTCGTTCAGAACTGCGCGGCTTGCTCGTGTGTCACGAACGTTAATCTGTGATATGCATGTCGTCGAATGCGATAACGTTGGATTAAAGAAGGGTGAACGAATTAAGACTCGCGCAACTTAAGAATGATGTTTTAAGAGAGCTCAAGGAAATGCACAGCAATTTTCAAAACTGCCGGTGCTCTTCGATAACTTTACGTTTATAATCGCACGTTGCATCCGTTTTACGATTAGTTACGGTTACCTAATCTTTATCGGGCTACAATAGGTACGAGTTATTATTAGTCACGTTTGAGTTAGAAGTGCACAGATTATTTTCCATTCCACATTTAAGATATTTACATAATCGTTTTCACCACAATATCGCTCATGATTGCCCATTGAAATTTCGTTCAGTAATCGTACGATCATAATTAATTCAGTAACTTATGCAGTGCTATTGCGTTTACGTCTAAAGGTTTTAACTTTACACAACAATTCTTTTTAACTACTTTCGTAAGCAACTGACGCGACTTGAAAGCGCAAATATGATTCGATTTTTTTTCGAGTTTTTATTACACATGTAGGAGATAATTAAAATGTTCTCGTTAAAACAACGAATGTAATTACTCGGCAGTAGCGTTATAAAGCCAGTGCTGACGATCGAAATCATCAGATAGATTGCATAATGTAACAGGATAGAGACCAATCGCTAATTAGAAGCTCGCTTAATGAGAGACACGATATGTAGTGAATTGGAATGCAATATACGAACGTGATATTATCGGCGGCATATTACATCGAAATGTCGTGTATCGACTTGTCACAAGGAACAAACGTTATTTGTTCGTACAATATTGGTTATCGCTTACTTTCGTGATATTATTATATATTCACGTTGTTCGAAATTGATCGTGTTAGTAAAAGATTTAGTTATGGACCAATTAATAATATACCAGATAAACGTAACGTGCATCGCTTTAAATATGGAGATATATAAAATTTATTTAAATCCTGCTAGAATCCCTAACCTCTCTCACGCATGAAATTGCCATAAATTTACATATATTATTAAATGACGAATAAAGACATCTAAATGAGAGCAGTGATCAAAGTTCGTTAATTAGTGGATAACTGTTAAAGTTGGATAATTGCTGGGGAGAGAGAGAGAGATAAAACTTACGCGACAATGTAACTGCGCGTTTTAAAGTTTATGGACAAGAAGTTTTTATCGTTCATTTTTACAAAGTCCTGTCACATCTGAATTGTTATAAGTTAATTGTTCACATTACAAAATTAGGTTAATCGTTAATTATTGCACGCTGTGCTTTTCATTGACATAGAACGGTTGATTGAACATGATGGTGCAACTAATTGCATTACCATATTCCATATGGCTAAATGTAGCGAACCGATCAGTATTACTGAACATCAGCGTTATGTTTGTATTTCGTAATGCTGTGATTGATAGGAACGTGCACTATCGTTTATGCTTAACAGCTCAGCTATAAGATAATCTAAATGAAAACTCCGATATTTTTGTAGTAATACATAAACAAATATCGACAAAATAATTCCATTAATATACGAGCTACATGTCATATCATAATTCTGTTGATCGCTAAAACGTAAAAGAGATTTATTTAGATTGGTGTGAACTGTGAAGTATATAATGTTATCACAAATTAGTAAATCTTCGTTATTTATCCGATATGATATTTGTATATTCATCAGAATTTTTGGAATATAATTGTTTATATTCAATCTCATAGAATCATTTTCATAACATCACATACTGTACATTCGTTTAGTATATTTAAAAACGATATTTTTGTCAAGGTTCTAAATCTAATATTTAAGATTTTCAATTGTATGTAATGGTTTGTGAGAGGTTTTTGGTTTTACAAAACACGCGCAATCAATCGATTGACCGACCATTATCGAAAGAGCTGTTTAATAGGAAACTCAATACCCTTATCGCTGAGAGGTAAACCGATCGGACATCACAATTGAAATAATGCTAGAGTTATTTGACACGAGTTAACGATGTACAATTCGATGTACAATAAAACGATAAATGGTACTAATATCCTAATAATTTAAACAAATAGAGAATTGCTGTATTAAATTTGAATTTTAATAAAAAAGAAATAAAAAATTGTATTTATAATAACTGATAATTTAAAATTTCAAAGTCAGCAATATCAAGTAAAAAATATATATATATATATAACAAATGATTAATTAATAAAAAAAATTTAATATTTCTGTATTCAATACATAAGATGTATATTTTAATATAATTTCTTTTTAATATATATATATATATATATATATATAT
>Ga0157364_1005408_pt1 | contig 12998 bp, 15 predicted proteins | sample AttsexASBM2_FD_111476 | JGI IMG/M metagenome (GOLD analysis project Ga0157364, IMG submission 111476) | Fungus gardens microbial communities from leaf cutter ant in Ribeirão Preto, State of São Paulo, Brazil - Atta sexdens ASBM2 | ecosystem: Host-associated > Fungi > Mycelium > Unclassified ... | reverse complement strand
TCTGGAACAAAGTGATGTCATACAGCATGGACAACACATGCTGGCCTCATGTTATACTCATGGTTATTTAGGGTAGGGTGCACAGTAGTTAGCATGGACCATGAGTACTAGTATAAAAGGTAGACTACTCTGTACTAGGAACTCTATCGAGTTCTCTTGTGTTACTCAATACAAGAGTTGTTCTTTCGTCTTACTCTAAGAACTTAAGATCATAACAAATGTGGTGTACATGCTCTCTGACATCATCATCTAGGTTCTTCTAGCCTCGTAGACCCTTCTAGACCATTCTAGGCCTATGACATCATCTCACATGACTTCTAGGTCACATGCCCTTTTCCTGTTGTAGACTAATAATAATTACTACTGTTTATTTCTGTCCTCTAACCCTAACCCTAAAAGTCTGTCCACACACTTGTCTTATAACATATAACTCATATACAATAGAGGTGGACCATGGTAGAAACTGTTACAGTTATGAGAAATTTGGTTATATCACAATAAATTGTAGAGATCAGGAAATCATAGGAAAAGGGAGAAGGTTGGAATATGGAGACAATGAGAACAATAGAAATAATTTCAATGGAAAAGAAATTCTGATAGTCCTTAACTAGGCTTTAGTAGTTTGCAACACTCTCTAGAGTAGTGAATAATATATCCTGCTGCAATTTAGACAATGGAACATGTTGATGGAAGTTACAGTAAAGATTGGTCTTGAAAGGATTGATATACAAGAAGGAGTGACAGTAGAGGTATTATTGAATAGTAGAGTGATAAAGTTAGTTATGAGTTTAGAATTTGTTAGAAAACAGAAGTTTAAGTTGAAGAAAATAAAAAGACTGATATGTGTAAGGAATGTAGATGGTTTTTTCAACAAGAAAGAACCAATAATATTGTATAACAACCACTAGTCAAGACAGCCAATAGACTACTTAAGTAAACTTATAGACTAAGTATCTTGTGGGAATTACAAGAAAATTCAACAAGAAGCTCCCAATGTATTTCTATACTATATATACTACTAGTACAAGTCCTATCCTAAAGTACATGTATCATCCATAAGTCTACTATACTATTACCACAAGGCAAACATACTGCAACCATGCTCTTGACATCATTGTTCCAGTCCTTTCTACTATGCTCCAAACCTATGATATCATACCATATAACACATCATGTGACTGTAGTTACATGCCTCTTCATTATCTAAGAAGAAAAATAAAAAGAAAAGAAAAAAAAATGAAAAATCAAATCAAAGAAAATATATAAAATAAAAAGAAAATCAAAATAAAATATAAGGGTTCAAGCATACCATGACAAATTAAACATATAGTAAAAGTTAATATTTATTATCAAGAACATAGGGAAAGAACAGGTATTGATATGATCAGTAGTTATTAGTAGAGTGTAATTTTGAAAATGCTGTAGCTTATTCACTACAATTCTGAAATTGACTGGAAAAAAGAAGAAGTGGAAATGATGAAGTGTCCAGAAGAATGTTGAAAACAGTAGAGACTAAAATAGAAAAAATTAGGATGGCAAAAATCAAAAGAAGAAAAGAGGAAAGAGGAAAAGAGAAAGAAACAAGAAAAGAAGTAGAAAAAAGAAAAGAAGAAAAAACAATAAAAGGAAGAACAATAAAGATAAAAAGAATATCACAAACTTTATTCAAATTATATCTCCACAATCAGTAAACTGATTCTTACAAACTAAGTTGTATTGGAAAGCTCCAAATAAGGGCTATTCATATATATATGGGATATACAAAAGTGACAAAAGATTACTGAGATATTAAACTATTAGTAACTATAAGTTTCATTGGCTATCATCTCAGGAATGACTGAACAGATTCCTATGATTAAATTTGCATTGAAAAGTACTCATCAAACAATTTTTAATGATATATCATACATCATATCAAGATTATTATTCATAGAGATACAAGTATATCAATATAGTGATATAATTGGTTACCTTTTAAAATTAGCCTGACATTTGCTATGACAGATAATAGCCTCATCAGATATGAGTTTTGATCATGTGATGGAAATAGCTTGTGTACAAACTATTACTATTTTGTATAAATACTTTTATGTTTAAGGATTAGACCTCAGACTTAACAATATCAATAATCATCAATCATTATCCCTTATTATTATTGATATCTATATTGATTTTAATTATCATTGTCATTATTGTTGAACTTCTGAATCACTTCTAAACCTCTGAGAGTTCACTCAAGATTTAGATATCACAAATAAGTGAGTAGTTCATTTTGTGATAGGAAAATCTAGAATAAAAAAGAGGAAGCAGCAAAATCTGAAGAAGAGGTCAAGAAATTGGTTTTTTAAAGGTTTTATAAGTGGATCCATGTCTTTAGAAAGAAAGTGAGTGAGAGAATACCAATAAAGAAAGTGTGAGATTATATGATAAAAGTGAAGAAAGAGTTTGTACTGAGAAAGTAGAAGATGTATCTGTTATCAAGAGAAGAGAGAGAGAAGGTGCATGATTTTATTAAAGAAATGGTAAGAAGTATATAGTAAAGTACATTGGTACAAAGAAAGTATTTACTAAGTTAGATCTATGATAGGGTTATAATGATGTATGAATAAAGAAGGAAGATAAGTGGAAGGCAGCATTTACAACACTGGAAGGGCTATTTAAACCTATAGTTATGTTCTTTAGGCTAACTAATTCTCTAGTGATACTCCAAACAATGATGAACAAGATCTTATAGGACTTGATCAACACTGGGGAAGTAGTAAGTTTCATCAAAAATATAATTGTGGGAATGGATGGAGAGGAAGAACATGATGAAGTGGTAGAAGAAGTAGTGAAGAGGTTGGTAGAAAATGACCTATATGTAAAACCAGAAAATGCAAGTGGAAAGTTAGAGAAGTAGAGTTTTTAGAAGTAGTGATTGGACCAGAAGAAATTAAAATGAAAGAGGAGAAGGTGAAGAGAGTGTTGGATTAGCCAATCTCAAAGGAAGTCAAGGATATACAGAAGTTTTTGGGACTAGCTAATTACTATTGGTAGTTCATTAAAGATTTTATGTCTATAGCCAGACTATTGCACAATCTAGTAAAAAAGGATTAGAAGTGAGATTGGACAGAAAGACAAGAAAAGGTGTTCAAGAAACTGAAGAAGAAATTCACAAAAGAACCAGTGTTAGTAGCACAAGATTTAGACAAAAAAATGAGGATGGAAGTTAATGTGCTGGACTATATGATGGGAAGAGTTTTATCTATGGAATGTGAAGATGAGAAATAAAAACCCATAGCTTTCCTCTCAAAATCTCTAAATAAGACAGAGAGAAACTATAAAATTCATGACAAGAAAATGTTGGTGATAATTGGGGAATTGGAAAACTGAAGATATTTGTTAGAGGGTACCAAGTTCAAATTTGAGGTTTAGACAGACCATAAGAATTTAGAATATTTTATAAAGGCACAGAAATTGAATAGAAGACAAGCCTATTAGGCACTCTATCTGTTAAGATTTGATTTCACCTTAAAACATGCACTAGAAGCAAAAATGGGAAAAGTGGATGGACTTAGTAGAAGACTAGACTGGAAAGTAAGTGTAGAAAAGGATAATGAAAACCAGACATTAATTAAAGAACAATGGATTTGTAGTTTAGCTGAAGTAGTAATAGAGGGACTAAAAGTAGAAATACTAGAAAAAATAAAAAAATAAAAAAAAAAGCTATGGAAAAGGATGAAGAGATAATTAGAGTAGTAGAAAAAATGAAGAATGTGGGAGTTAAATTATTGTGAGGAGACAAATGGCAGATAGAAGGATATTTGATGTTAAAGGAAGGAATATATATATATACCAAAGAATAAGAAGCTGAGAGTGGAGATAATCCAGTTATATCATGATGTACCAGCAGCTGGACATAGAAGAAGGTGGAAAATAACAGAGTTGGTAACAAGGAATTACTGGTGGCCAGGAGTGACAAAAAACATAGGAAAATATGTGAATGGTTGTAACATATGTCAAAGAATGAAGAATAGGACAGAGGCACTAACAGGGAAGTTGAAGTTGAGTGAAGTATTAGAGAGACCATGGATACATTTGATGGTGGACTTTATCACAAAGTTACTATTAGTAGCAGGAAAAAATATGATTTTGGTAGTATACAATAGGCTGTCCAAGATGATGCATTTTGTGGCAACAACAGAGAAAACATCAGTAGAGAGATTAGCAAGATTGTTTAGAGATAACATGTGGAAGTTGCACGAATTACCAGAGAGCATGGTTTTAGATAGGAGACCACAGTTTGCAGCAGAACTAACAAAGGAACTGAACAAAATGTTGGAAATTCAGATATTTATGGTTCTTTGTTGATCATAGACAAAAGGATTGGCCAGAATAGTTAGTGACAGCAGAGTTTGCAATCAACAACAAGACACACTTAGTGACTGACATGTCTTTATTTATAGTGAACTATGGTAGAGAGTTGAGAATGGGAGCAGATATTAGAAGGAAAGGAAAGGTAGAGAAAGCAATAAAAGATATAAGAGGAAACAGGAGTAGTAATGAGGAAGGCACAGGAGGAGATAAAGTGGCAAGTGGATAAGGGAAGAAGGAAAGCAGAGGAGTGGAAAAAGGGGAATAAGATTATGTTGAGTATCAAAGATCTGGTATTCAAGAAAAGACTAGTGAAGAAATTAGTGGATTAATATATTAGTCCATATATTATTGATAAAGTAATTTCTACTAATGCAGTCAAATTATGACTTCTGACTTCAATAAGAATTCACCTGGTTGTGGATGTCAGTTAAGTAGTAAGATATAGATAATAAGTGGAGAGACAGAAGGTAAAAGAAGTGAAACTAGTAGAGGTGAATAGAGTAGAGGAATAGGAAGTCAAAAAAATATTAAATAAAAGAAAAATAAGAGGAGTGGTAAAGTACTTGGTACAATAGAAAGAATTTATAGTAAAGCATGATATATAGAAGAAAGAGAAAGACTTAGTGAATGTAAAGAAAGTGGTAGTAGAGTTTAAGAGAATATTGAGTGTAGAAGTAAGAAAACAAGAGAAGTTGGATATGGCAAAGGAAAGAGATTTTAGAAGAGAAGAGTTACCAGAGAAGTATATGGCAAAGATGTTGTATGAGTGGAATGATGAGAAACCTTAAAGGGGGGTAATGTTAGAGTTGAAGATAGTGGACTCTATTTATTTTCATTTTCTTTCTCATTTCTATTTTTCTTTTCTATTCATTTTCTTATTTTAAACTTAGGATTAGAAGTTAGCATGATATTATATATAACTGTCACAAAACTATCACACAATGTGACACAGTGTTACCCATTTATCACATATCACACAGAAGGACATAGAAGATTTTGAAACAATAATATTATATAATATGTTCACTACATATTGATCTTAATAGATAACACATAGTCTTCAGAATAGATTAGATAAGATCTTGTACAGACCAACTAGCTAGTATATATAAAATAGACACTTTGTGCTTAGAACTTTATTGAGTTCTCTTATATAAACCTTATACAAGGTTCTTTTGACTAGTCACTAAGTCTTAAGTTATAACAATATCTATCTTCTACTATAAATATGACTTACATTAATTCTAACCACTTATCTACAGACTCTTCTATCATAGATTATGTATTTGTGTTTCCTTGTCTAATTATCTATTTCCTAGACTTTGTAAGAAGATTCTCACTTTTATACTCCCATCTAGCTAATCATTTACACATGTTAGAGTAACTAGTAGAGTCTGTGGTGTATATAGCTACAAAGTATATTCTAATATCCTAGATTATTTTATATGAGAAGAAATGATAAAGACAGTATGATCAGAGATGTTTCTGGCAAAAACATCCAGAATATTAGCCTAGAAATAAAGAGAGATCACTCTGAGCAGTGGATGAGAGTTGGTGGGAACAATAGTCAATGTTATGACTTAAGTCCTTAAGTAAAGACAAAAGACAACTTTTGTATTAAGTAACACAAAAAAACTTGATAGAGTTCTAAGTACAAGATAGTTTACCTTATATACAACAGACCACACAGTTCTGTGTGCACACTACAACTGATCTACTCTAAAGTACATATGCTTTCTATAAAGCTATCATATTGTTGCTATGCTATATAATGTCACTTATTTCAATTCTTTCTATATCCTTCTTTGTATCATATGCTTGTGTGACTATTACATGTGACATCACATCACATCCTTCATCAAGTTCAAAATTAAAAAAGTGAAAATAAAAACTAAAATAAAGTAAAATAAAAAAATAAAGAAAATAAATCAAAACTAAGTTCACTATTTACAACTCTAATAGTCAAGTTCAGATACAATAGGAAGTAATGGAAAGTATTAGGATTAGAGAAGCAAATGCTATAAGCTTTGATAATAGAGTGGAGTTAAGGGCTAGGAAAGTGAATACTGTGGGCTTTAATAGTGATGGTAAAGTCAAAGGAGCACAATCCTTTCTTTCTCTCGAACCACCATCTTGTATGGTAGCACCTATAAGAGAATTAAGGAATAAATTCACTTCTTCCTCGTCAAACACAATTCATACTCTAACAAACCCTCCAACTATGAGTTCCACAAACATCAATTCTTCGTTACCAACTGTGTCAATTGTAAACGTCATAGGGATGGACATTCCAACAGGACAAGCACCTGTATCTGATTTTGAGGTGAGAGAGAAAAACCCTGTCTCTTCTGTAAATTTGTCTAGAATCCTCAATGGAATCCTCCAGACGGTCGACTCCATACCATGATAGAATGGACATCAACATGGATTGCAATTCCACAATTGAAAAACTGACTCCTGAGCTGTCATACGAGACAGAGCAAGAGAAAGCATTGTGGGTTGGTATGGCAGCTAACCATCAGGAAACCACAAGGCCTTTGGGTGGTTACAATGAGGCCTCCCCAACACATGTACCCTATGAGGAAAATGTAATCAACATCCAACTTCCATATGACCTGCAGGCTCCTACTGAACCAGAACTATGGAGTGGATTGTTCCACCCCATTTCACTTCATGGATCCATTGAACACTTTGCATCAGATTCTAAAAACATCAAGGTCTCCCTCAACTTCTTGGCCAAATACATTAAGAATAAACAGGTAAACAGTAGTAAGACTAATAATCTTGACGATTTCGATGGCATGGGCGATGCCATTTGGAATTTTATTTCCTCAGTTTATGAGGCCAAATGGGACTTCTTATATACTGATCAAAAATCTAACACTCTCAGGGCCAAGATTTCTTCAAAGTTCACCCCGAGAACCGTTTCCTCCAACAATGGTAACAAGAAGGAAATAGCAAAATCAGTCCCAGTCACTATCAACAAATTTCTGCCACCACCCCCTCTCCCGGCCAAAACTAGGAAGGAAGTTAATGTCATTTCCAAGTACTTCCATTCTAAGAAATCTATGGTAGAAAACAAGAACCAGGGCAATAACAATAGCTCTGGCAAATCATATGCTCAGGCCTCTAAAACGTCCATTAATATATCAGAAGTACTTAAAATTAAGGAAACCTTCCCATTCCTCAATGCCCAGAAGATCGACCAGGTAAACAACATTGTCAATGGCCAAAGCAAACCAAAGCCGCATATCAAGATGACAACCAAAGGACCATCTAGGAAGCAGGTAATCATCCCTATAAGTGGGGAAAACGTCAACTCTTTCATGAAGAACTCATTTCTTCATGTGGCTAACATAAACAGGCTTTTACATAATGCAAAATTGGATGTTCTAGTTGATTACACCCGTTCTGATCCTACAGGCATCACCATCATCACCAGCAAAGTCTCACAGCAATCCGACTTGTCTATCATCGACAATTACGTTAAAAATTCTAATGATATCAACTCCCTCCAGATGGATGAACCTCGTCTCCCCAAGTCCAAGTCCTACCTAAAGATCATTGGTATCCCATTTTTCCCCCACACAAATTCCCAAGATAAGCTCACATCGAATGACATTGAAATGATTCTCAAGCAGAATCACATCTTTGACAATATTTCTCTTGCATCAAAGCCAAGAGTAATAAAGGTATCACCGAAATCTGACATGTCAATCGTGTGGATAGATATATGGAACATCTAGAGCGGAAACAATGCAAAGATGCTAATCAACAGATGTTTCAACGTCGGAAACTACATCACGACCATTCAGGGAGCCAACATGAACCCCGGCATACCACAGTACAAGAATTGTTGGAAGTGGGGTCATGCAACATTCTCGTGTAGAATCCAAGGTGCTAAATGCGTCAAATGCAATGGGCTGCATAAATCTGAACACCATCGGGAATTTGGTTGGTGCTGCAAGGTGAATGCCAAGATCAACCTACCAAGATTGGAAACCAAAAAAGGGGAACCATGCCCCCACACATTCAAGTGCTTGAACTGTCATGGAGACTACCAAGCAGACTCCAATCAATGTCCGTTTTGGAGACATAGGTTCAATAGGGAATGGCATCAGAGGAAGTATACTGAGATCTATGAAAACAGATCCAAATCAATTTGTTCTGAAGGAAATGGCATAGCTTATCAATGATTGTGAAAAACCTCAAAATTTTTTCGCAAAACGTTCGCAAGAACTCCTTCATTGTCAATATCCTCCTTGAAACCTTAACTCATTTTGATATCATCTTAATCCAAGAACCTCTGTGGTCTGAGATCCGAAAAATTCCTAGTGCTTTGAATTGCGAGAGTAAACCTCTCATAGGCTCCAACCACCACCCCAACTGGATTTCTTTTGCAAGAATTCCGTCGGACAAGAAGGACTTCCCTAGAGTCCTCGCCTATGTCAACATACGTCTTTCTTCTCTTTGTTTTCTTTTACGCAAAGACATTATTAATCATAGGGACATCAGCCTCATTTCCTTTTTTAATAACAACATATGCTATTATATCATGAATGTTTATTCTGATTCATCACATACAGCTTTAAAGTATCTAAAGTATACTGAAGCTAACATTGACAACATCATTCTTATGACTGGTGACTTTAACATTAGGGACAGTTTATGGGATTCATCCTTTCCTTTCCATTCTTCTATTAGTGACGATTTAATTATTATAGCGGATTCTTTCAATCTTGCACTTTCTATTCCAACTAACTCCTGTCCAACTCCATGATTGACCTCATGTTCCTTTGTTATAGTTCATTGGAACTTTATCAACACTCAATTCTCCCTAATTCTTGGTTATCCTCAGATCACGCTCCTTTCTCAATCAATATCCCTATACTTGAAGAGATCATCCAAACATCAAAACTTACTCTGGTCCCAAAAAGCGACCAAGAATCCGCTTTTATTGACGACATTATTTCGAACTTCAAAAATATGGATACATCCAACATTGAGGACATCGATAAATTGGAACGAGTAGTCAACCAACTTGGAACGATTATCGACCAAGCTTGGACAAAAAATGCCAAGAAATCGAAAATATCCAAGCATTCCAAACATTGGTGGACAGAAGAATGTTGTCAATCTCTCGACAATTACAGAGCATCAAGGAGTCTTGATAACTGAAAGAAATTCAAGAAGGTTGTTAAAGACATAAAGAGATCCTTTTTCAACGACAAAATTCAAGAAATTGCAAATAAGAGGTGCAGTCCATAGGAGCTGATGAACTGGATTAAGGGACAGAAACTCCCTGCTATTGAGGCTATCAAACATGATGGTTATCCATGTCTTACCCCTGATAGCCTATGGGACACGCTTCACAATACTTTCAATACCACTCTTAATCACCAGGTCGATCTCAATATCCTCAATGAAATAGAGCACAAACTCTCTCAATGGTGGAGCCCATTCTCCAAAGAAGAATTTAAATCAGCGATTAGCAAATGTAGTGATGCATCGGTACCAGGCCCAGACAAGTTGACATGGCACCATTTGAAATTCATCGTCAATCAAGACACCTGCCTTACCAACATAATCAACATTGCCGATTCATGCATCAATTTAGGGTATTGGCCTAAATACTTCAAGATTTCATCCATGATAATCATACCCAAACTGAACAAGACTTTGTATGACCAGCCGAAAGCCTTTCAACTTATAGTTCTCCTCAATACTCTAGGTAAACTCATAGAGAAAGTAATTGCAGAAAGACTTCAATTCACAGTCACATGTAACGATTTTATCCACCCAAGTCAGCTAGAGGGTTTAAAATTCAAGTCTACCATGGACGCCGGCATAGTTCTCACTCACATTTTTCGGTCAGGTTGGGCTAGAGGAAAATCAACAAGTTCCCTCACATTTGACATATCGCAATTCTTCCCATCATTAAACCACAAACTCCTAATTCTCATTCTTGGGAAAGCAGGCCTCGATCCTAAAGTCACGTTCTTCTTTGCGAACTACCTAGTCAGGAGAAGAACAAGTTATATATGGAATGACCTTTCTTCCCCTATGTTTGATGTCAATGTCGGAGTAGGCCAAGGGTCTGCTCTTTCCCCCATCCTTTCAGCTTTATACCTCACTCTGTTTTTATATATTCTAGAAAATCAGTTAAAAAATCTTAAAATCCCCATTTCTGTTCTTTCATTTGTTGACGATGGACTCATTATCACTCAGAACAAAACATTCGACATTTCTAACTCTCACCTTTTCTGTAGTTATAATGTCCTTTCTAAATTACTTGATAGTTTTGGTCTTGTCATTGAACATTCGAAAACTGAAATTTTTCACTTTAGCAGATCCCAGGGTTTCTTTAATCCTCCTCCCCTAGACCTTTCCCCACTTGGAGGACCAATATTATGACCCAAAGACACTTGGAAATACCTGGGTTTCATCTTTGACCGCAAGCTCACGTTCCACAAGCACATTGACCACTACTCTAACAAAGCAATTTCAACCGTCAAGTGCATGAAGCTTTTGGGAAACTTGTCTCGAGGCATCAACCCTCTTTAAAAATGTCTGCTATACAGATGCTGCATTCTTCCTATAGCTCTATATGGCTTTCAACTATGGTTTTACAACAAGGCCCCTTTGTTGTATCACATGAAAATCCTAGATAAGATGTAGAGGAGAGCAGCTATTTTAGGAGCTTTCAAAACATCATCATTGGAGGGTATTGAAGCTATTGCTGGAATTATACCTATAAGATTCCACCTTCAAAAACTCGCCAGAAGATCGCAAATTTGCCCCTTCAAGCTCCCTACCAACCACATCTTAAGGGAACTAATGGATGATTCACCTTTATCATCCAACAACTCAAACCCTCATGCTATTGGGTCTCTAACCAACCGTCAGAAGAATATAGTAAAGGGCCACCTCATCGATTCTTGCAACAAGACTTATGGGATCTTCCCATCCTTTTCACCTCTTAACCCTGAGTTTTTCTCCAGTTCTCGTATCACTGACAATTTTTCAGATCGATTTTCTTTTAATCTAGTTAATAAAAAAGAAAAAGAAAAAGAAAAAGATAAAATTCGTGTTCAAGAACTTGACGACATGGTTCTTCGTAACTCTTCTTCCTCCCACTCAGCCCTCGTAATTACAGATGCTAGCATCAAGAACGATATTGCTACATCTATATCGCACGTTCACATAGGAAATCATCCACTCACAAAAACAGTGCATCATGCAGTGTTTGTAACAAGCATGGAGGCAGAACTGTTCGCCATCAGGTGTGGTATCAACCAGGCCTGCTTCAAAGAAAACGTCACTAAGATCATCGTCATAATGGACTCCATCCACACTGCAAAGAAAACATTCGACAGTAAATCTCACCCTTTTGAATCTCACACTGCAGCAATTCTCAGCGAGTTGCGAGACTTCTTCAACTCAAACCACGATAATTCCATTGAATTTTGGGAATGTCCAAGCCGTCTCAAATGGAGGTTCCATCATGATGTCGACAAAGACTCTAAATCGTTCCACCCAATACCCACTTATCCTTGCAAAATTTCCTGGGATTTTTGCAAGAAAACCAATAGTGAAGATATCATCAACCATTGGAAGATGATGTTCCAAGCATCAGATGGAAGAGGCAATCAATTTCTTGATCTCTTAGACGATGATTTCAACCCTATTGAACCATCTTATACTAAAGGTGGTCTGTGGCTTCAAGTATTTGGCCATTCCAACTCACTATGTGCTCATACTACGAGAGCTATCACCAATTATGCCCCTATTGGGGAGTATAGGCTAAGATTTTTCCCCAGCAAGGACTTCTCGTGTCCTTGCAACAACTATTCCATTGAATTGAGGAGACACATTCTCCATGAGTGTAGGAGATTCAATGAGTATTGGAACCCAAGAAGAGACTCGTTGAACCATTTTATTATGTTCTTGATCGCTAATCCTAATGCCTTCACATTTACAGACAAGTAGTTTAGTCCACTAAGTAAATCTTGGCTTTCCTTTTCTTCTTCCTCTTTGATTAGTCTTTCTCCTTCTTTTTCTCTTTATCTTTTATCTTTTCTTTTCTCTTATTCCCCTGTTAGTATGCTTCCTCTGTACGTAGTTACAAAAGTAGCTACCACGGTCTGCCTACATGCGCTGTGTAATAAATTGTTGATTAAAAAAAAAAAAAAAAGTCAAAGGAGCAGATTGTTACAACTTAAGTCTCAGAGTGTTAAAACAAAAGAAGAATCTTATATTAGATTAAAAGAACTCAATAGAGTTTCTAGTACAAAATGTCTATCTTATATATACTAGCTAGTGGTCTGTGTAAGATTAATACTAATCTATTCTAAAGGCTATACATTATTTATGTTATAAACTTTATTCAGCTTGTATCTCCACAACTGTCAAGATCGTTGACAGTGGACTTTATTTTATTTTCTCTTTTCATTTTTATTTTACTTTACTTTTCTTTTTCTTTTCCATTTTTCTATTTTTAGAACAACTTGGGTTAGGGTTTATCAGTCACGCTGTCACAAATTGATGGCGTAGTCACAAGACTGATCACGAGACTTGGGAGAAGGAAGTAGAAGGTACTAGAATAAAGTGACGTCATACAGCATGGACAACACATGCTGGCC
>Ga0157364_1005407_pt1 | contig 12999 bp, 4 predicted proteins | sample AttsexASBM2_FD_111476 | JGI IMG/M metagenome (GOLD analysis project Ga0157364, IMG submission 111476) | Fungus gardens microbial communities from leaf cutter ant in Ribeirão Preto, State of São Paulo, Brazil - Atta sexdens ASBM2 | ecosystem: Host-associated > Fungi > Mycelium > Unclassified ... | reverse complement strand
TAATTGCAAAGATTTGTAATTGCAAAATAATAATTGCAAAATAATTATAAAATAATAATAATAATTACAAAAAAAAAGAAATATGAAATTAAATAACATTTGTTAAGAACAAATTTATTACAGGCTAAATAATCCATAGACAAATAGTCTGAAGTATTTTATATAAGAAGTCCTTACAAGGACAATATTTGTACACAAGCTTCTTTTAAACAATCTTCCTTGATTTATTTTTCCTTTTTCGCCCTCTGTTTCATTTTATAAATAGAAGATATGCGAGAAAGTACAGATGCACATGTTAAAGTTTTATTGAACTAAGGAAACGATAGGGTCTCCCGAAATTGTGTATATCTCCGGGATTAACAAAGATTTTCCGTCACGTCGACGGAATCGCATTTCCCTGCGGAGGGGAAGAGAGCCTTTGGCGTCGACTGCACTTATCGAGCACCCACCACCACCCCGGCGGCGCAATGCACGGGGGTGCAGAATGGAGTAGAACAGAGCAAAGCAAAGCAAGGAACAATACCTATATAGTCGTCGGCGGGGCGGGAGAGCCGGACGGGAGAGAGAGAACCACGATGAAGTTTATCCAACGCGTATATCCCCGTTTACGTATCCTTTGTCCGTGAGGTAATCCAACGGGAGACGACGAGAGGGGTGGGAAGGATCAAGAGGAAGGGAGAGAGTGGAGATAGGGGAAAGAGTGACGGAGAGAAAATGAGGCTGAGAGAGACCAGGGCAGAGGAGGAGAGGAGCGCGATGGAGCAGCGGAGGACCGGCGGTTTTCACATCGCGCGCATGCGTGTGCAGTTTCATATGCGGTGGCTGTGTGTGCGGTTCTCTTTCTCTCTTCGTGTACGAAGAGGCGCCGCTGCTCCAGCAGCATCCGTATCCCAAGGAAGATGACAGCAGCGTCCTATCTCTCTCACTCTTTACCCGTCAATTCGTCGTCGATTTTGGAGGTGCACGCAAAAAGAACTCACGTATACACCGACACACCGCGTACGCGATGATAACGAGTGTTAAGCGTACGCGAAAGTATCGTCGTTGCGCAACACGAACATACTACTAATACACGGCGGGAAGCATCACCGACACTCACGCGATGGCTTCGACGCACACTCTCGCACACGTACGTGCGCGCACACAGGCATCGAGGTAACACGGACGAGTACGGTACACACACATACACACACACACAGATGTACACTCGCACGGAATAGGACTTCCCGGTAGGAGTCGTTGGCTCCTCGAACGATTTTCGCGGCACCGGGAATCGCGGGGCGACTCAAGTCACTCGAATGAGACGTCGGTTACGCCGATTGACGTTTCGTCGATATTGAAACTAATGCCGGTTTTTCTCTATTGCGAATAGTCTTCTCGTAAACCGCCTCGCCGTGGCATCGACGGTTCGAGCGCTTGGCGTTTACTGAGGCATCGCCGCTCCCCTCCACCGCCGGCGGCCAATACGACCCGCAGTGGCGTAACGCACGGGGGACAAGTCGGTCTTCCTCTAATGAGAAGATATTTGAAGATACCGAGCCATTTGGAGTATCGGGAAGATGGACTGTTACACGTTCAACGTAGCAAACGTCAAATAAATATCCATTTGCTAAATTAAGATGAATAAAAAATAATAGCGACATTATGAATATTAAATCGGTTGACCTTTTTCTAAGGAGAAGGTAATTAAAGATATATTGAACGATTAGACAGTAATAAACTTTAGACAGATTAGAGTCAGAGTAAAAAGTTTGTAATAATTTAGATTGTCAAGGGAAGCATATTATTTTGACTATAATTAGACTTTGAATAAAAAGTAACAGCAACGTTACAAATGTTAAATAAGTTAATGTTTTTTAAATGAGAAAATAATTAAAGATATATAGAGCATTGATAAACTTAACGTAGATAAAAAATCAGAATAAAAAACTTACAACAATTTAGATTACTGAGTTATTAATGAAAACATATTGAAAGTATATTTTTTAGATTATAATTAAACTTTGAATAAAATTAATAACAACAACGTTACAAATGTTAAATCAGTTAATCTTTTTCAAATGAGAAAATAATTAGAAACATATAGAGCATTGAATCAGAATAAAGAATTTATAATAATTTAGATTATCGAGTTTTTGATGAAAATATTCTGTGAATGAATATTATTTATACTATAATTAGGCTTTTATACACGCAAAGCGATAATAACGATTTAATTCATCAAATTAACCTTTTTCAAATGACGAAATAATTAGAGATATATAGAATAAACTTTTAATACAGATAAAAACCAGAGTAAAGACTTTATAACAATTTAAATTATCAAGTTATTGAAAATATTTGTAAGTGAATAGACTATAATTATGCTCTTCTATAAACAAAGCGACAGTTGTAATGATTTAGATTATTAAGTTGTTAATGAAAACGAATTCTCTTCATAAATAAATAGTATTTAAACTATAATTAGACTTTCACATAAACACATCTACAAATAAAGCGACAGTTGTATTGAACGAGAAAGAGATGTGCTCTTTGTCGTGTCAGCAAGAAGTCTAAAAATTCCTTTATCCAAAATCCAATATTGGTTTTCGATATATTGTAATGCAATGAAGCAAGAAAAAGAATGATATATATATATATATATATATTTTTTTTTTAATTAATTACATTCTAACTAAACCATAAAATCGATAAAATCTATAATGACATAATGAACAAAGAAGACAAGCAAGTCTTTTTCGTGTTAATAAAAAATATTCGTAACTATTTCTTCAGACTGAGAGAATAATGATAAAAATTTTATATGAAACTTTTAAGAAAGTCAATACATTAGAACTTGATGAATATAATCTAAATCTTAAAATCAATACTATCCCCACTGACGTTGCAAAGCAGATCTTGCACAAAGGAATATCTGAAGCTATCGGGTTTACGACATCGACGAAATTTGCATACATTATAAGCCGACTCGAATATCTGATTTGTCAATCGTTTGAAGAAAATTCGATATATTACAGGTTCTGAACGGATTGTACGACATAAAACCGATTCAAATCTCTAGCGGTGGAACGAAAGTGGGATATGTCTAACGAAGATATATTTAGAGCGTTATTCCGCTCTGATATCGATGAATTTGATGTACACTGCAGTATCCGAAGTTACAGATGCCGACCATTCATGTTAAAAAAAAAATCCGATTTATTAAATGAATATATTATTTAAACCGATGCTTTCTGACCTTTTTCGAAATATTTTTAGATGGTGAAGATGAAAATAGTTAAAATAAGTATTTTATTATCAGCCTGCAATTAAAAATATTAACGATAGTATTTATTTCACTGATATTATTAATTGAGTTTCAAATGCAATTAAAATCTTTGGCCTTTTTATACATATTTTTAACGTTTGAGCTTGTCGTTGAGCAAGACATGTTAAAATAAGCAAAAATAACACGGATATATCAAGTTGATGTTTTAACTGTTTTAAGCATCCAGTTTCATTGATTTTTCTCTCTAAACGGACATTTAGATAAGACCAGGTACAAAATTATATTTACTGAAAGTAGTTTACTTAACGGCATTCTCCGTAATAGGTGCTCAAAAGGCATTCTCCAAGTACCTTCGACTATGATCGCCCGTCAAGATCGTTAAAATGACGCGGAGCTGACACGAGAGAAGAACGATTTACCGTCAACAACAGGCTTATGCAATCTCTCTTACATTTACCGCGGCTTTATCTCCTCTCCCAGGGTTTATTTAGAACACGTTGAGAGCACCTGCCCGCAATTGGGACAACACTAGCGCTCTATAACAAAAGTTTAACGATTCGACATCGCTGCCATGACAGTATCGATGGTTTCCGTCTGCGTCAGATATGCACGGTCTTTTATAAAGTTCATCCGGATCTACCTGCTTTCCTTTAAGCAAACTCAACAAAGCTCTTTCAGCCTCGTGTATCCGTATTGCGTCTATTGTGCCTTCATCGCGATCATCCCTTCCCGTATAATGTTCTCTGTCTCTCCTTCTCTTCCTCATTTTCCCCTTCACTCTATTACCTCCTATCATCTCAGTTTACCACTCTCTATCTTTCTCCCACGTTCTCTCTTGTGTCTCATATACATTTGATAACTGATAAAACAATTCAAAACAGAGAACAATTTAGAAAGAGATTTCTCTGCAAATATCTTAGAGTCGTTCTACCGTGTGTTACATCTGTATATTTTTACAGAAAACGCAAACAAATGGTTGTTCTTGTGTAGATTTAACATTTAGAATTGTTCATTCCTCGGGTTTTCTTTCATCTACGAGCTCTTTGATCAATTTCAACGTTTGGATAAATTCCAAATCAATGTTTATTCGAAGATGACAGAAATGGCTATATAATAATAATAATTCTAATTTCATATAATTAATAAATCAACATTGTATAATATAGAGTTCTAAGTAAAGGACTAATATATTTAAACACATCTAATTGAAGAGATCCTATTTTTCGATTAAACCAGATTTCAGTGCTTAAATATTTCTATATAAATATATATACATATCTGATTTTGCAATCAGCGCACTGAAATATTTCAACACATTTGAATAATTGACGAGATTCTCGCGAACTCAACATACCGAAGACAATTCAGTCTCTTCTTAATGCTAGTTCTTCTGATCAATTTTAACATTTGAAATTGTTTAAATTTTCTTTTTTTCTACGATAAATGATCAATTTCAAGGTTGTTTTTTTCTACGATAAATGATCAATTTCAAGAATGATTTAGGAAAATTGCAATTAATCAATGTATATTTACAGATAACAAGAATAATCAGATAATAATCATTCTAAAATATATTCGACATAATTAATGAACACACAGCGTATGAGAGTTTTAAATAAAGAATTAAAATATTTAAACACATTTGAAATATTGACAAAATTCTCGTGAATTCAAAGGTAATTCAATCCTATCTCAGTACTTGTTTTTCCAATCAATTTTAAAATTGCTCAGATTTCTCGGATTTTCTTTCATCTACAACTCTTTGATTAATTTCAATTTTAATTTAGGAAAATTCGAAATTAATCAATATATATTCACAGGAGACAAAAATGATCATACAATAATAATTCTGAAATATATTCCACATAATAAATAAATCAACAGCGTTATACACTGTTAAATCTATAGCGTCAAATTTAACCTAATTTAAATCGCCGGCTGATCTTACTCAATATATATCGTTATTTTATACTAAAACAATTAAAGGACAAATTTGACACTATATGTTTATCCATTAATTGTTTTAGTATAAACTAACGATATACTGAGTAAGCGTAATGGCAACTTAAATTAGATTAAATTCACTCTATAGATATTTGAACAGTGTACAGTTTTAAATAAAGGATTAATATATTTAAACATATATTGATAAAATTCTCGTGAGCTCAACATGCCAAAAGTAATTTAGTTCTTTCTCGAGGAGTTAATAACGAATTACTCCGTAAAATTCCTCTCAATTGCAGATTTAATTTAATCTCCTTACATTCCCTCGAAAGTCCAGGTGGGCGCGAGTGTTTTTGCACCCTTCCTCGCGGCGCTCACGAGCACGCTTCACGATCAATCTTGTTTCGAGGCGGTGGAGTGGCCTCTTTATCGTGTCGGCATGGGGGAAAAATTGGAATCACGAGAAACGCCACGCCACGCCACGCCACGCCACGCCACGCCAGGCCAGGCCAGGCCAGGCCAGGCCGAAGCAGCGCAGCGGAATAAGACGAGGGAGATGCGACGATGCGATACGCGCCTCGATCCGACTGCTATTATTTGTTCCAGCCGCGTCGAGCGGAGCGGAGCGGAGCCACGCCACGCCGACGAGGAGAGTCGATCATTCTCAATTAACGCTCTCCCTTCGCGACCGCCGTTAAATTATACCCGTCTCGTACCTTCTGTCTGCCTTCCGCGTGGGCGTCGCGTGTTTATTAATCTCCACGCGTTGCGCTGTGCGTTAATTGTCCGTAAATGAGACAGAGAGACGCGTCCGTTGGCGCTCGATGAGCTCAATGGCTACTGCGATTCAGCATAAATTCATAATTGATGGGCTTATTTCCGCAACGAGGCGTATCCTTTATGTTCATGAATCAAAACTATGTTTAGATGGCGTCGGAACGTTCGAATCACGTTTCCATTTCATAACGTAGCTTTTACAAATTTATTCTTAGACCTTTATGCCTTTATATTATCAAAAGCGATATATAGTTGTTGAAAAATTAAACGGATATTATATTATATCTTTAGTTTGTATGACAATTAATATATATAGAAATAAGTTCTATAGACCTAAAATAATTTTGTTTAATGCGATTTCCTTCTTTCTATTAATTTATTATTTTATGTATCTGCAGGCTTTTATTTTATTAATTTACTATTTCTGCACAATTAATATATTTACTTAATTCAATACACAGTTAGATATTCAATTCTGAAACAATTCAATAAGCCGACTCTTTCTCTCATAACTTCCCTGTTTTCTATTCATGATACTTTGCACCAATTTACGGAATGGATGGTAAATCATAATAACGGTAGTTGGTTCATATTCTAGCATCTCTGGACTTCACTACTGTACCGTAATGCAATGAGGATGCATTAAAGGCAGCGGCGCATATTCAAATCACGTCGCGGTCGATAAATATGTAGTGAGCTTGTACGATCCGACAGTAAAATGCATTACTCCATGTAGTTGATTCGCATTGCCAGATAAAGGTGATAAAGCGAATACTAAGTATAAATTATACAAGAAGAATCGTAGATAGCGCGCATTCGTCAAGTTGATAATCGCCTCTTCGTTACGTAATACTCTTTTCTGGTCACTTGCCAAAGACGGATTATTGTTTAGAATGATTTTTAAATGTCCAAAATATCTAATTTTGTAGCATAAAAATTTTCCAAATAATTGTACTAGATTATAGAGAACTTTATGATATCGTATTTATTTATTTATAAAATGCGAACATGCATGTTTCATAATTTTTAACCGTTATAAAAATTTCAAAATTAAATTTACAAAATCGCATTACGTGATTTACAAAAATTACTCTAATCTTTAATATCACTTTCCATTGGCGATTAAAAACGTTACGTGTTTGGGCTAAAATACTCTACTTTTTTCTACAGTTTCAAATTTTATTATTTTACATGGATTTTTCTCTTTTCGGAACTAACAGAAAGAAAATATATATACGGTGTCACGTTATGTTATTTATAAATTTAACTGTCGGGCCTTTCATTTTTTTTTGTTAAATATTTTTTTACGCAAAGGGAATTCACGGATTTATAGATCGCACATCGGATACTTGATATCGATTATATTTAACCGCATGTTCGCATTTTATCGTACACATGTCGCGGTTTATTATCGATAAAGAATAAAAGAAGAAAACTCCCGATTTGTACTGGCAATTATAATTTTTCCAGGCGCGTATTTTGGTCGATGCGCAAACTGCCTATTCGACGATGAGATAAAATCGATGAAGACCTTCGACTCGCGTTGATATAAATCACGGGAGCGACTCCAGATGTTGCTTGCACCTTAATAGCCCTCGACTCGCTTGTAATAACCTTGCTTGAGTATAACTGGAAATAAATTGTTCGGAAGCGATCTCCTTCGAAGATCGATGCGTTCGTCGAATGCAACAGACGTTGTGCTTTAATTTCGAGGACAGGTACAAAATAACACAAGAAATATGCAGATCGATAATCATTTTTTACGTTTTTCTTGCGAGATACTTTGAAAAACCTATATATCAATTTACTAAAGATTGCAGTAATATATTCTTTAAAATCTTTGGAGTAAAATGTAACTCTACAGTTTACTCTTAAAAATAAATAATTGTGCCCCTCTTTTTCAGTACTGACTTAATTGTCATTCTTTATCATTCTTTAGACTCAGATTCCATTCTGAAGATTTCAAAAGGTAATAATCTCTGAATATATGTGTACGTTACATATATACATATATACTTCACATATATATGTACTCCAAAAATATTCACATGTCCTCGTTGTACTTTAATTAAATGCCAAAACTTTAAAGTACGCGACAATTGCGTTTCTTGGCGAAGTCGACTAAAACACTGAAAGTCAAGCTAAAATACAGGACAATCCATGTATATACAGGACATCTGGCAACTCTATCTCGTAGCGCCTTCCTTGCGCGCTGCACTCGACGAAGGTTTCCTACCGCGTAGAAGCCATTAAAGATCTTACCGTGCAACGTAGTTGGAAGAATGAAAATTGCCATGGTACAGAAAAGAGGGAAAGAAGCTCCCGTTGAGAGAACTTTTAAGCGTTCACTTCTTTCGCGAATCGCGACGAGGTCCTGTTAAATCGCTCCATTGTATAGCAAGTTAATAGCGGAACCATCGACACGAATAACATCGGAGCATCGATTACATAAATTATTTCTTACAAAGTATTGCTTAGCAAGGAATTTTATCTTCACATGTGAATTCAAAAATAGATTCTCATAAGAATGTTGATAAATTTAAATAATGCTAGTTAAATAAAAGCAGAGAGAGAGAGAGAGAGAGAAAGAGAGAAAGAGAGAGAGAGAGAGAGAAAATATATTTTTATATTTTTTTATCATTTCTAGTCTTAACAGATAAGAAAGTAATAGATAAGTATTTTTTTAATAATTCAGACTTCTTTCTTAAAGATTATTTATTAATTATGATTACTCGTAAAAATTAAAAATCAATAAAAAATTAATTGTAGTTATTTTCATAAATAAAAATCAAGCATTTAAATTAGTAGAAAACTAATAGCAAATAATTCAAAAGTCAAGTATCACAATTAATCGAGAAGTGCAAGTAATATTCCATTGGAGAGAGAGAGAGAGAGAGAGAGAGAGAAGAGGAGAGAAAGAGAGAGATCAATTATTTTATGAAAGTTTTGAAGTAGAAGTTAACTCTAAAAAATGAAATCTCATTCTTAAAAATTGACAAGTAAGCCACTTTTTTCCAACACAAGCTCATTTATCTTTAGATTCTACTCCAAAGATTTTAGAGAGTAAATAATGCAGTGTTCATGTTAAAGAATAATATCTTCGAAATTATTTATTTCGGAGACATATTCCATGACGGGATGGAAAAATAATATACGTAAGTATTTCCTTCGCGATATTTAAAGAAATTTAACAGGAATAATTTAAGATTACATATAATTTTAGATGTGCAGCCGAAAATGTTTACTTACCTTAAACTCGAGACTTAATTTCCTTGCCTTTGGTTGAGGAAATGATGGTGCGCTATCCTTTGACATTCTGAATCTGATCTTTAAATGAAGAAGCTTCATCCTTTTCTCTCCGGAGAGAAAAGTTTCATCTTTGTCAATCAATATCTCATCTGTGAACATAAAATTCGAAATTCATATTAAGATAGTTAATATATCTTCTCCACAAATTTTTTACTTTCCACTATGGAAAATAAAACATTTCAAACTATACTTCTCCAATTTTACAAATTTCTTTTCTTTAATTTAAAGCAGCGTTTAATTTTTCAATTAATCTTTAATCTTAAACTTTATTTAAAGTCTAAAACACAAAATTAATAATAAACATTTCGAACCCGACAATTAAAATTGATGACACAATCCTGGATTTTGAAGTTTGGACTGAGAGCTCTATATATCAACAAGCGATGGAAACAACTTTGTAACTGCTCGTCGGCTGTCCACAAGCTGTTTGCGAACTTTAGCACGAATAAATTGGGAATACAGGTCGCGACCAGTTTGCGCCTCACGTATTGTGCACAAAGTGTTCGCAAACTTCAGTTGTAGCCATATTTGGAAGACAGCATGATCAGGCAGTGGTACGAGAACGTTCATATAAACTTGTTACCATGACTTGCTACCTGGCATATGAATTTATTCGCGAGACATGCGAACGCGCATGTCACATGATTAATAATTGTGTGCCTTTATTCTATCTGTGGTAATTCGAGTCGCAGATAAAATTTAACGATCGTCTTTCACATAAAGTGTAATTAGCTACGAAGTTACATCAAAATAATTTTCCAACTTGTAAATTTAGAATATAAAGATAATTCAAACTAGCATTTATAGAAGTCAAACATGACGAGAATAGTGAACAAAGTATTTAAAATACTTATTATATTTTAACTTTATTGAATATATAAATAAAAATATCGCCAAATAGAAATGCACTACAAATTTAAGTATATAAAAATACAGCGGTTCATATCTCGCATGATGTGAATCATAAACTTGATTATAATAGTGTACATGGTGTTGTGAATTGTCCTTCCTGGCATTTTCGCGGCAACTTACAACGTCATGAACGTCGAGCGAGCTTTAATTACGACGATGGAATCCAAGCGAAATACAGTCGCCGTTTGTGAGGTCGTAGCTTCTCGGAAATCGGCCACTATTTGCCGCCAAATTACTTTCGTACGTGATACCTGAATATATACGCGATACTGCAGGTACTCACACACATATTTGTCCTATCGCACACCGATGCGATCTGCGGTAGCGTAGGATGTAGAAATTGTACGACAAGCAGAAATGCCGTTCCGAGCGTAAAACACAAAGCTGCATCCGGCAATGGAAACTCGTCGAAGAATACTTCTCCGTCTTTTTATGGCGGTATTTATGAGCATACCGGAATACTAGTGAAACGTCTCTAAAATGACTTCTTTTATTCGTAAGCTAAATATTCTTTAAGCTTAACGAGATTTTTCCAGCAAATAGAAATTTAAACTTCGACATAAATCGTTCATTCGTATATCTTGCAATATTTCATCACGGAAAGACAAATGCGATATGCGTGTATTGTGTTCAGTGTTTTAAAAACTAAATGTGCAATTTTTTTCGACGAGAGAAAACAAAGGATATTTTAATCTCGCATTGCAGATGTACTTTCATTAACGCTAATTCGTCGTTCATTATATTATATCAAAAAAAGAGAAGAAATTTTTATTAAATTTTTTTATAAAACTAAATGCCAGAAATTAATAGATTACATATAGATAAATATATAGATAAATATAGATAAATATATTATTTTTGTTTATTATTAAACCAAATTTAAATCTACTAAAATTTCTATTTAAAATTTCAATACTTTCAAGCTTATAAGTATAATTTTCAATGAATAAATACATATATAGAAAAATACCATTCTATTGCTAAAAAAAATGTTTACTTTTTCTTTTAAATAACAGTTATCTTTAACAAAGAATATTTTTTTGATAATAGTCTTAAAATGTACTCATTACAAATTTCAGAAAGACTCATTATATTTACTCTTACTCATTATATTTACTTACATTATCATGTACTTAAAAGAATTTATTTTCTTTTGAATAATATTATAAAATATTATCGAAGAAAAACTTTATATAATAAAATTGAATTTTAATTTAATAACCTTGATTGAAGTATTAAACTTATTAAAATTCAGAATATATTTTAAATAAATTAAATTGTCATAAACTTATGATAGATTTGTGGATACATGAACTATTGAAATACTGGAAACGAATAATTAATATACTGGATACAACAAACAAATAATTAATATTTAAATATATGTTTTAAATATATAATATATAATAAAAATAATATATAATAAAAATATAAATATATAATATATGTTTTAAATATATGTATTTTCCTATGTAGAAACTCACATATCGATTAGGAATAATTAGCTCTAATAGTGAGCTCTGCCTCAGAAATTCAATCTATTCTCTCACGTGCACAGTCACTTCGCTGTCGCTGCGCGAGAGCGATTGATTTTTGTTGCGAACGAGCCTTCGAGTAATTACGTATCGTTGACATTTAATGGGAACGACATTATTGGATTCTCGTTACTACGACATTTATTTCCCGGCCACGTGTTATAACTGCGCCTGCAAAACGCCCTTTTTTTCATGCGAACTTGTCATTGAAGCCCAACGCTGGGAAACGAATGCCTTTGCACGTGTAAATCGCGACACTTCAAACTTGTTTAGCCATTTGCGAGTCCATGCAATTATTTCATTTTTTTAAACTAAATTTGCAAGCGCGCAATTTTTGCACTTTATATTTTTTATTTATTGTTAGAATTAATAATAACAATCTTTATTTTAAAATGCAAAATAACGAAGGAAGCATGCATTAATGTACAGTAAAAAATAAAGTAGGTGAAAAGACTTCAACAGGTGAAGTAGCAGCATAATGCCTTGTCTAACAATAAAAAGCCTTGAAGCTTAAGCCTATGTTACAAGATAAATAAAAATAATATAGCGCGCGCGCGCGCGCGCGCGCACCCACCCACCCACCCCCCCCCCCCCACACACACACACACACACACCAAAAATAAGAAAATAATAAATTGTTGAATTATTCAACGTCTTCTTAAAAGAGAAAGATTTAAAATAAAATATGTAATAGATATTTTAAATATGTTAATATACTTTAATGTAGATAAACACTGGATTTGCAAAAGTAAAAGGTTAAAATTCTCGCAGAACTAGCAAGAAAGTGCGTAAATCGCGATTTTCTGATACAGGTGCCATAAATCGTCACCTGACAGCCTTGAATAATTAATCGACTTTCTCGACGAATTTAATTGAACTGAACGACATCCTTCGATTTAACCAATGTTCAACGAGATTTTTCCGTGTGATTCAATCCATTCGATACATTCGATTCCCAGAAGACGACGACTACGATATCAACGATATTCGTTCGACTTCTAGAGAGCCAGCTAGGTCGAGCAAAGGCCGCGCTCTTAATTTATGCGCAATCACTCAGCTGATCGATTTATTTGTTTTATAAGCCGCCTGTAATTGGCTACTGACAGCAGCTGTCTCGAGACCGGCTACAATATTCATGATACATTATTCATGCCACAACGATTCCCCCTTGCGCGCACACAGCAATCCCCAAACTCGCCTAACTTGTGCCTGCTTGTCTCTCGTCTCGTCTCGTCTCGTCTCGTCTCGTCTCGT
>Ga0157364_1005406_pt1 | contig 13000 bp, 12 predicted proteins | sample AttsexASBM2_FD_111476 | JGI IMG/M metagenome (GOLD analysis project Ga0157364, IMG submission 111476) | Fungus gardens microbial communities from leaf cutter ant in Ribeirão Preto, State of São Paulo, Brazil - Atta sexdens ASBM2 | ecosystem: Host-associated > Fungi > Mycelium > Unclassified ... | reverse complement strand
TATTTTTGTTAGAAAATGAGCATCTAAGACACAAATTTGTGTATAATTTCGCGGAAAGAATTCTATCATAAATCGTTGAATTATTTATTTATTTAGTTTAATTGTTTGTTTAATTATGTTATTGCACGGCAATGTAAATATTCTGTTATGATACATATAAATATGTAAATGAACGTTCGATTCCATCTACAACATGTAACTTTATCAACATGTAACTTTAAATTTCAGTGTCAAAGATCTGCCCAAAGAACGGGTAAATTATAAATGTAAAGATCTTTGAATGTGGATCGAATTATTACTTAAGAAACGGTCCAGTTATGAATATGATGGTATCACTGTTTCGAACTTAATCGATTACTATTTTATAAAACAAAAAATAAAAAAATCTGTATGTATAGGTATATTTTATGTATATCTCTTGCACATAGTATATGAAGTTGAGCAAGCAAGAAAAATATCCAACCTTCTTCCCTTTTGTAATAAATCTGAATTATCGATCTCATCAACTATCTTATTATGTCTCAGTATCCTGGAGACATAATCGGATTGAGTGGATTAGGACTTGGACTTCGGATAGATGCTCTCGGAACGCCTAGAACGCCGGCGAGATTTCGTATGCTTTTAGGGAACGCTCTCGCAATGATAAAATGCCGAGGACCGATCAAGGCATCCCCCATTATACCGAGGCGTACGCTGTCCCCATGCCTGTGCAGAGTCATAGACATGTCTAAAAGCATAATACAAATTTTGATAAACAAACGTGACATAATAAAAGAAAATCGCGCAGATATCGTGCAAAAGCAGATATCGTGCGAAATACATTAATGACATATATGTACTGCAATTTCCTTGCGGTGGTCGCCAGTAAATCGCTCCATCTATGCCCTCCACAGGTAAATCTCCATCAACATGCGTTAAACATAGAGAATATGTTTTCGACAGTTGATTTAAAAGTAATTTCAAAACGATGGACGGGACGCAGGAGGAAATTAATCCATAGGATGTTTCCGCTGCCGTGATAGCGTAAATTGCGCTTTGTCGGGATCTGGAGTTCTGCACGTTTCGCTGAATAACCTTGGGGAAACGCGACGCGTTGGAGAGATCTAATAATTATAACTATCTTTTCGCAGTCAAGTCGCGTAAGCATTATGCAATACCTGCAATATTTCAATGAGGTCGTCGTGGAACAATGACGTTCTGATTGGTAACGTGATACAGAGGATACCTCTAGCTTCGTGATTTCGAAGAAACACTGCTCGCTGACTCACATATTTGACCGTCGCGAATACATCATCTGGAACGTTGACGGCCAAGTGCTTAAAGTATTCTTTCAGGGCATCCACGGTAGCCGTTAAAAGAATCTCCATCTCCGTCGCGCCAGTTATATTAGCCATTTTTCGTATGAGCTCGACGTCCACCTTTTCCGACCAAGCCACTACTTTTCTACCACACGGTGAGATGGTCTGCAATCGATTCGATCGCGGATTCTTCAAAAATACCTCTTCAATTATGATTTTGGGTGCAGTCGCGGCTATCCAACTAATGGATATCATCTCCCGAATTGCTTGAAGCGTCAGAGAAAGGTAATACGACAGTGTATACATCAAGGTATCTGCAGGATAACTGCAATATCTATTGCGTCTGTAAAGCAATTGTAAAGCTCGCAATTCTCGAATGAGCAAGAGAGGTGTCTTTAAAAACGATGTAACCATGATGCACCAGGACAGAGCAATGCACGTGTAGAGAATGTCGAGCGGATGAAAAGATTTCGCAATGGAATCATATATCATCCGAGAATTGAAATTCCTCTTGCTTGATTCTCGCCGGATGATCGACAGAAGTTCCAAAAATTTCAATCCTTCCGACTTTCGGAACTGTCTAAAAAAATTACAAAACAATAAAGTTAAATATAATAAAATATAATATTATCGACGTACTTATAATCCTTTTGAATATTCGAATAAAGACTAGCAACAGCAGTCTGTATATTATACTTATTATTAATTTTCTGAAACAAGAGGCAACTCGAGATTACGATATCATGTCGCGGGCAATTGAATACCTGGCTAATTCCTTCAGAGTGCAAACAAACACTATCGTCGCGATCTTGACACATTGAAACATTCCTATACGCTTCTTTAGAATCTCCGGCTGCTCTATAGGATCGTTATTGTAAAGAAAATCATTCCAGTAGTTGCTGAAGCTCTCTCGGAACATTTGTCGGAGACGCGGTAGAGCGGAGAGTTGGACATACAGATTCGTGAAGGGCGAATCGCTCTCTTGACAAGTCCAATTGTCCGTCGAATATTTCAACGGCAAAAAATCCGCCAAAGTTAAATGCTCTTGCCGCAGGAGCAAGTGATGCGCTCGCACGAGACATATCTGACGTTCTTCTCCTTGTACGAACAAGTTGACTACGTGCACTTGCCAAGGTGGTAATTTCTTCGGAAGAAACTTGGATGTGACGTCGCTTATGTAATCCTATGACACAAAGGAATTGCCTATACGTCAAATAGCTGGCTCTGTTCTATGCCAAGCATAAAGTAATATAATAATTGAATGAAAAAACGACCTGTATATTATTCTCGGTAATAGGACGACCTCGATAAGAGTACGGTGAATTTGCGAGATGATTGTCCACGGAAAAATAATCGAGTTCTTTCCATACGTATATGCCCCATCGCGTGAAGAGAGCCGATTTAAGGAATTTTTTCGTCGAAGTCAGATGTGTCAAGTGATTTCTCACGTCCTTTACGATCGAACGTCCTTGTATGAGAAGGGTGCATATGCCCTATATGCATGTATCGTCGTGATGATAGATAAACAGTTATATCCAGCAAACGAGAATGGATTGAATTGGATTAAAATGGATTCAGATTTTCAGAAATACGGATTCATGTTGTTGAATGTTAAAATGAATCCTTTTCAATTCCGAATGCATTTTTATAGGAATTGCATAGAGCATATCTCTATGCTTTTCAAAAATAATATTAGCATTTTCTGAGCATCGTGAATACTACTCAATTCAATATTCTGAATATGAAATGCAGTTTTTCAATCTAATTGAATAAAAAAAGTTTTTATTTAATAATTGATCATAAATGCTACTTAAATTATTTAAAATTATAAGTAGGAAATTTTTCGCTTTAATCCAACTTCCAAGTTCAAAAAAATTGTAACATAAAAATAATTTAGCTATATTCATTTGTTTCTCTTAGAAAATGAATGATTGATATGAACATTCGCAAATTAAGTCGAACAAGCCCGAAATATTAAACTATAATATAATATATGACTATTAATACTATAAAACTATAATATACGAATATTAAACTAATCACGGTGCGCAACATCGGCCAAGCAAGATTAGATTATCCAACATTTACCTAATGTTGTCTCATAGCAAATTGTTTATACTTTATTACATCTGTTAAATGATGATATTTATTAATGATGATTTTATTATATCTATATAATTTCGTTACTAGTTTAGCTAATTGTAATTGAAGTAGAGAATCAATAATACATTTATCAGTTGAAGAAGTGGTGTAACGGGTACCGTAGATTCATAATCCAGAGATCCCAGTTTCGAATCTCACTAAGATGCGTTTTTTAATACCAATTTCAAGTAGTTAATTTTAGGTATAATTATTATAAATATTTTAGGAATAAAATTTGTAACTCTTAAAGATGAATGTTTTTTTTTTCGAATATTAAACTAGTGTCAGCTTGGATCCAATCCATTTCAATCCATTTTCATGAATTTAAAGTACGCATTAAAAAAATTTTAATCTATTTTAATCCATTCTTGTTTTCTGAATACGTACTACATATAGCGATCCATTAAAATTGGCTCAATCAAAATTCATTGATATTATATGTATATACTTACGGGATTGCGTCCTTGATCCAAGATGCTGCGAATATTCTTCTCCTCCACAACGACGTATCTCGGATGTTTCCATTTGACAAAGCATATCCAACATTTTCTTGTCCACGTCATCACTTAAAAATGCCAAATACACACGTATCACAATAATATAGCCCATTAGAAGAGAGAGAGAGAGAGAGAGAGAGAGAGAGAGAGAGAGAGAGAGAGAGAGAACGGTATCACTCATATTTGCACTTGAGACAGTTTTTCACTTTCATTACTGTTTTGCCTGTGCGTGAATACATTCATAAACAACACTGTCATTGATTCGCGTTTCAGGAGAGGCAAACTATTATCAAGGGGTATTCCCGATGATGAAAATCGTTAAGACAAATCTTATATCTAAGAAACAATTATATAAATAAATAAATAGCAAATTCATCAAGATAGGATTAATTAATTGTTGCTTAATAAAGTATTAAATTTAATGATAGCAAGTATAATTCGATTAGATATCTATACTGCTAACTTTGTTTGTTTGTATTTGTTTAACTTTGTGACACACACGAGTGATAAGAAGTGAAAGAATCGACTAGATCCAAAGTCTTTTTCCATGTCTCGTAATTGATTGTCTTTTGTTTATTTTCTACCTTCGCAGGTTTTCCATTTGTCGAAAACGAACATATTGCATGGGACAAATTGCGTCAAATGATGATCACAAAAGCTTTATTATTGCCAGTAAATTCTGTCTCGAGGAATCTCGGGATGGAGCATTGTCACCCCACGTGATTTCCGCGCGATAGCAAATTAAAAGAAGAATCATTTGATTGTTGTATAGAGCTCGGCTTCGACCGGTGGTACGGAGGGGTCTAGTCCTGCCTCTAGCCCTGCCTCGGCCGCGAGTCTTACGATGGCTGCGCCGAAATACGGTACGCTGGTACCGAACCGTATTTTCGTAGGTGGCATTTCGGCCAGCACCAGCGAAGCGGAGCTAGCTCAGGTTTTCTCGGCCTATGGCAATGTCAAGGCCACGAAAATTATATCGGACCGCGCTGGCGTGTCAAAGGGTTACGGTTTCGTCACCTTCGAAACGGAGGAGGAGGCTAAGCGGCTTCAACAAGAGGTTTGTAATTAATGATCATGTCTCTTCGATAAACAATCGGTCCATTCCTTTATTCACCTCTTTCATTTGTTCCAGGCTGAATGCATTGTCTTGAGAGAGAGGAAACTCAATATAGCACCCGCAATCAAGAAGCAGCCCTTCTCCAGATCTTTTGACGGTAGTACCGGTTCGCCTCCTTCCGTGCCTACAAGTACTTACTATTACGCGAACGGTATGTAATTCTTCTTCTTCTTGATTATGGATTTCCGACACTTTGAGTCACATTTACTACGGTTTAAATCTTTCAGTTTATATTACTTATACAATACTTGACGCTCATTTCTCCAATGGACGTATCTTATTGTGCCAAGTTATTTTGAATTTGTGATTTGGATATTTATAATTTTGACTTGTGTTTATTACTAGATATTCTTTTATTTAAAATTTTATTTTTTTTACACGTAATTAATAATAAAGAATATTTTTGTAATAACGCATGTTGTATTAAATGAACAAAAGTTAATATTAAGAATAAGTTTTTAAAAAAATTTTATAAAATTTCTTGATTTGACATATTTTGTTTATTTAGGAATGTTTACATAGCTGATTAAAAAATTTTATTTGAAACTGATCCTGATTTATTGCAATTCACAGGGAACTTTGAGATATTTTGCATATATTTTTCATGCAACAATATTATGGATGATTGAAGAGTGCAGAGATCGCGTTTCTAATTTCTCTCCTCCTTTGCCTGTATGTGTAGGTATGGGTCTCGCTTATCAGAATGGTATGACATTCTATAACACGGCAGCTGCCGCACCAGCGACTTCCATCGCTCCACCTACGGATCCAGGAACGATTTATCAAGCTACAGGAGTGTTTGGTAATTACTCGCATATATATAATCTTACAGTCTAGAAATGGTTGCAACAAAATCTAAGGAATTCTACGAATTTTTGTTTATCGATATACATAAACAAAATATTCGGGAGATTGAATTTTGTTATGAGTTCCTTTTGTAAATATAAATACAGTAAATACAATACTCTTACAGAGTCTTAAAATAGATCAAGATGTGGTCACGCTAATCATTCATTTTATTTCATAATCATTCGTTCATTTTACAGGTATTTTAATTTATTAATTTTCATTTACATACTCAGGGCCTCAAGCCGCTACCGGACATCAAACGTTTGCTCCTGTGATGTATCCATGTCCGGCCCCATCATTGTATATGCCACAACAATATCAATATTCTCCTATGCCGGTACGTAAAATAATATCGATCATTGCCCTGATTAATTTTTTTCATACTTCTACGTTTTCGACTCTCCGTTTAGATGCTCGTGGGTTTCCCTCACACGTACATATAGATCCTAGCATAAGATCCTGACCGTCTTTGTCTGTATTTGTATTTTTATTAAACGGTACATATCGGTTACGGTTTGACAGACAAACGGTCTGATGGGAGAAGCCATACCACCGGCGTTTCTACCCAACCCTCAGCAAATGCCTACTTACGTTCTTCTCGACGCTATACAGTATTGAGGTCTAAAGGTATAAGGTCTAAGCTAAACGACTGGCATGTTGCTCTTTTTGAGCAGTTTGCTTTTCTTTCTCCCCTTTTTCCCAACCTTTCGATGCATGGCTTGTTGATGCATGCTCTTCATCGTCTTTTTCGTTTCATGACCTGTACCTTGTATTCATCGACTCATATTAATCTTTGACATTCACATATTCCCATAATCACAGTATTAAATCTAAATGTATAACGAAAATTAAGAGCGCACATTTATAAATACCTATGAATATATAACAAGAAGATAAAAATTTAATAATATATGATATGTTCTCGATATAAATATAATAACTCTCTATAATAACTAACTATAAGCAGTTATAAATATAATAAATGTGATAAATTAGTCAGTATATAAAAATAAATAGAAGATAAATAAAATAGAAGATAAAGAAGATAAAGCTGACATGGTGAATCATAATAATAATTTCCAGTGAAACGGTTGTAACGATATCGATAATAGGATAACAGTATTTTTAATCGTGTCAAAATGATAAACACGTATTAATCATCTTTGCAATCATTTGAAGTAAAGTCATAGCCATAAAAAGAAAAAATAGATTATAAACTATCAGTTTCAGTAGCGTTTAAACATATCTTAGATCTATTTATTTGGCCTCTAATTCCTTATCTCTCTCTTTCGCTCTTTTTGTTTTCCCTTTCTCTTTTCTTTTTCCCAACTTGTTTTAATTTTTATTATAACTCTTGTTGATATATTGTGATTAAATGTTATGATAGAAATGTCAAGATGCTTGTTGATTATCTGTTCAGCATGGTTGTTTGTTTCATTTCTCGTTTCATTTTTCTAGAGTGACACGAGTTGCACTTAATGCAGATGCGAATCCGAATTACACGCGATCGTTTTGCACGTATTATTTAAGTGTTACTATAATATTATTTTAACAGGGCAATTTCTCTCGAATTCTGTGAAACTCTACGCTTAGAAGAATAGAATATATGAAAATCTTTTTATAGACAATCATTGACAATAAAATTATTATAGGCACGTACACATTTAGGATGATTTCTTCTTTCTTATGTACATGAGATGCAAATAAAGTAAAATAATTTACTTTGCGTATTGATAAATTGCAGATAGTTATGCCATGTAACGCTTCACCAGTATAATAATTGATTTGACTAGTTTCTTAAGCACATTACAATCTTTTCTAACTTGGAATGGATCTAGGAAATGACACATCGTTATTTGGAAGCAATATACGAATTGAGATCTTTTAATCACCTTCGCTTGACTTTTATATGATTACAATTATTGATTTGTCATTATCATTACAATAAAAGTATTCTTGTGAATGTTAGTTAATTAAGATTCAATCAATATCTTTTTATTTTTCTAAATCAAAATAATAAAACATTTATAAAAATGATAATCATATTAAATCCTTGACAATTATAATATTTGCATATGAATAATGAATTTATTTTCCATTTGATACTGTTTTTATATACGATAATATAGCTTATACGAAAAATAAGTACATATATCTTTATAAATGCTATATATATAGCATTTACAAAGATTTATATATACACCGTGTATATTGTCTTGCTGGATAAATAATAAATGAGTTTATTAAAACACATTTCTATTTTGCTTGTTGATATACGTTAAAAACGGGATTAGAGTAAAGAAATGAAACTCATTAAAGGATTGACCAACATTTACGAGAACGGCTGTCGTAGATGTGATTCTGCAAAATATTCGATATTCTGTACAAAGAGCTTTTTACAATGACGAATATCTAAAGATTTTTCCGTCTCTGTCTACAGTACGAACCGTACTACGCAGGAGCGGCCGCCGGAGCACCTCAGTACTTGTACGCTACTACTGGCAGTTCGCCAAGCAACACGAATAGTGGTGGAGGTGGCAACAGTTCTGGCAGCAACGGCAATAACGGTACAGGAGCTACCAGCCCACCGACGGGCCCACCGCCACCTCTTCCACCACCGCATCCAACGCACTTTTACGCTCCTGCCGCGCCTGCTCCACATCATCATCCACCTGTACCAACGGGCCCTCCTCCCCCGGCGCAGGTGGATCATTTGTATTATCCTTTTGCGGCTGGCCCGCATCCCGCGCCGCCGCCGCACGCACCTATGGGATTGACCGAGCAACAGCTGTTGTTGTATGCTACGGACGCTACTTCGTGCCAGCAAACCTCTGCATCTGATAGTCAGGCTCCACAAGAGGTAAGTTTCTCTCTTATCTAACTGCAACCGATACCTTTTCGACTAATGCGTTTAGCGATTTGTCTCCGCGATGTGTCTTTGGCGCCGCTTCCAAATTCCACAAGAATATAGCTGCTCGCCATTGAGTTGTCATTCTTATTTCTAAAACAGTAATGCATGCGTTAGTAATCATTATTAATGAAATATTGATGGTTATCATTGAAGATTTATTTGATCACATTGAGATCAGGATTATACTCGAGATCAATTATAACAAATTGCCATAAATATGTTTATTGTTAAATGCATGTTTTATCAAGCAATGTATTAAAGTTAGGCAGGTATTATTCTATAAAATAAAATCGTAGGATTCACGTCCAACACCAAGCCACTCGGAGCAACCGCACAGCGAAGTGCAACAGGCTGCTTCAGGCTCACCGGCAACACCTCTGCTGCCCCTAATGCCCGTCAAATTCCCTATGTCCGGTCGTTACCATACTAATTACCATCCAATCACGATACACACGTCGCACAGCGCGCAAAATGACAGCGAGGACTGCACTGCCAGTCCGATGCACTGTCGCATCCTCTATCACCCAACCGTATACATTCCGCACACACATCCGCCACCGCCATACACACATCACAACGCGTCTGGTACCGCTAGTCTTCTGCCGACACCGTTTTCGCCCTTGCCGCATCAGTCCGGTTACGACAACAGCAATGCGAAGACATATGGTCACAATTCCAGAGATTGCAACAAGTACTCGAGCGGTCAGGGTAACAATTTACGCGGCCAGGGGAGTCAGAATCATGGCTATCCGTTGGCACACCACAATACACACGGCAAATCGCAGAGTACACACGGCGGTACACAGTCACACAACAAATGTAGTGGAAACGCGGCGGACGGATCGCACAAATATCCGACAATAGCGGTGTCGTCGCGATTGCCGATACAGTACAATAGGAGAACGGCTGGATCGAACGTGGGCTCGTCGGCGATCCTCAGGTCCGGCGGCGGCTACGCTTCGAATCAGGCTGCGCACAAGGTCAATCACAATACGTCCAACTACTCGTATTCGACGAATGGACGCGTGAGGCACTGCGGTGACGATCAGTATTACGAGATCAACAAATCGATGACCGGTGGTTATGGCTCGGGTCGTAAGAATTGCCTCTCGAGTAGCAACAATAACAACAACTACAGAGGAAGCGCCACCCGGTTAGATATACACGGAAACGACAACGGTCGGCCTAACAACGATACGATTCAGACGGACAGCGTCGTCGTCACGAGCACATCGACGACGCTGTCATCTCGCCTGTCTCCATCCGAGCGGATAAACGCGGACGCGTCCAACACTCAGGAGAAGCCGACGAGCCCACCGCCAGCTCCGTACTCACCCATGACACGGCCTCTTCCAACTCTCTCCCCGCCCACTCTTCAGGTCCAGTTTTATGCTCCGGCTCAGAATCGTTATCAGCCATCTTCCATGCCCCTGTCCCAAACACAACAGCAGCAGCAACAACAGCAGTCCGTCGGCAATCAACGCAGCCGGTATTCCGTCGGCCAGGCGTTATCGTCCACCAACCGGAAGCCGTCCGACAAATATTCAAGCACCACCGGCTCGCAGGCGACGATGCTGCGACAGTCCAAGTATAAGATGAACGGTATAATGCAGACCACGGCCACAACGGTGGCAGGCAAACTCGCCGACGATGCTCTAGGAGGCGCCGGCGATGGTCCTGGAAGATTACCGATAACGCCACCCGGTACGCCGCGGACGGCTGGCCATCCGGCAGCTGGTGATCAGCTGAGCGACACGTGCCATCAGATGCAGGCGCTGACTCTGTAGACGCTTCCTATCCTTTCTTTGTTCTCTTTGCCCTCTTCGTAATAAAAGTAAATATTTATCTTATAAAAGTCGAGAGAGACCACGCGCGACCTAAGACGACGGCTGCAAACTGTGGAAAACAGTTACGGAAATCAAGACGCGACATATATACATACATAAATACACACTCATAAATATTTATATATATATATATACATATATATAAATATATACACATGCTACGGTATAATTTCTCTGGTGATCTCAGACTCGACATGCTAAAGACATTCTGTAGAAATGAAATCTTTCCCAGTTCGATCATCATAGTTCGCTGCGATCGGTTGAGCGGGAGCTAAATGAAGGATTATCATATGAATACGTGCAAAGAACGATATATTATTAATTACATATATATATGGAGGGAAAGAAAAAGATAGATGTATCTAAAAAGGAACTAATTGTTCTAGATACAACTACCTTTTTCTCTACTGTAGCAAAGAATTAACAAAGATAAAACTCTTCTATCTTAATGCATACACACAAAACACACGTATACACACAGATATATATTATACGATACGTCATTTACATATATATATATATATATATCTACGTTATATAATATACATATATATATATCTATTACAATATATCCAATGTTATATGCGTGATAGGCTCGACAAACCATGAATCTCGCGAGCAAGGCTAGATTAGTTAGCAAAGATAGAACCGAAAGAAAAAAAAGGAGAAAATAACGTTGTTATCGTACAAAGACGATGTGTTGTCATGTGTTCAAAAACAAAAAAAAAGATGATGAAAAACAAAGCAGAAGGGTAACAGGGAGGCGAGATAGGGTTGATTTCATAAACGGTTGCTCAAGGCACTGCCACATCTCCATGATTTTTCGTTTTCTATTCCCCGTAGATCACGGGGGTATTATCCGTACTTATAGTTTCTCTCTCTCGTTAGAGTAACCGTGAATCTATATTTCACCGCGTATTTCGAATATAGAGCGGACTAACAACTGGATTCCGTTATGCCTTTCGTTGAAAAATTTCCGCGCTAAATGTTGTACATGTTGTAGCTATTAAATACCGAGGGAAAAAAATAATAACCGAGACCCAAGTACGAAAGATGAGCGCCTCGTATACCCAAGTGAAAATAAGATAAGATATTAAAAGAAGAGAGAAATAATAATAATGAATTAAAAAAAATGTGTCGGCTGTGAGCTTCCAAGCAAATAACAATAATTAAATTATTATAATATTAAAGGTTAAATAATATTCTACCTAATTGTTACGAAGGTGGATTTCTTTTACTTGTAAATGTGAAACAAATTTGTTATCTCGTATCTCGCATACCGTAGCTATGATTGTCCATTCGAGAGAGAGAGAGAGAGAGAGAGAGAGAGAGAGAGAGAGAGAGAGTGAGAAAGAAAGAGAGAAAGAGAAAGAAAAATGATTTGTAACGCCGTCATGTGATTGTTGTGGCGCGTGTTATCTGAGAATTTCAGCGCATTCGAACGTCGTATAGGTACGTAGCTAAATGCGAACGCGACAGACAAGGCCTAGGAGAAGGCATAAAGATAATATCTGAGAGTGAGTTGTTATAACACATGGAGATTAATTTATTGAGAAAAAAAGAAAAGCAAGAGTGCCTTCTATTTGTTTTCGTGATTGTATTGTTGAACATTTGTTGCGTTACGTTCTCCGAGAGCCTCTAATGTTGTTATATAAGAAAAAAAGAGATGTTTGAAGAATGTTGTTCCTCTATTTATTTATTGATTTATGGGCACGTGTGATGCTAGTGCGCCCAACTATAGCCCCAGCGAATTCGGAAGTGTGAAAGTATGATGCTGCTGTAAGAGCGGGTCCGGCAAATACGAAAGAGTAACTGTGTAACGAGAGAGTTATCGGTTAAAATATAGCAAACGAGTCATGTCACGTCATGTCGGTGAGAGAGAAGAGGAGGAATGAATGAAAAAATATTTCGAGTGTGTGAATCGTGTGAATGAGTGTCACAAGTAGAGGGAGAAGAAATAGAGAGAAAGAGTGAGAGAATGCAGCTTATTATGGCACCTTAGTACTACGTATAGACAAAAACGCGAAAGAGGACATCCTCGTATGTGTAGCAATATGTGTATGTGTACATATCCGTAGTATGAGTGCATACATTTCCATATAAATATGCACACGCACATACGCATGTATCGATATGCACATATACACGTAATATATATACATATATACAATTATATGTATATATATATGTGTGTGTGTGTTTGTGTGTGTGTGTATGTATATATATATATATATATATATATATATATATATATATATATAAAGTGAGAGAGAGATGATAAAAAATATATAGAAGATATATAGGATGTATATGCGAAAAAGATATGCGATATTTAGACG
>Ga0157364_1005405_pt1 | contig 13000 bp, 5 predicted proteins | sample AttsexASBM2_FD_111476 | JGI IMG/M metagenome (GOLD analysis project Ga0157364, IMG submission 111476) | Fungus gardens microbial communities from leaf cutter ant in Ribeirão Preto, State of São Paulo, Brazil - Atta sexdens ASBM2 | ecosystem: Host-associated > Fungi > Mycelium > Unclassified ... | reverse complement strand
CATTTGATTATAAGAGAAGGAATTTCCTCAATCTAAATAATGATAACAACAATCCCATCTGTTCTACCTATTTGAAAGACAAAGCCTAGCTAAAATATTTTAACCTCTTCAATTTGTTGTATACATATATATCAGGCATGGTTCATACTGGGGTGAAAGTCCACAGAATGGAATCAGAGATGAGCAGACTTGTGGAATAACCTTGGCTTTAGCTTATATGCTGCACCATCTATCTGCTGTGTGGTCGTAACTTCAGATGATAGGAAGAAGTCCGAAATGGGAGTGAGCACTAATTTGGTATGTTGCTATTGAACACTGGAGATCGAGTTCAATAAGAATTATCTTCATTAATTATCAGACTAGCAAATTACAGTGTAACTACTAGTCTTATATACAAATAGATATTATAGGAGATGCTCAGAGTTTCAGTGATAAAACCCCTATTACCCCGAGCGGAGGCTTCAGTGTTGAGACACTGACAGGAGTAACTCTGTCATGGAAGATGGAATACCTGGAGGGTTGCAGCACTGCTATAAGACATGTTGCAAGAAAGGTAGTATCAAGATTGTTAAAAGTAGACTTCAGTTTTCAGTTTAATTTTCCTTTTCTTTTTTATTTTTCCTTTTATTTTTTCTATTTTCTATTTTTAGAACAACTAGGGTTAGGGTTAGAAGTGATTGGTCACACTGTCACATCAGTCACAATCTGATGGTAGGGTCACAACATTGATCACAAGACTTGGAAGAACAGAGTAGAAGGTTCTAGAACAAATGATGTCATGCAACATGGATAACACATATTGACCTCATGTTCTACACATGGTCATTTAGGGTAGGGTGCACAGTAGTGAGCACAGACCATTGGTAGTAGTATAAAAGATAGACTAGTTTGTAAAGAAATCTCTATTGAGTTCTCTTATGTTACTCAATACAAGAATTGTTCTATTGTCTGATACTAAAGACTTTAGTTTATAACAGGTGGCCACTATGAAAGGCAGACTTGTATAATTTGGAGATGATATCACTGTGGAGATATAATTTCTGAACGGGTGGGCTTGTATATGACATGTGGCTATTATAAGATCAATATCTGGGACTCCCAAAATAGTACAAAAGTTAAAGGACTTATTAGCAAATATTTCAACATAGGTTATAATATCATAACTGTAAGAGGAACCAATATGAATTTGGGAGTTCCTTAATGCAAGAACTGTTAAAAGTAGAGTCATACTGCTTTTACTTGCCATTTACATAGTGCTAAATACCAAAAATATAACAGTCTCCATAAACTCAAATATTATAGGAAACATAGTATTATGAGACAAATTTTAAAATAAACTCTCTCAGACTTGAAACAAAGAAAAATAAACTATGTATGCATTCATTTAGGTATGTTAGCTATTAGAGAGAACTGCTACAATTCAAACTTCTTAGAGTTGGAGAAAGAAAAGAACCTTATATAAGTATTATACAAGAGAACTCATTAAAGTTCTTACTACAAAATCACCTATCTTATATACACTAGACTACTAGTCCATGCTACACTACCATTAGCCTACCCTAAAGGTCATGTATATTACATATCATTGACATATAGGCTGATATTATTATTCCAGAACCTTTTATAATGTTCTTTATGAGAAAAATAAAAATGAGAAGAAAAATAAAATGAAACAGAGTCCATTGTTTGCAATTCTGACAGAAACACCAGATAGATAGTAATAACTATTCTTTCTGAAAACACAAATTTAATAGAGAATAGTATATGAAGAAATACCAAAAGTTTAGAGAAATTAGAGCCAACTCAATTTACTCAAATGTGAGCAGTAGTAAGTAATGATTTTAAAAAACCTAAAGATTTTTTCACAAAATATTTGGAAGAACAAATCTCTTATTAATATATTCTAGGAAATAATAAGAACTTGAGCATTTTATTTATTCAGGAACTGCCTTGGCCAGTTATCCATTAACTTCCAAGTTCTTTGTTCAAGAAAGAGAAAAATCTTATAGGAGTTTCACATCATCTATCTTAGATCATATTTACAAGATGATCTCTCATTAATAACAACACTTTAAGGATTATTACTTATATAAACAATAAATTAGTCAAATTATGTTTCTTATTAAGGAAGAACCTTTTCAATCATTGAGATATCAACTTAATCTCATTTTTTTTAATTACAGCACTATATTCTATATTTTCAATGTTTATTCAGACAATTAACAAAATATCTCAAAGTATCTGAAGAATACTAAGGTGAATTTGAATAACATAGTAATTATAATAGGAATAATATAGTAATTATAATAGGAGATTTCAACATCAGAGATAATAATTGGAATCTGTCATATTCTTATCAATTAATACATATAGATACAATCCATGAAATTGCTGATAGTTTTAATTTAGAATTATGATTACATATTAATCCAGCATCTACCTAATATACAGATAATCCTCAAGACTTAAATTTGGTCATGAACTTAATATTTCTCCATATTAATTCAGAGGAATTCAATAATTACCAAATCTCACATGATCTAAGAAGCCCATCTGACCATATTCCACTATTGATATCCATCATCATCAAAAAAGAGTTTGTTCAAGAGAAAAACAGGCTATAGTTAAGAATAACAAAGATGAAAAAGAATTCATCAAAGAGCTCAAGGTCCAAATAAGTAATATGAACTCAAATAATATTCTTGATAGTATCTTGCTTGAATTTTTAACTCAAGAGTTCACTTCTATAGTAGAAAATCTTTGAAGCAAATACTCTGAATAGGCTAATATCACAAAGTGCTTGAAAGCTTGGTGGAATGAGGAGTGTAAACAGAAACTTAGCAATCTACCATATATACAGAAGGAAGAAAGATTAGGTTAACTACAAAAAGGCAATAAGAACAGCAAAATATGTATTTTTTGACAACAGAATTCAAGAAATTGCCTCAACCAGAAAGAGACCTTAAGATCTTATGAACTGGGTCAAGAAGTAGAAATAACCTATAATAGAAACCACTCAATTCAATGGACTTTCATGTAATAATCTAGACAACTTGTGACAAGCACTATATCAATTATATAATACCGTTCAAGATAAACCTATCAACACTAATCTTCTTGATAAGACTCCTTTGTGTTGACAAATATAATAGTCTTCTTTCTAAAGAGCCAAAATTATTGAAGCTATTGTAAAGTTTAGTAGTTTGTTTACCCCAGCCTAGACTATATTTCTTGAAGACATCTTAAAGAGGTTATGAAAGACTCCAAATGCACCACCAACATTGTTAACATAGTGAACATGTGTATCAATTTCAGCTATTAGTAATTGCATTTCAAGAAATCAATGTCTATCATCATTTCTAAATCTAATAAATCAGTGTATAATAATCCAAAGGCTTTTTGTCCTATTGTTCTTCTCAATACAATCAGAAAGCTAATTGAAAAAGTAATAAGCAACAAAATACAAGTTCATTTAATTATCTTTAATTTTCTTCATCCAAATCAACTGGATAGTATTAAACAACATTTGACAACTGATGCTGGTCTTTTTCTAACCTATCTTATACAAGTAGAATAGACAAAAGGTTTCCACACAAGTACTCTTGTCTTTGAGATTGCTTAATTTTTCCCTTTTCTGAATCACCAACTTCTTTTGATGATTTGGAACAAAGTGGATTTTGATCCCAGAATCTCTAATTTCTTTCCTAGTTATTTAATTAACAAACAGACCCAATATGTTTGGAACTCCTTTACTTCTCCTTTCTTTTGAGCTGATATTGGTGTAGGTCAAGAGTTTGCACTCTTGTCCTTTTTGTCAGCTTTGTATATTACATCTCTTTTTCATATATTTGAAAAAAGAACTAAAATCTTTTGATTTCTATTCCAGTTTCTATTCTTTTGTTTGTAGATAATGTTTTTCTTATTTCACAAGAGAAGTGTTACAAGAAATTGAATGCCTCTCTCTTTTGTAGTTATAGTATTATTTTTCCCCTTTTTAGCCAGTTTGGTCTGGTTATTGAATATGATAGATCAGAAGCATCCCACTTCTCAAGATCAATGAAGATCACCAACCTATCTCCTTTAGATTTAATATTTTTAGGGGGTCTCTTACTCAAGCCCAAGAATATGTAGCAATATTTGAGTTTTTTCTTTGATAAGAAATTATCTTTTCAACATCACATTTGTTATTATGCCAACAAAGCCCTTTCCATGATCAAAGACATGAATATGTTGTGCAATTTATCAAGAGAACTCTCTCCAATACATAAATATCTCTTATACAGAACATATGTCCTTTCTATTGCTCTTTATAGTTTTTAGCTCTGGTATTTCAAAGGAGTACTACTATACCAACTCCTTAAGAAACTGAAGAAAATGCAGAAAAGAGTAACTCTATGAATAATGGGAGTATCACTGTCATGAGAAGTTGAGGCTATAGCCAGTCTTATCCCTATTCAATTCTATCTTGACAAAATTGTTGGGTAACATCATCTTTGAACACCATGTGTTAAACTCTCTTATAAATAAACAACACTTCAAGAAAGCCATCTCTTATTACATAGCTATATATTATCTTATGACTAAATAATACTTGAAGATCAAGAGTTACATAGTAAACATAAACAATTGCTTGAATGAAGTTTTCCCAGCTTTTAACAGTTTAAATAAAGAACTTTCTTCTGGTTTTTGTCTTGTAGACAATTTTCCTGATTTTATTCAGATAGAATTTTCTAAGTGAACTAATATCACCAATGTTGCCTGCCACTTTAGTATTCCATGTGAACATAAACCTCCTTAGTAGAAAAAGAACTTCTAGTAATGTTATGACTTAAGCTTATGTGTTAATATACATAAACTACTGATGGTTCATGCTACACTCCTTTTAGCCCTACCCTAATGTCCATATGTTTGCCTTGAGGTTGACATGTATTAACTATACTATATGACATTATTGTTTCTAGAATCTTTTACATTGTTTCATTGCATTATGTGAGTGTGTGACATATGTGACTATGACCGTGACATGTGACATCACATTTTGTCTTCTTTGCCTATGTTTAAATAAAGAAAAAGGAATTCAAAATAAAATAAAGAAACCTAAAAGAAAAGAAAAATAAAATGAAATTAAGTCCATTGTTCACAACTCTAACAAGTAGCAGCACTTGTAAAGATAGCAATAGTTATAAAGTGGGGATTCTTTTAAGCAGCAAAAGAGAAAAAAGGAAAATAAATAACAAGTAGATAAAACAAGAGACTGTAATGACAATAGCAGTAATATTAGAGTTATCAACAGTAGACTTGGATTATTTTATTTTTATCTTTTATTTTATCTTTCTTTTTGTTTTATTTTTAAAAATTTAAGATTGAGATTTAGTATGATGTCACACATCAAGTCATATATTGTATATATTAATCTTAAAAATAATATATGCTTTTTAGTATGGGCTATGTTTAGTGTAGCATAGACTATTAGCCCAGTATATATAAGATAGACACTTTATATCTAGGAACTTTATTGAGTTCCCTTATATTAATCTAATACAAGATTCTTAACTCTTTAAGATAATATTAGAGCTTAACTTCCAATCTTGAAACTACCTAACATAAAACCTTCTTTCTATCTTTTCTTTACTCTCTCATCATCCTTGATGAAGAGTAATAACACTTTTTTATCAAGAAGATAAGGTTAGACTTTAGACCCAAGAGGTTAATATTAGCCACCAGAAAGTTGTTGTAAATAGTTAGAACCAAGTACAGGCCTCTTTTTAAATATACTCATTTTTGAATTGTATAGTGTTTAGTAGTATACTTGTATTTTCCACATAGAAGCTTTGTGCTATAGTATCTACTTGTGATCTATATATATAGGAAAATGACAGATATTTTTAAAATACTATCTAAAGTCATATGATCTTTTTAGGTCAAAATTTTTCACAAATTCTTTAGAGCAGTAGTCAGTAATCAAGATAGTTAGTAAACAGTGTGAGGTAGACAAGAGTAATGCTAGTATTTACCAATATAGATTTCAGTACAGAGTATAAGTCAGAGGAAGAAACTAGCACTAGTTTTGCCCTACTCTTATATATTTCAAAGCTCCCCCACCACCATTACATATATCTATACCAACTGACTCTCTACCTTTCAATTACAACATGAGCCAATATAGTATAATCAACTATATACAAATAATCTGACAATAACAGAAACAGCTTGTAATAATATAGGCAGAGATTCCCTAACCCAACACTAGGTCAAATATAAATGCGACTAAGCCACCAATATTTTGTGGAAAAGAAAGTAAAGTGGCAGGTTTCTTGATAGCATGTAGACTTTATATTATAATGAAGATGAGAGAGATGGTGGTAGAAAAATAAATTCAGTGGGTATTATTTTATAATGAACTTGAAGACAGAGTTTGGTAGAAAAGACCACAAGATGATAAAGGTGGCAGAATTGAAGAAAGTAGAGCAAGGAAGCAGGATTTGTATAGGAATTTAGGAGAGTAGCAAGGAATAGTAAATATAAGAGATAACTATTGGTAGAAGAATTCAAGTAAGGTATGAATGGGATCATAAGATAAAAATAATAGAATCAGAATACCCTCTCAGAAACATTGAGAAGTAGTATGAGAGAGTAACAAATTTGAACAAGTATCAGAGAAAGAGTAGAAGAGAAGAGAAGAGATTGAAAGGTAGAAGAAAGACAGAAGCTCAGACATCAAGACAGAACACAACAAGTATTGCAGGGGCATAACAGCAACAATTAATATAGCCTTAAGTCTGACTAAGGAGCCAGGAAACTGAACAGCAAGTACTAGCAGAGCCTATACCAATAAAGGAAGTAGAGAGAACAAACATAGTTATGGTATATACAAGAGGACTGGCTCTTCTGAGACTTTTCTCTTCTATGTTTTTTGGCTGATCTATGTTCTGTGATCTTTTTCTATATTTACACTCATCTATTTATCTACTTTCCTATACTCTGAACCCCTTCAAGCTATATACCAATACTTCTAACCATCTAGATATATTGTTTAACTTCCTTTTTCTAGTACTCTCTTACTCTCCTACAATACTCTATAGTATTCCAAAGCCTGCTAATATTATCTACTTATCTGCTTTTCTACATTTTAGAAGGACTTACTAAACACTCTAGCTCTTTTCCAATTCAGTCTCTCCATTCTAAACTATTTCTAATTACTTAAGTATCATCATTTCCTGCCTATTTAAATAGAATTCTAACACATTGAAATAGACCTATTATTACTAATAACAAAAGAAATAAAATCTATAAAATCAAAATTAAACTGTATTAAAAGAAATGGAGTTTAGGGGTATATTATAACATTACTTTAGAGAACATTGCAAACCTATTGTAATTACTATTAGATTCTCTTTCCTATTTAAATTATTACCATTATTCTAATTATTCCCATATTCAATCCTGATTTTCCTTTTCTCTGTGATATCTTGCAATATGTCCAAAACCTCTACAATTATAACAGTTCCCTTCTCCTATCCATGTTTATAACATATAGATTATGCTTTAGCACAAATACTGTCTCATATTATAGATATACTATTATGGTAACTGAGCAGAAGAGCAAAGTACTTCAAATCTCCAAAAAATCCTAAGTCTATTGTTATTACAAACTTAAGACCTTAGAGTTAGTCAAGTGAATGAACCTTATATTAGATTAACACAAGAAAACTCAATAGAGTTCCTAGTACAAAGTATCTACCTTATATACTATACTAAATAGTTTGTGCTACTACTATGTCTAGCCTACCCTAAAGACTATATGTAAACCATAAGGTCTATATGTGTTAAATATATTATATAACATCATTGTTCCAGAAGTTTCTATTATATTTCATTGTGACTGTATGACTATGTGACTATGACAGTGACATGTGGCATATAACTTGTATAACATATTATGTGACTGGCTTGTAACAGTTGTGACCATGACATCATACTAAATCCTAACCCTAAATAAAAAGAGAAACAAAAATAAAAGGAAAATGAAAAGAAAATAGAAAAAGGAAAATAAAATAATGTCCATTTTCTACAACTCTGATAATTGTCCAAGAAATACTAAACTATATACTTATCTTCAAGAAATTCTAAGAAAACAAAATAGGAATTTTTGAAGGTAACAACTACTCTAGAAGATAATAGAAGATTCTAGTATGATGACAGCAGAAAGCATAGCTATAATATATATATCTTATGATTAAAGCATAATAAACTTATAGACAACATATGTAGTTTTAGGATGGGGTAACTAGTGTAGAGTATGAACCATAATGTATTAGTATAAATAGTGTATGTTGTAGTAGAAGAGACTCTGTCAAGTTTCTCTTGTAAAACTCCAATACAAGAGTGATAAAAATATAACAGTTTTATGTAAGTTTATATATCTTTGTCATTACTAGTGTTGGTTGCTACAATAAGTAATGAATAATAAATTCTACTATAACCTAGATAATGGGAATATGTTGAGAGAAGTTACAGTAAAGATTGGGCTGGAAAGGATTGATATCCAGTAAGGGGTAATAGTAAAGATATTGTGTTATAAACTTTGTTTAGCTTGTATCTCCACAACTAGTAGACCAATTTTCACAAACCAAGTTGTACTGGAAAGCCCCAAATAAGGGCTATCTGCACATATATAGAATATACAATATATTATTGAGATATCAGGCTATCAGTAACTGTAAAAGCTTTGTTGGCTAAACTGGATGGATTTGAACTTGTATTGGAAAGTGCTCATCAAACCATTTATGATGACATAGAATATATCATATAGAGATTAATATTCATAGAAATACAAGTATAATGACAAAATTAGATATTTTCTAACATTAGCCTGATATCTGCTATAGACTTTAGGCAATTATAGTCAAGTTGAGACTGCAAACTTAAAAAAACTACTATTTATGATTACCTCTGGTACTGTTCTGATTGAAAATAAAATCTTCAATTCTAAGAAAGGGACTATCAAAGTTGCTGTGTCAAAACTATGACTAGTATATTGTGTCTCTAGCATGCAAATGCATGAACAAATTCTTGAGTCTGGATTGAGAGTAGAAGGTGATAAAAGCAGAAGGATTTATATCCTTGAGTATAATATTTCCAATTCTATGAGTTTTATAACAAGATATCTAGAATATGAGACCTTGCATCATTGTTTTAGACATATATCTGATGAATTTATATGCCATGTTTTTGATAATGTTGAAGATACAAAGAAAATTTATTTCCCAACACAGAAACATATCTATCATAGTTGTACTCTTGAAAAGATGTACCAACATAGTTTCTCTGAAAACTCTGTTCACTTCAGTGAGTGTCTAGAATTGATCCACTTGAATCTCCTTGAGCTCCTTACCTTGTCTTATTCAAAGTACAAGTAGATAATTGCATTCCTTGATAGCTATCCCTTCTATTGTAACATTGCTTTTCTATACAAAAAGTCTGAAGCTGCAAAAGCAATTAAGTTAATATTCTGGATTGTCAGAATTAAAGATGGTGGACTCAATTCATTTTTTTTCTCTTTTCTCTTTATTTCTTAATTTTGGACTTAGGGTTGGAGTTCAGTGTAATGTTATATATCTGTTACTATTACTATCACATAATTACATATCATAGAATAGAAAGTTCCAGAACAATAATGTCATACCACATGTAAATAGCATATAGTATACATGTTCTTTAGGATAGGCTAGGTTTAGTATAGTATGGACTATTAGCTAAGTGTATATAAGATAGACACTTTATAACTGGAACTTTATTGAGTTCTCTTATATTACCCAATACAAGAATAATTCCTTTTCTCTAAACATTGAGCTTAAGTCTTAACATGGATGTGGTCAACATCTTATTATATGACCTTGTCCCTTCTAAGTTTAAAATAAAAGATAAAGAAGAAAAGAAAAAAATAGAAGAATCCAAGCCAAACATAGGAAAGACTTTAAATAAGAGACAAGAACTGAAAAAGAACAAGTCCACTATCTTTGATTCTGAAATAATCCAAGTTATAAAATAATAAGATGAAAATAAAATAAATGAAAATGAAAATGAGAAAGAATAAACAAAGTCTACTATCTTCAATTCTAATAGTTAAGTGCAAACTACAAAGTTCAGAATATAAGAAAGTAGATCAAATACCACTTCCCATTCTATGAAGAGATTGCACACTGATAATAAAAGAGAGTATGTAATGTTAGAATTACAATTCTTTCTAGAAGAGCAAAGAATTATTCATAAGACTAGTACTCTACATATATACTAACAAAATAGTCATACTAAATGATTGGATTACACATTGCTTGAAAATTCACAGTCAATACAACTTGAAGTATGTCTACTAGATTTCTAGTAAAAGTTTACTATTGCAGCTATAGCTTATGCATACAATTGTATACCTGTTAGATATCTCAAGTGGAAAACACCTCAGAAGATCTTTTTGGATAATAAGCCCAAAACATTACACTTCTGTGTCTTTGTTTGTAGGCATATATATTTCTCCCCAATGAAGTTTGTACCAATAAACTTGCATTACACTCTGAATTTTATCAATTCATTGATAATATTCATTGGGTATAAAGATAATAGTTATCATTTTATGCACCATACACAAGAAAATATTATTTTCTACTCCACACATATTATCTTTGATATAAGTTTAGAGACAAAGTTGTTAATATCTAACTCTTTTGGAAAAGATGGACCTGCTCTAGTATCTATTCCATACATATTTATTCCTTCCATTCAAAACAATTCTCCTACTCATTCTCCTTTACTCTCTCTTTTTTACAAGTTTCCATCTCTCTTACTGTTATAAAACAAGAGTGCAGACAGACTTTGGCTAGGGTTAGGGTTAGCTGGACATAGATAAGATAGTAATTATTAGTCTACAATGGAGGAAGAACACGTGACTGGAAGTCATATGACAGAGTCTAGAATGGTCTGGAAGGACTGATGGTCTAGAAGGATTAAGAGGAGTCTAGATTAGAGTTAGGGTTAAGAATGATGTCAAAGGACTATGGTTTCTCATGGTGTACACATGGTGCACACATGTACAGCAGAGATTAAGAGTATGATGTCAAGGCACATGTATATAGCATGGTGGCCTTAGTAAGAGGACATGAAGTAGAGAAATGGACATAAGGGCTGGTAGATATTGTTGTAGCATGGACCACATTGTATTTATATAAATAGAGGAGCAATGCAGTGAGGGCTTCTTGTTGAGTTCTCTTGTAATCCCCACTGCAAGATAGTCAGTTTAGAGCTTTGCTGAAGTAAGCAAACTATGAGTGCCATTCTGGTGAGTGGTTGCTACAACACTTACCTACATTAGAGTCTACAAAGCTTATAATAAAGATCAAAGAAGAAGAAGAAGACTTCAATATTGATATATAACCTCTTAGCTTTCAATAATCCTTGTAACCTGCTTTGCAAACACTGTAAGAAGATTCTGGATTGAGGAAATCTAAGTGTCAGAGTTAAAAACTTTGTTTTTCTTTTTATTCTTTTTTATTTTATTTTATTATTTTATTATTTTATTATTTGAACTTAAGACTAGAGTTAGAAGTATGACATTACTACATGACTGTCACAACTGTCACATATCTGTCATAAATGATATATAGAAGAATATAGAAGATTTAAAAATAATAATGTAATACAACATGTTTTATATATGTTATTCTTATGGACAATGCATAGTCTTTAGGGTAGGTTAGATATAGTGTCACACAGACCACTAGCCTAGTGTATATAAGATAAATACTTTGTACTTGGAACTCTATTAAGTTCTCTTATTTTTTTTATTTTTTTAAAATCAGCAATTTATAATATAGAGCTTGATAGCAGACCATGGTAACTATATACATAGTTATGTACATTCAGAATGAGACAACATGTAAAGTAGAAAAAGAAGATAAGAGAACAAGAAAGAGAGGAAAAAGGGAGTGAACAGAATTAAAGACAAGTACAAAATACTACTGACTTAGAGACTTCTATGTAATACTTTCTCTGAAAGAAAAAGATTGAATTCTAAGAAGCAAATGAAATGAGCTAATGTGTCTCTTCTTAGGTTCCAGTATTTGTTATATCTTCTACACTCTTGAAGTATGTGTTTTCTTGTTTTAATTGGATAGTCATTATACAGACATGTAAATTCTTCTCATAGAACTTAGCTAATATCCACCAATAGAGGCATGATTGACTATATCTCCTGTAGCTCTAGCACATAATGAATTAGAGTGACCAAAGTACTTCAGCCATGAACTCTCTTTTGAATATGTAGGTTTGACAGTATTAAGATTGTCATCAAGGAAAACTAGGAAATTTCTCCCTTTGTTATCTGAGGATTGAAATGTTGTTTTCTACTCTTTTAGAAGGTTATCACATTCTTTCAACTAAATTCCCATGAAGACTTGCAAGAAAGTAGTGAGGTGAGGTTAAACTTCTTGGTCTCTTTATTTATGATTTTATGAAGTAACTAGTTGTCTTGACTTGGACAATCTCAGAATTCTAGAAAATTACAATGATTTCTTTTGAAGAAGTGCCTAATTTCCTTGGAGATAGAAGTTGTTTGGGTTTGATAAGAATGAACAGATAAGTCAAAGATTTTTTTGCAATGTGGATAGAGTTAGTGATGACAATAATACATTCAATATTGGATAATCAAATAGCTTGATTTATTCCATATCTAATTGCAAATATTTCAGCTTCAGTGGATATGACATTTGTAGCATAGTATATAGTTCTAATGACTGATAAATTCTGAACATGAATGTATAATATCAAAGTTGCAATTATTACAAATAAGATACTCACTAGTTGTGATATTTGAACTGAATATTGTTCCAGGGTTTCAGTATAAGAATGTGATGATGATAGATGATGGAAAGTATCAACAAGAATAATTGACATTATTAAGTCTAAGGTCTAGCTCTCGGACACAGAGGTATATATACAAAAGAGTGAT
>Ga0157364_1005404_pt1 | contig 13001 bp, 5 predicted proteins | sample AttsexASBM2_FD_111476 | JGI IMG/M metagenome (GOLD analysis project Ga0157364, IMG submission 111476) | Fungus gardens microbial communities from leaf cutter ant in Ribeirão Preto, State of São Paulo, Brazil - Atta sexdens ASBM2 | ecosystem: Host-associated > Fungi > Mycelium > Unclassified ... | reverse complement strand
TAATATTGAAAATATATTTATATAATATGTATGTTCATACATTAGTGTTAATTATTATCGATTGGACAGAATAAATAAATAAAAATAGATAACTTCATAAAAAATATGTTCTATCACTTCGAATGTTAATGTTTAAGCAACATTGAATTTATAAATATAACAATAGCGGATGACGCATTTTTACAAACTCGAGGATAATGTGCGATAATCGGTGCAAAACCAAAAATCTTTGATTAATGACGATTAATTGACTCAGCATATGGCCACCTGTGAAAATATCACTTTAACAGATTCGAGATATGTTAACTACGTCATTTCTTAATTTCGCACTTGAGACTCGACGCGTTTCACGAAATAAATTCCGAGTCGTTTATCTTCTCACCATAGAAATTAATTACAGCGATCAGATAGAGTTCTTTTAATTATTAATTAATCACTTTTGATTATTAATTATTCACGATATTGTATTCTCGTGAATACAAAACATTTTCAATTCATAAATTTTGAAATCGGATAAAATTTTTTATGTGATTATATATACTCATATTAACGGAAATTTTCGATTACATTTTTGGCAAAATTTAACGACAGTCTGTACATTTCGTTCTGTGAAGTTCAAATAACTTAACAGACAATGAGAAGACATCTGTCAATTAACGAATTGATTAATTGATAACAGAACTTTAGGCCTCGTAAATGGCTAATCTTGTTTGTTCGTTAATTTCAAAAGTAACTCCCATCGTAACAACTCAACGAAATCTCAAAAAAACAATCATGAATATTTACACAAAGTCTTGATTAAGCTGTGTGAACAAGTGTCAGATGTTCTTTCCGCCTGAACCTCTTTAAGACGGATTTTTGGATTAAATTATGATTGTTGTCGCTACATTTTTGAACGGAGATTAAAATAGGCATTCAATTTTTAATTTTAAAGACAAATGCAGTTTTTCAATGTTACAACATTAAACAAGACATTGACATTATGTGATGACACAATATTTCATATTGCGAATTTTTAACGGATTTAATAAAATTAAAAATAAAAATATTTAAAAATAATTGATTCAATTACGAAAAAAATTATTTTAAAAAATGTATTTATCATTCTAAGAATTAAAATAACGTATTTTCTGAAAATTTCATTATACTGAATGATTTATCTTATTTTGCAAAAACAATTATTATAAATATCTAAATTAAACGTTTTTATATATAATAATTTTGCAAAGTTTTATTTAAAAAACTATTTATTATACTTTGTGCAAAAGCGTAATAATTACTGTTAATAAATGTTTTATTACATTTTTTATGCAATAAAGAATGACATATATGCATGTTAGTCATCATTTTATGCAAACGGCCAAAGTGCGACGATGTTTTGGAAATTTACACATGTTTCTTACATTTGCATTCGTGATATGTTTAAAATACTATTCTAATGCCTCGTGCTTCGGTTATCATCGTGCAGCTTATCCGCAATACTTTTTCGCTTTTGCGATTAGGATAATATACGCACGTCGCTAAAATCTTTCATTTGTATAAGAAACCATGCGTTTTATAAATGTTACCTGCTTCATAAACATTACCTACGTTCTTGTAAGTGTAATCGTGTATAAAAATAAAAACGATTATACGAGCAGTATAATAAACAAGTTTATTTTAAGATACGCAAACAACTTAACAAATAGTAAGTAACTTAACAAATAGTAAGTAACTTAACAAATAAGATAAATGAAATATTATTCATTTAAAATAAATACAATTCAAAGATACAAAAATCTTTTGCGTTCCACGTTTGGGGGACAAATTTAAATAAAGATCCATTAAGACGCAAATTAAATGACAAAATCTCTGGGAAAGAAAAATATATTTTGCAGATATGAGTCTTTAAAATCATACGGAATGAATTTAGCTAAAGTTAATGGAGAGTTCGTGTCACTTGTTAGAGCAGTTTACGCAAATAATGTTTTTTATCAAAGAATCACACGAAATCTCAAGAATGAAAAAGTGGTATTATGGAATAAAACTGCAGATGTGTGACTTGGCGATAAAAGTTTTGCTTAGAAAATGTGATAAAACTTTGTCACCTCTTGAATATTCAAGATAATCCTTTATTTAACACATAAAGTACAATATCTATTCAATGAAGCATTCGATAACTTTTTAAATAATTAGCTATAATTTTGTTTATATTCAAATTGAAACAATTCTGAGCGGATTTCAAATATACTCTTATTAATGATTGTTATTAACAAATACTTTTGTGTCATGAAAACATGCAAATGTATCTGTTTAAAATGCTTTGCATTGTTTAAAATGTTAAATAATTGTCAAAATAATTGCGGAATATGTAATTCAAGGAATTGACGAGGACAAGCAATCTGCACGAAGACTGCTTTGCAAGATCATTTAAAATATGATGATAAAGATCAATGGATCGATGAAAAAAAGAACACAAGCGATTAATTTTGACTTCTGATAAGAATTGCGATTGACGTCGTGGAAAGTTACAAGAAAGGTCAACTTTAAATCGTGTTATCGTATGATGTTAAAAATCAAATTTATATCATTTCGATTGATAAAATCGTTGATTAATAGTGTATGTGACGTTGACATATTCTCATGCAAAATAAATTTATTGTTATTTATATTCTCTCTATCATGTTTCTATAACTGACAGCTAGATTCAATGTACTGATCTTCGACAGACAATGTAACTTTTTTCTATCTAAATCAATTCTATCTAAATCAATTTTCAATAAAATTATAAAACGCACAAATAAATCAAATTTTATAACAAGTTTTACTCAATATACTATATAGATAATTTAATGTTTCTTCCTTTTCATGTACATAACAATTAAAAACTTGTAACACAAATTTTTTTTTTCTTTTTTTTTCTCTTACCAATCCCAGAATGTTGTACATGATATATATGTAAATCTGATGCGTAGAATGAAATGTAATTCTAGGCAAGTACATAAAAGTGCGTAACAAATGAAAATTATCGCGAAGTAGTTTACCGGAGAGTTAAGTCAGTCGGCAAGTATCACGTGTTGATCATTGTTGATCCGAAGATATTAAAAATCCTTTACTCACCACACATCACGTTCAGGCGATGTGAAAACGATGCGCTAAAATTGTATGCCGCTCATGGAATCGCGCACTATTTCCAATGTGGTCCTCACGCACTGTGCCTACCAGATCAGTTCGGCGCGAATCACAGATTTCTTTGACAAACGTTAAACCACCGGCACACGTCGCCTCCTTCTCGCACAATACTTTCGCGGAAGCACGCGGTCTTGAGCGCTCGTTAAATGAGATTAAAAGTGTTCTCTTTGACAAGCTTGGAACTGACCCGTTCACCACCAACCGGCCAGTCGAAGTCTCTTTCCGGAAGTCATGTGATTCATAAAGGTTAATAGTGATGAAAATATGAATCACTGCTCGAACCAATCTTCGTTGATATTTAAAGTCGCTCCAATTTGAGACCTCGAAGAATCATGAATTACAATGAAGATGATTTAAATTCCTCGATAGAATCTTTACGTCAACTATTGACTTTCTTCTTTCTCTTTCTTCTATTTTTCGTGATGACTAACGTGAACACATTTCTACGATACGTATTGCCGAGAGTAGCCCGAGGTGATAGTAGATTACCAGATGATAGCCCGGTCACAGGGTAGCTGTCAGCCCGTGCGAAGAAGAAGAAGAAATTCTCACTCTTTCCTCTCGGAGTGTCCTGACTAAGAGCAGGACCCCGACTGACCCCGCGGTGTGGCCGAGGAGGGCACGCACGGTCTCTCGCGTATGAGGACGAACGTGTGTCGGCCGGCTCGTAGCTTCCCCTTACCTGGTCTGTCTCTCCTCGCTCAGGTTTCGCTCTTCTCTCACCTGCGCGTCGATCTCGTGTGCTACCTGGAGACTCCGCCTACCATCGTTCGGTTGTGGTGCCGAGTACGCCGGCGTTCGGCGTGGTGGGAAACGGAGAGAAGACACAACGCGTGCGTCCTCCTTCTCTTTCCCCTTCATTCCCTCGTCTACCTCCGCGGAAATCGCTGGTAGCGCGGTCGAAACGTGTATTCTTCACGGTATCTAACCCCACCACCACCTTTATAGATAGAGTGCGGGAGATGCGTTCTAAGCGTCGTCGCACCAATGGTGGGCGGTTTCCTCCTCATCGTAGCCGTAGCAGGAAGGGATCGCGAGGTGCAGGTGTTCGACCGTATCAGTTTCAAAACGAAATTCTCCATAACGGATTAATTGCCCCGCGAAGAGCGACTAGAATTAATGCGTTCGCGTGGACGTGGTGGACGCGCCGTTCCCGTTCAAGCTATACGGCCATCATTTCGTACGACACGCGCCGTGGATCGTTAGTTAATTAACGGTTCCGTAACTCTCCGCGCATAAAAAAACGATCGAGCGTTGAGTGTTCTTAAATTCAAGTTGCACTTGCCTGTTTTGCAATTGAAATTTCTTGATCGTACGTCTGTCTGGCTTATGGCGATAGCACGTGACAGATTCTTGGGTACGGCGCGTTATCTTTGCTACATAAGAGATTAATACAACTTTAACACCCATTTATCCTGATCTATCAATCGTGATTAATATCTCTTGAAATACAGAGATAAGTGCAAATTGTTAAACCATAATTATTCAAAATTATTAATATAATATAATATTATAAGTTATTGTTAAATAACAGTTGTTGAAATGTTTATAATTTTCATTATTACGTAATAAATGTAAATGATTGAATAAATTCAATAGGCTTATCAAACAAAGCCAGATTAAATTCATTCAGTCAAATTAAATTCACTTGATGACTGAAAATAGATCTGGCTGTTCTAGCTGTTCAACAAGATGAATCTACTGAATCATAATAATACTGCGACTTTTATATTGTTGTCTTTCGGACATTCTATAATGATTTTCTGTAGTAATAATTTCTTAAAATTAAACACGATATCTTATTATAATACTGCGCTGTAAAATTTCTTTTTAAATTCATTGTGAATTATTAATTAAAATAAACGCTGTTAATTCTAACTTCCATATCATCAACGTCTAAAAATGAATCATCAATGAAGATGATTTGATTCAAACTCCATTTTCTTAATCAGTGATTAATTAGAAGAATTGTTTGAAGCAAAATTTCTATAATTTGTATAATTTATCATCCCTGATCTTTTTCTCATATGTTAAACAATAAAACTTGATAATTTTATTGATGTTAACACAATAGTACAGGTAGCATTCGATAAGTAAATCATCAATTAAGTTGATGTTTGATCAAAGTCATCTTAAAAATAGAAACTGGAGATTTTGATGATGCTGTCTAATAACATCACAGATGCGTGGTCCATGATCTAGGGGGGATACCATCGTGTAACGTCCATCTTAAGTCGGCGCTTGGATGCAGACGCCAATAGGCATTCTCCGGAGCGGCCGTGCGCGCGCACGAGATATCCGTCGTTAGATTTGATTCGGCAGACTATCTCACGAGAGTAGGAGAGAGCCGAGTGCGTCGGCGCCGCCGTCGGAATCGTTCTCTATTGGCTGCTCTCTTCTAGGAGAGAGGCAAAGTGCCGTCTCGCTTGCATGAACCCGCCGTATCCTAGACGAACGACAAGAGGGGCCGAACTAACTTCGTGATGACCTTGGAATTAAACGTAAGTATAATCGCGCTGCTGAAGTCGCTGACAAACGCAATTTGAAACTGCTGTATCTAGGTCAAGATTGTGTATCACCATTTGTCAATTGATGACACATTATCCTCTTTTATATGTATGTTCATTTTACATAACAAACAAATTATTAAATTTAGACATCATTTATTCTACTCATTTCATAATTGCGAGCGAAATATTGATAATTTTTAATACAGCCAACCGATTATGTAAATAATTGTAGGACTATACAAGCATGTTGTAATTAAAGTAAAATATGACATAAATGTAATATATAATATCAATGTCGCGTGTAATGTAATGTTAAAGTCATCAAACTTGAAATGTTAAAGTCATCAAACTTGAAATGATATAGTAACAATGATGTAATAATTTTCATAAATCGAGTCTCTAAATTATCAAAAAGCATGCAGATGATATCACCAAACAAAAGTAAGAAATTAAACATAATGATCGGGAATGAAATGCGCATGTACCAGAATACTTTAATTACTTTACCTCAGTGATGAGATAGCAAAAAAACCCGTAATTACCGTACCATTATCTATAGACACAATTTTACGTGATGGAAAAACATAAGTGGCTTCGAAAAGTGGACTAATTATTTTTGAAATACTAGACAGCTCACCCGATTAGCTCTCGCGTCGCAATATTCGACGCTCACAATTTTTTTTCTTGCTAATATTAAATTACCGATGATTAAAATCCAGATTAGATTTTAAATCGTCATTTTCAAAATAGCTTTCAATAAAATTTGACATCTCAATCTTAAATTCAGAGATAGTATTTTATTTGTGAAATCCAGACTTTTTTGATTTTCGATTTTTTTTTTTGCCTGTATGAGCTTGAGTTTCCATTTCAAGGCACTTATAGTCATATTTCGCAACGACATTTTCGCATGATACGCAGTATATTTACTCGACGTATCGTCTGAACGGAATGATTAACGTGTTGCACACCTTGCGGAGATAACGTTTTGCGATTAGCTCATGGCAAGTTTTCGAATGAGTACGGTTAATCACGATTGACCAACCGAGTCATCAACAGCGCAAGGGCTTTCATTAGCTGCCGTTATCGTCACCTTCGCCTCGTTATATACCGGATAGATAATCCTCGGCAATTTGTGACACAACAACGTACAATATAAAATTGAAATGGGGTGGTCTGAAGTAGATTGCAGTTCATGTTAATCATACGCCAGTCTAACAAGCTCGGCGGTTCATTGCTATATAAAAATGCACCTTTAAGATATATTATTTTTAATAAAGAGGTTGCTAAAAAGCAACTATTAGAATATTGAATTCCGGTTTGATTTGACGTTTCGATTCGACTCAATTGAATGATTCACTATAATCATGTTCTCATCACACATGCAAGACTAGCTCGCCCGGTGACGTGAATCGCCGCATAGATCGAGGCATTCTTTCTCTTCTTCTTCTTCTTCGTTTTCCCCTCCATGATTCTCGATCCGTCAGAGCGCGCAATGCATGCGCGTATATCGTCGCACAATGCAAACGAAATTAGCATCGCAATGCGCCACTGCTGCTGCTGGAAAACTGGGTAAACAGCTGTGCGAACAATGCAAGCGCACTGCAACTTCCTTCGCCCTGCCTCGTCGCTCTTACCTTTTCATTTTCTTCACTTCGTTCTCTGCCCCTCTTAGTCATCTGCCTGCACTATGAAGTCTGCATGACGACGATTGCATCGAGGTTACAAATGTGATCGAGAAGTCGCGCGTATTTTTATCTACAAATAGAACTTGGGTTTCCCGCGAGGGATGATTATATTCTCGAGAGTAGTCAATATAGATAATTATCAAGAATAACAAGTAACGGCGTTATAAACGTATTTATAACGCCATTACCGTTACCTTTTTATAATAATGATTTGGAAATAATGTTAATTTTTCATGACGTAACAAGCAAAATAAAGAGTTATTTTTTTCAATAAATAACGCTTAATGGTAACAAGTTATTTTCAACAGTGACTGTTTCAACCTTGACGTTATTTCCGACGTCATTACCGACATAAAACTTGTAACATCTTTGCTAAATCGTTATAAAAAAGTAATTGTAACGACGTATACAAATAATTCCTGATTATAAAGACATTAAAGGAGATTTGCGTTATAGAATGTCAATGATTTAAATTTAGATTTAAAAGTACAACTTAATAAAGATATGATAAAAAAGATGCTCATTATTGAATAATACAATACAAACATGCAGTGTTTTGAATAATATAATGCTAAGATACAGTGTTTTGTAAATACGTGATTAATTTTTTAATTATAAATATTCTACAAAAATTATAATCTATGTGTGCATATTACCTTATATATTATTTGCTTCTATGCAGATTACCTTTATAAATTATTGTGTCTATAAAATATTCTTTATACATTCATATGCATTGATGTAAAGTATTGAACGTAGTGAATTAGATTAGACAATGGCAATTAAAGATACATTAAACAAGTGTTGCAATCTTTTTAGCACACATTCCACGTTTTGTTACAACGACTCCAAACCGTTACAGACAGGTAAAAATATCGCGTAGTACAATTGATAAAATACCAGTCGCCAGTCGCGATACGGTGCAATTTGTAGCAAGACGATAATTATGGACAGAAATAACGATATGCTAGAACAGAAACTTGCAATTAGACTGTAAATAGAGGTAAAATAATACTTATCATATAAGTAAAGAAGCCCTGTAATGTATTTTTTCTTAAAAGCCTCAATTAAACTTTTCGTAAAGTATTCTGCTCAACACGTTTGTATATATCAGTATTGATAAGAAAAAATTGTTGAATGCTTTTTTTAATTATCTATTATTTAGAGTATTATCAGAAATTTTTTTTTTCCAATGTCTGCAGTCTTTTCGTTGGTTTAAGTTCGCTAATCATATATTCAATTGATTTTCGTTTCTATTAAGAGTGTAACTCCAAGATACATTGACATTCAAATTATCTTTACTAATAAATACAACAAATTGTTGATTAAAGTAAACATTAGTGCAATTCTCATCTCCATTGCAATTTGCAGTAAGTTAACTAAAACGTAAAATATTATTAATCAATGAAAATGTTAACGAAACAATTTTATCATATATTGTTGTGGAAGTTATTTTAACATTAATAACAGTTATTCGAAAAATGCGTATGAAATAAGTTTCTTCATTATTACTGAATAAAGAAAAATCTGAATAAAGAAAGAGCTGATTGGCTATGGTTGATTATTAATATAGTTGCCGTTTTAACAACTATAATGTTGTCAAAGGCGCAATTGCAAAAGAGTGTTTTGCAATAGGTAAATAAATTATTTGGAGGGTGTTTTTTAAATGCTTAATTAACATCGCGTTTATGGCAAATCGCGATCGCTTTCAATATCACATACGTGCGAGGACACTAAGTGAGACACTTTCTCGAAATGGCTCGCAACAAAATGAGCTAATTACAATCCGCAATTAACATCGTGTCCTCTGTCGGCTTCAGATACAACTTAATTTGGCGCGCACAATTCCCAAGAATTGAAGTAATATCGATAAATTCGTAGAAGTTAATATGTTGTACAAATACACTACGTTAATTGTCGCGCTTCGAAGGATAAGCGCAACTGTGAGTATTATTGCAGCTGGAATAGCAATTGTATTTTTATTATTAATTGCGGTAGAAGAGGTTTGCTGCTTTCAGACTTTCTAATATATACATGGGAAGTATGAATATCGAATATGCGGGTAGTTTTGAAAATAGATAATGTTAATTTAGTCATGATGCGATTAAAGTAAAGAAAAAAAACTGTATTAAAAAATCTAGTGACATATAAGAATCTTACAGAAGAAGGAAAAGGATATTTCCGGTTACATACGATGTATAAAATAATTAAAAGAAGCTATATTGCAAGAATTTTATTTGATTGGCAGATTAACTAGTACATTAATTAATTTACAATAAGGACTTTTCGAGCCTAGCAAGGTGACGTATGCTATAATTAAATTGTTTTATTAACCGTCATATAAACAATATTTCAAACAAAAAATATTGAAAAAAGGTCGAAAAGTTTGAAATATTGTTTATGAAATATGAAGATTAATAAAACAATTATAGCATATATGTTACCTATATTGTATACTTAATTGTATAATTGAATTTTATTCATATTGAATTGTAATATATATTTTCTTAATTTTGTAGTACATTAATATAATATTGTCAGTTTTACGTGAAACAATGAAACATTATAAAATTTTAAGATATCTACATGAAACAGAGGAAAAGAAGACACGTTAAAATAATACGAATATCATGCATGTGACATTAGGTATAAACGGAGAACGGATCCTTCGAAAGTTTTCTTCGCACGGTCATCCCGTTATCGCGACATCTTTACTTTAAACATCCATACAATATGCACTATTCATATCTGCGAAATGACAACTACCGTTCGGAACGACGGCAATCGGAAGGAAGAAGGCGTTTCCTCGGTGGAAAGTATCGACGAAGTAACGGGAAAGTGATGTCAAAAGTCGGGCCGCGGGAAATTTCGGGAGACGCCCACTCTTTTAAGAAGACAACCGTTGCAACATTCTCTCTTTCTTCTCAAAAAAGGGAAAACAAAAATAACACTTCCATGTCACGTTAACCGATGTCACTGTAATGCTGTCTTTGTACGACGCGGAAGTATAAAGGTTCACGCCACAAACTTTCCTGCCATATCGGTCGATGAGGATGCGCGAAATCTCTCTCCTTGAAAACCTCGACCGAAATCGAGATGAAAGAGAGCAAAATTGCACGCGATCTCGTCGCAAGTACAGTAAATTGAAAAAGTGAGAATTATCGTGAGAAATGAATGTGTCGCGATTAAATTTAATCTCATATGGATATCTTCTGATTATTAAGTAGATGATAAGCAAACGTTAAAAATTATTTTTGTTACATAATTTCGACAGTAAGTATTATTTATCTTTTGTAAAAACTGCTGCAGAAAGAAGAAACAACAGATTTAGACGTTTTTTTTTTTTACGTAGCGAATATCCGCATAGATTTTATAATTTTTCAATCTATATTACTTTGAAATAATCTACTTTTCTTTCAAATCTATTCGCTGGGGATGAAAGTGTTCCAGAGATGTTTAACAAACTTTTTCTTGAGTCGGATTGTACGCGATCTGTCTCCTCTAACGGAGGACGAGGACATCTTTTGTTAACAGTAAATGTCAGTATTTATGGCTCGATGCGTGATGCGTGATCTTTCTCGCGGCGACAACGACGGCGGATCACATCCACGTTTCAGCGCCGTTATGAATCCACGCCACTTTCGCAATTCACGGGAAGTTTCGCAATTCTACCATTGCTCGGGAGGCCCAGAACGATTCGAGCTACTCCCATCGTGCCAATTCTGGACGCCCTCGTTTCCCAGACCCGTGTGTGACCGGAAATCTTAAGGGGAGCGTCTCCTCTCTGCTCTCCTGAGATGAGATATATCTCAGACGGGGGAGAGATCATTCGCGATTGTTCATTTCGCATGTCGCGGTCGATTTTATATATATGTCTGCGGTTTCGTTCTCCAAAACATCGAAGTGAAACGTTAGGTACTTGAACTGGGTTATTCGGTCAAAATTCACTATCAACATTTCTTATATCAAATTGCAGATTATTAAATATACTCTCAAATATTTCATATTATTATGTTAATATAATAATATATTTGAGATTCAAAATTTAATGTTAGTGTCGAAATTTTGCTACTACTTTGAACCTAAGTTTTAAGACGTATATAAAGTCTTAAATTTATAATAGATTTAAGAGATTTATAATAGGTTCTAATCTAATGAATTAATTTCCTACATTGAGTAAATGGCAGTTATCGGAAAATTTCCTATTTTTAAGTTCAAAAAAAGTTTTCTAAATAGAAACTGTAGATTAATTAATATTAAAAAAGGTCTTATTTGATTATTTAAGTATCAAAACAGATTTATAAGATTTAATTGAGATTGAAAAAGATTGAAAGTAGGACTAAAATTTCGGAAAAAACTATTTTATTATAATTTCACAATGTTGATCCGTCTGTCTAATTGTTCGTTCGCAAAATTTCTTAAAATAGCTTGAATTTTTTTTTTAAATTCTGTTTTATTATCTGCAACAGATACTCAAGGACATCAGTTCTATTGAAGCAAAGTATAAATCAAATCAATCCATAAAAGATTAAAATTAATGAGATTTTCAGTAATATAGGACAAATCAAGCTGAACTTTTAAATTCTTATTTTTAGCTGCACTACTTCGATCGTTACATCTGTTGCAATGATTTATTATATCAATACTGAGAATTTGTTATATTTATAGTCATTAAAGGAACCAATTATATATAACGTTACAATAAATCTGTTTTTTGCAGGTGAGTATATCAGTACATATCTCTTATAAGGTAAATTAATCAATTTATTAATTTCCACATTGAAAATATATTGCTACAGTCGGAAAGGACAGAATGAGCAGCGATTCCTATGATAATTATCCCTTGTTAATGCAACGGTATCCCGTAATGAAATTTTCCCGTAATGTAATCCGGCACGCAATCGAGATTTGTCTTGGGTTGTAGCTCTTAATCTTTTATCACGATCTGCCAAATCGCTCTGGGCCTTCTGCAGGTGCAAAACGAGAACGATAACAAGCTTGGTGGACGATAGCGAAAAAAAAATGTCAAATAATTAACAACAAGGACAGCATAATTATCGATCACATGGTGAGCGTATATTCATAATATCCAGTTTCAATTTCTTAATTAATTTAATCTGATGGATTATATCATATATAAGTAATTGCATTTCGATGATTCTCATCCTCCAATTCTCATCCTTTTGAGGACAACGCTTCATTTTCGGATGTGCTAATACGATGAGCAATGTAATAAATCCGGGAAAAATCTAAATTAATCATAGAGCTAAAAATAGGAAACATAGTACTAAAAATAGGAAACATAGAAAAGGTTATTGCAATCTGTCTCTAATGATTTCTTGATAATTTATTTTTTTCTGTTTGTTCCTTTAAAGAGTTATTTTATTTTTAATCATATAGCTTTGTCTTTAAGAAAGATTTGTTATAATTTATTACTTCTGTTTGTTACGTCAAAATATGACACTGTTTTCAGCGCCACTATGCAACTTTCTCGTTTCAAAAATTAATTTGTTTGTCGTCAATAATAAAATATTAATATAAACATAAATAATAAATATAAACAGAAGAAAATTATTATTATTAATATAAATAAAACACTGTATTCGAACAAAATATTTTACAACAATACTTTTCT
>Ga0157364_1005403_pt1 | contig 13004 bp, 2 predicted proteins | sample AttsexASBM2_FD_111476 | JGI IMG/M metagenome (GOLD analysis project Ga0157364, IMG submission 111476) | Fungus gardens microbial communities from leaf cutter ant in Ribeirão Preto, State of São Paulo, Brazil - Atta sexdens ASBM2 | ecosystem: Host-associated > Fungi > Mycelium > Unclassified ... | reverse complement strand
GCAACATATGCACAAATCTCGTCCTATTCCCTAATTATTAATAATGCCTCTTAATATATCGATGAGATAATTACTATTTTCATTGTATATAAAAGTCGGTAGCATTTATTATGAATGGATTATTACTGTTAGTAGCATTATGTGCTAGTTATCGCATTAAGAGATTAAATCAAATTAAAGTTTAAATTAATAAGATTAGTGAAATACAATTATCCTTCAAACTTATACATGTTCTAAAAAATTATATTTATATTCGGTTATGATCAAATTGATTTTACTATAAAAATCTGTTTAAGTAAATTTAAATTTCACAATTAACCCTTAAGGACACGCGTGATCCTTTTTGACACAAGTGCTCACGTGGGAGTCAAATTGACCTGTATTTTAATTAATTTATTTTTTATATGTAAATATTGTAAACCTATAAATAATTAGTTTACTAAGATATATCATAAAAAGAATAAAATAATGATTTTCAAGAATTAAAAATTAAAAGAAATTCATATTTTTAAAAATATTTCTTTACGTAATATTTTGATCCGTAAATTCATAGCTTACTCTCTAAATCTGAATTAGTGGATAATCATTGACATCAGTGCCAACTATGCCACTGGGTAATTAATGACTATCCACTGATTCAGATTTAGAGAGTATAAATTATGCAAAAAAAAAAGATCAAATACATTTTAATTATTATTGTACTTAAAATATAAATACACACACACACACATATACACACACACAAAGTACATAAATATTATTTAAATAATATAGTTGTTTAAAACTAGCAATAATTCTCAAAACGTAATATTCACATCATTTTCTTATACGTAAATTATTTGTTTATTTGCACATTCAATTTTTACAATAATTCTTCCAAAAGTAAATAAAAATATCAATAAACATTTTTATTATTAAAAAATAACAAAATATCAACGACAGGGAGAATGTTATTATTATATTTAAAAAATTGGAAATTATTCATAATATCATAAATATTATTTCGAAACTAAATATGTGTTTTTGTTTTAAAAATTAAGCAAGGGAAATTAAAATATTATGTAAAATATTAATATATATAAAAACATATTTTTCATAATTATACTGCATGTTTAATAACTTTTCCGACAATGCTCATGAGCAGGTAGAGCGAATTAAACTGAGTCAAAAAGTTCTCTACTATTTTGCAATTTTCACATTTTTTTAAATTACAATGAATAGAATGTTTAAAATTGACACATAAGATAATTTTAAGATAACTATCAATATTGTACCCACACATAGACACAAAATTTCCTTAATTATATAGATTTTATAGATTTTATAAGAAATCTTAACTATGATTTCATAAAAATAATATATAATATACAAGTTAAATGTTAAACAATATACTGAAAGTTACATACATGTTCAAGTAAGAATACAAAAATTGCTATTGTTAAAATTCTTGAGCATTCGGTGTAACTTCACTAAATGCAAGAATAAAACTGTGAAAGGTAAGATACTAAAAGTACTGTTGCAAATGAAAATATAACGGAGAAATGTTTGTTCATGCGTCTGAGTCAGTTTGACTGCCACGCGTATCCTTTAGGTTAAAAAAAAGGGTTAAAAAAACATATTCGTTCAAGCAATTATTAAAAGATTGTATCTATAAACAATAAGTAGAGATTGTGAAGCTAAATATAACATTAATTATATTTATAATACGATTAAAAAGGTATATTCTACTTCTCAAACAAATTAAGATAATTAAATTTCTAGTAGCTGTACATCCCCAATGCGAATAATTAAGGAAATGTTTTATTCCCTGTTGTTAATAACCATGTTGATTTCTCGATTTCCGTTTGTATTACTTCCTTATCCAGCGATCACAATAGCCCGATGATTAGTCCAACTTGCCGCGTCATTAGTCCGCTTCGAGGCAACAAGCAGTCGAGCTTTTCCATTATTCGCGACACGTACGACTACTCCCTCGTTGGTTTTCATTTTCCACGGTCTATTCATCGTTATAGTTCTCATCAGAAGTTCAGTGCAAGAAGATTAGATGGCTAAAAGTTAATAAACTCCTCTTACTCGTTTGCCACCAGCAAATCCATTATAAGCCAGCGCCTTTTAAATACTATCATGCGATGTTGCGTGCAAGATTTGCATATTTAATAATTGAATGTTGTTACAATTGAACGATTTTTGTAAAAATCACATTAAGATAATGATGAGATCATGCGATCATTTTCGTGATTATTCGTTCCTTTATGCTGTTGAAAGCGAATGTATCATACATAAATGATTCGATTTTTTTAATTATTCCCAACTTCTCCTATGTATTATTTTTATGAGAACATAACATTTATATGTATAAAATTTCACAACTATACTATATGCGACTTTCGCAATGCGCTGATATGCAATCTTTTGAATAGATAATCATTTGTACTGAAGATGACCCAAAATTGTGGGTCGAAAGTTATATTAAAATTATATTTAGATTCATTAAAGAAAAACTGATATAGGTTCTTATAGGCATTTTAGAAAAACGCGAAAAACTGATATAAGTTCTTATAGGCATTTCATCTCTTTGATTAATATTCTCTAGAACCTCTTTTACTATATTGTCTTATAAAAATCTAATTGATCAATTCTTCACAATTATTGAGTGCGATAGTAATAATAAGAAAACATAGAGTAATTTTATAAGAATATATTGTAGTAGTACGCAAAGGCAAGTTTGATCAGTAAGATTATGGCCAACCAGATGGACGTCCAACTTGCTCTGTGCTCGACAGATAAAGCCTTTGTTCGAGAGGTCAGACTTTCGAAAGCTGTCTTACCGATGTACGTGTACCGTAATAAGGGTTTAAGATCCGCTAGAAGCTCACTCCGAGGTTGTTAAACTTCCCAGCTTGCGAACTAGAAGCGCCTGTCTACCTCGTTAAAGCCGTTCCACGATACCGGACTATCATTCGGCTCTTATAGACCAGCGCGATGTTCCGGTAAAACGATCTGCGAAATTAGTTAGAGGTCTCTTATCTACATCATTTCCCGTATAATGTACACTCAGTGCATTCATTGTCGTATGTCTTCAAAGATTATTAGCGCTCGTTGTAGAATCTCGACTGCTTTGAACACGATCTCATCGTTGCACGCACAGTAAAAGCTGACTGTCATGATGCGACGTCGTTATCATGACAATTTGAACGGTCAATCGCCAAGTATCGCAATACACATGTGTGATAAGACCTTCTGGATGGAATATTGCATAGAATCAACTCGTGCTCCACTTTCCACGTAAGTGGACTTGGAAGCTCCGTGTAAGGCGAATCGAGTAATAGCGGCTTAAGACAAGCTTCGGGCTCACTCGAGTATGTCGAACTTCCGTACTTCGGGCTAGTGATCGTCTGCCTCGTTAAAGTCGTTCGACGATATCCACTTATGTTGGAAATCGAAATGGCACTCTGCAACCGCAAAATGATCTGCGAACTCGCGTACGTCCATCCGCGTGAGAATTAAGTCTCCGAAATTTAAAATAAATGTTCACGTAAATGAACATCAGAATTGTTTGTAATACATAAACATACACATACAACATAAAAATACATGATATCATTCACAATAATTTTCATAAACAAATTTTGATGTGGACGTGTTTATACGAGTTATTTATTTTAAAAACGATGCGGAAAATTGAATTTTCAAGCTCTTGTTAAAACCAATGTTTGAAATCTATAGTGCTTTAAAACTTTACACATTTGCTGTCAAAATAATTCATTATTTTAGTACATTCGTGAAAAATATCGCATTTGAACTACTTTCGCAATATATCTATATTGTTCCAAATAAACTTTTGCCAATCATGCTTTTGTGTAAATTCTTCCAAATGATCAAATACCATTCAATGGTCGGTAATATGCGTTCTTTAACAATAATTTAAAATCGACTTTGAAGCTCACTCAAGAGTACTAAAGTTCTCCCCTTGTCGACTCATCCCAATCGTTAGACTGCTCACGATATCCGAACGTTCATTATACGTTAAGGTTCTTACATCACATAACAATTAAAAGAGCAATCACTAGATATTCCTACCAAGCGCAAAGTTTAAATGTTGATTTCATTACTAATTAAAAAGTTCAGTGGCAAAGCATTGAACGTCACGCTAAATATTCTTTCCATCTTTCTCTCAATAACTTTAATTTTTAAATTAATTACATTGAAAAAGACTTTTATATTATCTTTTACTAAAATAATTTAATTAATGAGTTTTATTAATTTAAAAAGTGTGTTAATTTTCATTAATAGAATTATTTATAGAACTGTTATAATAAAGCGTGTGCCGTACGTCAACATCAATTTATGAAAATTATTTATTAAAATTATTCTAGTTAATATTTATTATTTAACACACATGCACACATGCGCGCGCGCACGCGCGCGTACATGAATTTGTAATTTACTTTAAGAGAAAACATTAATAAGAACATTCAATTCGATATCTTTAGAATAAAATATCCAATGCGTCAAATCCCTCGCGAGCGTTTAATCCATCACGCCTAACCATCTCTGAACAATGTCTGCTTTCAATTAAGTGTAGAATAGTCGTTCGAGCTAAATTGCTTTCTAGACACAGCCATGCATCCATTTTCAAGACGTCAGTATAGAATTGCATAAAAGAGATCATTCCCTTCTGTTGCTGACATACATTCACATATCAAATACATTTGAATCTGATCTGGCTAATGGCCAATGCTTAGTATTTTTATCAATATCTGCAAGCAGATATTATATATACTGAATAATACATAAATTCAGAATCTCACGAGCGTATTGAGTGTACTGATATGCGCACTATAAATAATGTTTTAATACAATATTATGCATCATTCTGGTGATCGATATTATTTTAAGTTTAGATATTATTTTAAGTTTAATTTTGACATAATTTTTTGGGGATATTCCATAAAAATTTTATAAATTTTTATCAAATTGAATCACACACATACACACATACACACACGCGCGCGCGCGCGCGCACACACACACATTTTAAAGAATGTAAATCTAGAAAAGCAAAAATATACGAATTGTATAAATGTAAAAATATCTTTTTATAAGTAACTATACATGAAAAAGACAAATTTTAATTTATATATAATTAAACATTCTCTATTAAAAGAGCAGAAATATTTAAGTATTCAAAATTCGATTATATATATTGTATTCAACAAAATTATATATAACTTCTGTGTTACATCTTCGTTCGATTAAATAAAATAATATTTTCAGCTGCGGCTTTATTGGAACAAAATAAAATTGCATTTTTTTTCTAGTTCTCTTGAGAAAAACTATGAGTAAAAAGATATAAATAAGTGATAATTCTAAGAGAGTCTACGAATTATATAATAACAATTCTCGTAATAATAACATTGCGATCGATAGCATATATTTATACGCGGTAACGATATTATATAAATAATTCTCAGCTCTGCCGGGTAATGTAATAAATTAATTAGTCGGCGCGACGTGGACGAGCAAAGGATAAAAGCCTTCCTCATAAGTTTAATGGGCAATGACGCGCGATAAGATTATCGGAATAATGTAACGTGAAATTGCATTAAATTTAACTCGATATTCCTCGTGCTGAAAAATGCTTGAATCATATCGGTGAATCGCGCAACGCTAATGCCCCTTTTTCCCATCCCCTCTGGAAACTCGCGCAAGGAAATATTTCACGGCTGACGCAAAAGTATTGGTCGGCGGAACTTAATTTTATTAGCAATCTAGAATACGCTACGCCGGCAAAAACGCACACGCAGCTGCGAAAACCGTGAGCATGAATCTGCATTAACTAAACGCCGAAGCCGATTTAATTTTAGTTATGAGTGCAAAATAACTGTTTTGTCGGCAGTGGTAAAATCCATACCATGATACATAACCGCTCCAAAAACGGACAAAGAGAAAATACATTTTACGAATTGTACAAATTTTTCCCTTATTTTTATCCCCATTTAAACTTTACTTTAAACACAAATACGATCGAAAGGAGTAACGGTGATACGTAAAATAAAATTGAATATGATTTTTTTTAAATTGAATATGATTTTTTACTGACATAATTGAATTTTTATAATTTTCTTTTCTATATTAATTTAATTTACAATTAGCTTGTGTAAAAAAAGTTGATCGCTATTAAAATGTGAATGTAAAATTTATGGGAATCGTAAATTTCCAGTTATTGCTGTTTTTTTATATCTTTATCCTAAAGCAAAACTTGGACTATTTAGTGTACTATGGGCATTCTGTAACGTAATACGCTTGCAAAGAAAAAGTTTTTGTAAGCCACGTAAATTGCTATTTCAATGAAAATTTTCTTTCAAGTCAAAATCTTGTTATGAGAGTTTTCTCAAATAGTTACCGCAAGGATAAAGAACATACCGATTGCTTAGCAAATATAGAAACCCGTACCATGGCAAACGCATAAAAATAATCTATTTACCGCTAAGTAAATTGCATTAGTAAATATAGCGATGCGAAATATTTGGAATTATCGTTTGTACATAGGCTTATATTAGATAATATCTCAAACTATTTATTACATCATATGTGGGAACAATATTTGAACAGGTTGCGCATAAAACTTGGTAATTATGTAGAAGCTACCTAATTAACGGTTCAGTGAATCGCAAGAAGAAAAATATTGAATGTAATACGTGATCTTTCTGCAAAGTAAATCGTCTTCAACGTTATATGATCTCTGAGACGTTTCTGGAGCGAATCTTCGTAAAATCTCGCGTGAAACGTTCCATATACGGGGCAAAAGCCAGCTCGGTTGCTCTTCCGAGGTCTTCACGCCCGAAGAAGATGGATCCGATATCATCCTCGGGCAATCACGCCGCGGCACGAAATCTGCAGCGGCCTTATCGACGCCAATATCTATCCACCTAGGCCAAAGAATCATGATAGTCGGATACGATCGATCGCGTACTTGCAATCGAAAACAATCTGATAAAGGTACGGAAAACGTAAGAGCAGAATGGTGAATGAAATTCTTCAGATTTTGTGCAAGATACACTCTGATATACACTCACGTCAATCAGAATAGAAAAATATTGTTAGATGTCGTGTGTCATGAGATAATTCTATTTGTTATGCGTTATGATATAATGCGATACGCCGACGTCGTATGCACATATAAAAACGTTTACATATGTTACATTTAATAGCAAAGTGTTACATATATTTGTTTAAAATACGAAAAGAATGGTATTTCTTATTTTAGCTATATTTATGTCAATATTTATGTATGTAGTATATTTATGTATACTAGTATCATTCCAATATTTAAATTCATCATTGGAAGCAAATCTAACTATGATGCAGACATATAAAAATGATAGAAAAAAACGTCCGTACTTCTCGGATGTTATTTCTAGGTGTATAAATATAATTTTTAAAAACTAAATACTAAATAAGAAAGAAGTACTCGGCGCTTTTACAAATATGAAATTACTTAAAAATCGTTTTTGATGATTCAAATAATCAATTCAAATAAATAAATCGAGACATATTAATCAATTTTACCAATTTTAGCAATTCTGATAGGCACTGCTAGGTGAAACGACTTCAAAATCGTACTCAAATATAGAATAGCTTATCTAGTCCGCGGAACAACAATTTTTCCAAGAGCACTGTACGCTGAGCGATACAAATGTTGCTGTAGAAAATATTTACAGTTTCACGTTTCAAGAATCTCTGGCAGATTTTTTTCAAAATAAAGTCGCTAAAAGCCACCTTTTCGCTTGCAACATAAAGAAACAAAATGATCTGAAAATGCATTTTTTTAAATGTTACGCATATTTATAAAAGAAAATTTATAAATCATTCGTGTATATCGCGAATTTCTTTTAGAGATATTTCATCGACAAGAATAAAAAAGATCCTCATGTCGCGGTAAATTAAAAATAAATAATAGAGATCCCTAATTGGCTGGAAAAACACATATTCGCTCGCACGTTATGCATCTCTGATGTGCCGGACGGACAATGGGATGCCAATCCGCGTCTATGCAGATGCGTGCATTATTTCCATAGTGCGCACGACTGCTGTGAGTTATCTACTGCGAAAAGTAACACGAAGGTAATTTGGTTGGCTCGCTAATCTGACATGGACGATGACGAGGAGCGTCACACCTCTTACTAGAGTTCAAGCGGCGCTTTAGGTGAATTTAACATTTGGAGAAGTTCTCTAAACTTTAAATTCGATATACTGCTAGTATCCGCTCGAGAAAATGTAATAATATGCAATAACGAAGTTCCCGCGACCAGCCGCCCGACGCGAATTGCCGTCCTATAGTGTTATAGTGATGATATAAATATCCCCAAATACTCCCAAGCAAAACAAGAAAGAAAAGGAACTTATATCTCGCATCTCGATTATGCTGATGTAATATAACACAGCAAACAATATGATGGAATAGATGGAAAAAGATTAAGACATAGATTTTACTTTAGATTTTACTTTAGACCATATTACTTGAAACGAAATCGATCATATTTGAAATCGATGATATTTGTGTATAACATTTTATAAATCTTTTATTTTCTTTTCTTTTTATACTTAAGAAATATATTTTTTAGGTATAAGAATTATATAATTAGAAAATATATAATTAAAAATAAATAAATGTAAAAGTTTCTTAAAAATTTTGTATATTTCTTAAAAATTTCTTAAAAAGATGCATGTATTTAAGATAATTTTTAATTTGAGAAACATATTGACAAATTAAAAATTTTTTATTCAAGAAATTACTTGTTACTATTCTGTTAATTTCAAATTCATAAATTGGATAAATAAGTCAATCTTTAATATCAAATAAATATTATATCAAATAAAATTTTATATTTAATATAGAATCTTTTTCCTTTACGTCAGTTCTTTTTTATATATCACGTTTCTTCTACAATTTTCTGTTTTAAATTAATGAATGGAAAGACAACTTATTCGAAATTATAAGCATTTAAAAAGATTCAAGTCAACAAGTATAGCTCCTGTTTTAATAAACAAATTGATGCAAAAGTTTCATATGTTAATTACTTATGATTATTAATCTGTAGCTTAATTTAAACTTTCAATCAGACATTAAAAGACATGCATGACGTACTACACTTAAATATACATAATGTCATTATAATTTTATAAATTTTTTAATATTAATATTTTAATATTATTCATAGATAGTTTCTCATGTATATTTTCATATATGTTTTTGACATTTTTGACATGTACAACAGTAAACTAAAAATCGATATCATTAGAAGTAAAAGTCTAAGATAGTTTAAAATACCAACTATATAAATTTGATATATCGACAAAGCAAGGATGGTCAAAATTTTATATTTTGATATTCCTTGTTTCTCTTGCTCGATCGCAACACGTCTTACACGATCGCAGATAAAATCATTTTAAAATTGAATATGTGTACGTGTATGGACTTGCATAAAATAAAATATTGCAGGTATTTTCGTGCTATCTTACATTTAAAAACTCATACTTTTAGATAAAAAAATTTATTTAAAAATAAATGATGTGTTTTCATATTTTATCAAATGAAAAACAAAATTACATATATAATGAAACGTACATAGACATTGAATATCTCAAGAAAATCTACAATTGTGCAGTGATTAATAATATATCTATTATTTTCCAAAATCCAAAAATATATTTATTATTTCTAGTGACATAAATTTGTTTTATGAAACTTCAGAATTCAATTAAAATTTTAATAAATATAACGGGTGTATAATAGGCTCAGAAAATTATTAAACAAAATGTAGGAAGCTTTGAGAAAAACAGCGCGTAGCAACAAATATGTACAGAAATATGTAAGGAAATATACATATATGAGATATTTATCATATGCGAAGGAAACGCGGAAACTGACGGGATACTAATTCGATGTTTCACAGCAGCTCTAATCTGACGGAAGGAAGAGCCGTCGCGCCTTCCGGGAGTTAAGCGCCAGTTAGACGTACTTAACATCCGTGGGACTACTCGTCGAAACTTTAAACTCGATTTGAACCACGCTAGTCACCGCGAAATTTGTTCGCCAATCGTCTTTCGACAAACTCGGGCTCTGCCGGCGTGATAACGATCGATCGAGGTTTCCCCATTTCCATGGATTTCTCGGAAACATAAATTTCTTCATTCTCGAAATAGCAAAATACTATATTATTAACATATAAACTAATTGCATGAATGTGAGATCCGCATCTTCTGTTTCTATAAATTCAGAACACATTTTGTTGAATTTTGCTCATATTTTTTATAACAATTTGCACATTTATAATTATGCATAATATAACGTTACCGTGCAATAATTACTTTCGAGCTTATAAAGAAAACACGCTCATGCACTTGTAACTGCATAATGCATCGAATTAATTATATGTGCGTTGAACAATGTAATATACATTTTACATTTTTCATTAGACAAAAATATTTAACCAAGCATTTATTTTCATTAATTTTATACATTTTTCTAAATTGCATTTTTTATTTTAAGATTTCTAATTATTTAAAATTTTTTTAAATGTACTTTAAGCTGTACTTTGAGGTATTGTATTATATGCACAACCATGATACAAAAAAATCACCTTTAGTTATATTAAAAATTTACAAATTAAAGTATAATTTACGATATAAAAATATATACATGTAGTAGTCTTGATTTTGTTCGTGGAGACTTTTAATTTTTTTTTTCCGATATTGCCGCTGATCATCTATCTGACTAAATTTCGAACGATTAAGCCTCTGTAAGTGACAGACACAAATTGAGATCCATATTTAGAGGTGCATAACTCCCGCAAGATTAATCATCCGCGCATGGACGTGGAAACGCTGGAAAAGTGCGTGGGGAAAAGTAAATAGTCATAACGGGATACTTTGTACGAATTACGCGGCTTCTGACGTGAACTAATGGCACTGGCGAGCGCCGAACCATGCAGACCCTTCCGCCTCAACACCGGCGTATATACCGCCTTTCTTCCTCGGTTTTAATCTCGTAGACCCATAATGACGTCTGAAAAGACGTAATGTTCATTACTACTATGGAGGAAAATACTTTCAGACGCGGCAGTCGGTACTTTTAGAGCGATACTGTTAGAAAAATGCACGAAAATACTTATCTCCTCCAAGAACGCGGCTCACTATTTCCTTTCTCAATCGTGATATTGTAGGATGCAAAGGTGCCTAGATAAGGCGATCTTGATCATCATTCTGAAGACGTTATTTTTTGAGATTCACTCATTATACCATACACTTCAACGGAACAATGATGTAATCAATATGTACTCTAACATAACAATATAATTTAAATTAAATATTATTCCAAGATTGAGATATTCAAATTTTGAATTTTTGTTATTGCAATGCTTCTTTCATATATTAATTGATCTTTCCCTTTCAAAATTTCTTTCATACGATTTTCATATGTATGTATCGTTGAATTTATAAAAGTTAAGTTTGTAAAAATAGTTCATAAAATTTTTTCGTAAAACGAATTACAAGCTTTCTAATTTTAAAAATCTTTAATGCTTTAATGTTACCACATTAATTCATTACTTCACTTTCATATGTTCATGATAAGTTTCACATGTAATCCAATAAATATCCAATAAAAAAAGAATCTACGAATATGTATATATACTAAAACAGAAATATTAGTTTATACACACGAAATATGTAATATCCATAAATAATTTCTTTAATATATTCTATCTATATTATATAGAATTAATTATATAAAATTTGTAATATTACACAGTTAATAACATATATATATGTATATAGTGCAATTAATCAAACATTTACCAATTATTTATTTTTAAAATTGAAGCGGAGGGTTCCGGAGATAAATATTTCCGTTGATTACAGTCGTGCCACTGACACGCGCTATTACAGTTTATGCTAGCGATTAGCAAAGTAATTCCCGAAATTAATTATACTAGACTGGTACGGGGAGGAATTGTACGATGCAGGAGAGAAGGAAGAGAAAAACATGGGGGAGAGCAGAGAAAAATTAATGGCCTCGGTATAATCTGTGGTTTTTGCCGCTAAAGTTATAGGTCAGTTTTGTAATAAGGACAGGATGGTCAATTTAAGAAAATGCGTAACATCAAAAATTCTCGATAACGTACGAAAAGAAATTACTTCTTAGTACCGATCGTATCAATTGTTAAAAAAAAAAAAAGAGAAAGAAAGAGGGAAATGAAAGGAAAAAGCTGTTACCTTTATGCGCACTCAAATGTAGTCTGAATTAAAAAAAATTCTTGCAAACTTAGCAATATAGTTTCGCCACTTTCGTGAGGATTTTCGCCGATTGTGTAACCGGTGCAAACAACTCGCAGTTCATACTTACTGATATTACTTCCCTAATTAATTACGTGGGAAAAGCAGAGCAGAAGTGGAGCAAAAAGTGACAAGTGACGGTTAAACGCGGTTAGAAGCAGACAGGAACAATGAATTGTCCCGTAACATTGTAAAATGAAGTCAAAGCAGACTAAAATAGCAACATGTGATCTTGTTATCTAATGAATATTATGTTATTTTCTTTGATTATATTACTGGTTAATTAATTTCTTTAATATTCTAAAATATTGAATATTTATAAAATATGTTTATATCGAAAAATAGCCTCTAATAAATTTCAAATATCCGAAAGAATGTAAGATATGCGATCAGTATGGAAAATAAATTCTTTTTTTAAATACTCATTAAATTAATTAGTTTTTCTAAAAGGAATAACTTTTATGTGACTTTCTCGTGGAATTTATAACTATCCGAAATACCGTGGAAAAGTTATTGGACATCTCTGTACATTTCGAGAAATAGGACAGCATTTTCTTTTAAAACTGATGCTGTAAAAAGATCAATTTGTATACACTTTTTTTAATCAGTGTAAAATAAAAAATATGATGATAAAAATCTTTTAAAATGTCACAGATATTTCTGTT
>Ga0157364_1005402_pt1 | contig 13006 bp, 4 predicted proteins | sample AttsexASBM2_FD_111476 | JGI IMG/M metagenome (GOLD analysis project Ga0157364, IMG submission 111476) | Fungus gardens microbial communities from leaf cutter ant in Ribeirão Preto, State of São Paulo, Brazil - Atta sexdens ASBM2 | ecosystem: Host-associated > Fungi > Mycelium > Unclassified ... | reverse complement strand
ACAGACTTTGGACTAGGGTTAGGGTTAGGACCTTAGATAATTATTAGTCTACAACGGACATAGGGTTAGAAGATAGGCACATGACCTGGAAGTCATGTGGAAGAGTCTAGAGCGGTCTGGAAGAACTAACGGTCTAGAAGGATCGGGAAGAGTCTAGAGATGGAGATAGGGTTAGGAGTGACATCAAGGGACATGTGTTCCTTATAGTGTACACATGGTGTGCACATGTACAGCAGAGATTAAAGGTATGACGTCAGGGCACATGTAGAAAGCATGGTGGCCTTAAGGTAGACGCATGGTAGATGAGTAATGGACATGAGTTAGATGCATGGACTTTAGGGTCGGTTAGATATTGTTGTAGCACGAACCACATGTAACTTATATAAATAGAGGAGCAATGCAGCGAGGGCTCCTTGTCGAGTTCTCTTGTAATCCCCCACTCTTTACTTGATAGCCCTACTGAGAGCTTTGCTCGTTGTGAGATCATCTGTCCTTGAGTGACGAGTGGTTGCTACAACACACATCTCTAAGCTGGTTAAGATGAAGAATACTATACTTGACAGCATCAAACGAGAGTTGCCTAGCAATCATCTTTTCAATGAGCTTGCTAAGTGTGTTAAGCAGAACAATAGGTCTGAATGTCTTGGGGGTATTATAAGCAGGTTTACATGGCTTGGGTATAATGATATAAACTAACTCTTTAAAGTGTTTGTGCCAATACCATAGTGATAAACAAGCATTGGTTAGAGGAAGAATGTCTACAGTACAGATATTATTGTAAAAATGAGCTTGAGATACTATCAATGTTGTGGCAACCACTAGACACAATGTCTAATGATTTCACTAATGAGTAAATCTCAGAGTTGGAATATAATGTGGGAAGCTCACAAGAGAACTCAACAAGGAGTCTCTGCTAAATTAGAGTCCTATATATACTAAATACATCTGGTCCATGCTACAACCTCATGTTCGCCTCATTTCTTACTCAAGGCCCCCATGTTGTATACATGTGCCCTGTTGTCATCTTCTAGATCTTTCCACTATGTTCTAGGCTTGTGACGTCACATAATGTGACATGTCATGTGACTGAGATGTCATGTGCCTCTTTATCGTTACTAAAAAGAAAAAGAAAAAGAAATGCAAAAGAAAAGAAATATAAAATCAAGAAAAATAGATAGAAGAAAAAGAAAAATGTTAGTGTCCAAAGTGTTCCATAACAGTTAAGTAATATGATTAGAATCTGAAGCAAAAATATCAGAGCAGGCCTTAGTACCTTCCATATCCATATCTTCAACATTCAAAATGGTATTCAAGATCAAGTAGCCTGGCTAGAGACTTTGTTTAAAACAGAGAGATTAATAAAGTGATTGGCTACAGTATTGTAGAACTGATGGAGGGTGCTCCACAAGTTTAGAAGATAATTGTAGGGTTATGCTTAGGAACAAATGGTTTCTAGTGTGGAAAATTTATGATGTTTGACCTAGCTTATCAGATCCCAAGATTGCTTGTTAGTAGATGTAATTTCAGCAATTCTTAAGCAATTCTGTTGTAAAAAAAGTGTTATTTGGTCTGTCTAGTTATAAAGTAAAGAAAGAACTAGTTAGAATACTTTTTAGCTTACTTGTAAGTCTCTAGTACAGTTTTATACTTATTGTTCCATCACTTCTTAGACCAAGTAGTAATCATAATTCTCTTTGCATAAGTAGCCTAGAAGTCAGAAAAGAGCTCATAAATTACCTCAGAGAGTGAGTTGAGACTAGCAATAAAATTCAGAGTATAGAAGTCAAGTTGAGAAAGCCTTTTACTTACAGAGAACAAAAGAGCTGCTTTTTCTTCACTATTATGTTTAAGAACTATTCTGCACATACAGATATTCCCTGAAGTGATAGAAAGATCAACTATAAAAGAAACATGGTTTAAGAATCATTTGAGATCAGACTCAATATGATAGAAGACTTGAGCACAACTCATGTCTAAGAAAATAAGGTTAATTACTGTGTTAGCATGGCCTTGAATGTCTAAATAATGAGTAAGAAAAGAAAGTGCTGGAATAGAGCATACAAAATTGTAAGAGTCTACCAAGTCTCTCAATGTTAGAGCAATTGGACAAATATTATGATGATATAGTAGAGATTGTAACTTCAGAGAAATTCCAAGTTGTATTGTTCAGACAACTAAGTACATAACTCACTTCTAGTATTACAACTTAAGACTTAGTGATCAGTTAAAAAAAGAACCTTGTATAGAGTTTATATAAGAGAACTTGATAGAGTTCTAAGTACAAAGTATCTACCTTATATATGCTGGACTAATATTCTGTGCCATTTTGAACCTAGCCTACCCTAAAGAGCATGTGTTATTCATAAGGTCAATATATAGTAGACATATTGTACAACATTATTGTTCTAGAACTTTTTATATTCTTTTATGTGATATATATAATTGTGTGACTATGACTTTGACATATGACAAATATGTGATACAGTGTTACATTGTGTGATGTTACACTAACCCTAAGTCTAAGTTTAAAAACAAAAATTTAAATAGAAAATAAAATAAAATAAGAAATAAAAATAAAATAAACCAAGTCTATTGTCTTCAACTCTAATATTCAGAGATGTTCTAAGAGAATAGGATGAATTTTTCTGGAGATGATAGCTACTCTATGTATTTATGAATCCATACCAATCAAGCAAGACATCAGATAAAATATTTAGTATTCTAACTATAAAATAATGAAGCTATATAACTAGGAATCTCAATAGAATGTAGTAGAGTAGTGAAGGCTTATTGGTCAGCAGCTGAAAGTAGTAGATTAATGATTGTAAAGAGATAAGTAGAGATCTGTAGTGTTACTATAGGGATATTAGTATAGAGCTTAAAAGACAAGATAATTGTAGGATTAACTTAGGCTTTAGTAGATACTGCCAACTTAAATTCAGGCAAAGCAGAGAGTTCTCTTATATTTACTCCTTCTTCCAGATTGCTGTGACTCAAAGCAAGAGGTATTAGTCAGAATTTAATATTCTAGAAGTTTGCCAAACAAATAAACTATGGAGCTATAGGATTAAAGCAGTAAAATTTGGCCACTCTATCAGATGTGAAGACATCTACAGTTTTCTTTTATAAGTTTATTTTCAATCTGAAACCCTTCTATTTAATTAGATATTGGTATCTCTTATAGTACCAACAGCTGTTCAGAATATTCTCTATATTCTACTCTTTTTCTCTATTAATGATAATAGAGTCTGGAGGTGAGCTAAAATATCTCCTATAAATAGGATCATCAGAGACAACAGTCAAATTAACACAAAGAACACTAGTTAAAGTCTTCATAATGCAGAGAGAAGCTTGAGGCAGTATAATATAGATTTAACTTGTTTCTTTACTACATAGGATTTAAGATGGCAGAAGGATAGATTATGTAGATGTCCAATGAGTCTAGGGACACCTTGTTACCAGGGCAGAATACTAGTGTGGGAGTATGTTTTTGATTGTAGTACTTTGCTATATTCTCTTAAAACTTGCAAACTAGATTTCTTTTAGTGTAGACCTCATGTAATTAATAAACTTTGAGATGCTCTCCAACTTGGACTTTCTTTAGTGAGGCTTGAATTCCATCTGTAATAGATATTTGGTGTTGAGAAGAAATGATAGTTGCCATGTAAAGGAGTATACATAGTTATTATACTGAAACTCTACTAGTAGAAGAAAATCTTGCCAGTTGATGAATTTTCACAAGTACTGTTTGAGTTCTGGTTCACTTGTTCTATTTACACATTAGTTTGAGGATATTAGACTATAGATGATACTAAGCAGTCAATACAGCTCTTTAGTAAAAATTGCTACAAATTACAATCCTTAATCCAAAACTATATAGTTGGAGAGGTTATGGAGCTTTCAGATATGGTGCAGAAAGAGCCTTGCAATACTTTTTGTGGTGATAGTCGTGTAAGTAGGAACAAAGTAAGGACTACTAGTCTAAAAACAACCAAGTGTACTATAACAGTAAGCTCTTTTGGAAACTGAGTCTACTATTATTATTACTATATTATATCTTATGGATTTTGAAAGTTCTACAATGAAGTCAACACTGATGGCCTTCTATCTTATATTCAGCATAAGTGGCAGATACAACTCTCCAAGTAGTAAGTGGTAAATAGGCTTAGTCTGCAGACATATATTACAAGTACTAATATACTCACCAATATACCTAGACATTTAGGACCACTAATAGCTCTGCAACACCAACTATAAAGTTTTCCAATACCTGGCATATTCAGCAACCTTCATATCATAATAAAAAAATTATAATATACTACCATAAGTCTGAGATATTAGAGATGTAGACCTTTTCTTCCCAAAAAAGCAACCCATCTCTTTCAGACTTGCTAACCTACTCTATTTCTTTTATAGATGTAAGAAGGCTACATTCTTCTTCTTCAAATACTGCTAAATACTCTAACTTTAGTAATATCATGTTCTCATTATCACATAAGCTATTGCTATGATCTGGCTTTCAAAACAGTGCATTTAGCTTACCTATAGACTTATTTGGGCAGTAATACAGAACAAGGTCAAATCTTGTCAGATACAATAATCACTATACTTGTCTACAGTCAAGTTTCTTGGCTATCATAAAGTATTCCAGATTCTTATGGTCTGTCTAGATCACCATAAGATTTAGTACACCATCCAGAAAGTGTTGCCTGTTATGATTACAAAATCTTGGAGTGGATCAAGCAAAAGAATTATGTATTAGAATAAAACACAAGAAAAATCAATAGAGTTTCTAGTACAAACTCATCTATTTTATATATACTAGGCTACTGGTCTGTGCTACAGTACTATTAACCTACTCTAAATACTATACATTGTCTATAAAGTCAACATATATTAAACACATTGTAATGATGTTATTTCTTTTTAGGATCCTCTATCATGTTTCATTGTAATACATGATTATTGTAACATGTGATGTGATGTTAACCCTAACCCTAAGCTCTGAAAATAAAAAATGATAAGTCCATCATTTGCAATTCTGACATTGTTACTCTTTAAAAACCTAGATAATTGCTAGTATCTTCTTGTTATGAATCTCATAGTTATACTCAATAGGGAAAAGTGATTTGCTAAAGAATGCTACTAGATACTACTTAGTATCTATTTTAGATTTCTGAGAAAGGACTGCTCCCATTGTATAGCTAGAGCTGTTAGCTTCAATGTAAAAGGAAATATCAGATCTGGAAAGGCTAAGATAGAAAGTAGAAATAATAGTAGTCTTCATAAAATTGAATGTTGCTTATTGATCTGGAATTTATATCCAAATACTACTACTACTAGTGAGATCAAAAAGAGACCATGCAATAGATGAGAATTCTCAAATGAATTACTAGTAGAAGTTCATAAAGCCTAAGAAAGCCTATAACTCTATACAAGTCTTTGGGATTAGTTAATTTCAAACTCTGGTTATCTTGATAGTATCTATCTCAACTTGATCTTCTAAAATTACCAGACTGTCAGAATTGTGAATGATGGACTTGGTTTCATTTTATCTATTTTTACTTTTAGTTTCTTTGTTCCCTTATTTTCTAATTTTTTTATTTTAGACTTAGACAAAGGGTATGGTATAACATCATATGTGACAGTCACACAATTCATTAAGTGTGACAAAAGCATGACAATTTTCACAGTCACAGTCACACAAAATATGTGACATAAAGAAGGATGTAGAAGATTCTAGAATAAATAATGTTATACAGTATAGAAACAATATGTTAGTCTTATGGAAAGCACATATATGGGGGAGAGATGGCATAGTCGAAGAGACCCCCATTCATGTGTATTATGCCTACCTCAAACTTACTTGAGGTTATGGGTTCAATTCCTTAGTAGTCCTTTGTGTTAGGTAACTGTATAAAAAGGTTAGGGTATTGATACTCCATACATAATTCCTTCTGTAGGCATGGACTACCATCGTGTCCCATGTAATAAATTGTTGACTTAAAAAAAAAGGAAAGTACATATACTTTAGGGTAGGTTAGTTGTAGTATGCACATAAACCACAGTCTGTAGTATATAAGATAGATTACCTTGTACCTGGAACTTTATTAAGTTTTTTTATGTTACTCAATACAAAAGTTATCTTTTATTTTTACTCAAGGACTTAAGTTATAACACAGACCTAGGTGCTGTGGCAACCACTAGTCACAAAGACTAATAATCACACGAGGCAGTAAATCTCTCAGTAGGATATCAAGTGGAGATCACAAGAGAACTCAACAAGAAGTCTCTGCTGGATTGCTACTCTATTTATACTATTATAGATGGTCTGTGCTATGACTATGCTTCTACTGTGTATCCTATCCTAAAGTCTATGTATCATCCATAAGTACACCATGTATACACCATGTGGCAGCAATGCAGTTAACATGCTCCTTGATGTCATCATTCAGACTCTTTCTGACTTCTCTAGACTCTTCTAGACCATAGACCCTTCTAGGCCCTTCTAGACTGCTCTAGGATTTATGACGTAATGTTATGTGACTTCTAGGTCACATGCCTTCTCTTGTCATAGACTAATAATATACTACTGTTCTATCTATATCTTATCAAAGTTTGTCCACACTTTATTATATCATAATACTAGGTACTTAATCTACTATTTGTCTAATTTATATTTTTTAGGATGTAGAAACAGTTTGTGCTCAGCTAGAACTTCTATAATCTTGCAGATAGCTTAGTGATAGTTCTCCAATATCTGGATAAAGATCAGAATATTGTCTAGATACACTATCATAATATCTTCTACTATAAGATTCTAAAAGATGTTATTTTTATTATGGTCTGAAAGGTAGCAGAGCTATTAGTTATATTAAAAAATATTATCAAAAGTTTGAAAAGACTATAGTTTATATAGAAAAGTGCTTGACATTTATTTTCAGGCTTGATATAAACATTGTTAAATTTCTAGCAAATATAAAGTAGTAGGTATTTTAAAGCTTAGTGTTAAGATCAGAGAATATGGACTTAGTTTTTTCTTTATTTTCTTTCTCATTTTATTTTTCTTTCAAGTTATTTTTCATTTTTCTATTTTTAGAACTCTGGAGTTAGGGTTACAAGTGATTTGTCACACTGTCACATCAGTCACATCTGATAGTGGGGTTACAATATTGATCACAGAACTTAAAAGAAGAAAGTAGAAGGTTCTAGAACAAAATAACATCATATAACATGGACACCACATGTTGGCCTCATGCTTTACACATGGTCATTTAGGGTAGGGTGCACAGTAGCTAGCACAGACCACCTGTAGGAGTATATAAGGTAGACTATTTTATAAAGAGCTCTTTATTGAGTTCTTTTGTGTTACCCAATACAAGGTTACTTCATAATCCAACGCTAAGGGTTTTAAGTTATAACACTTAGTAACTAGCTCAGAGATTAGAAGAAGTAGGTATTTGTTCTTGATAGTCATTATGTTTAGTATTCTGTAGCCTTATATCAATCTAAAAAAACTAGCATAGTTATAAAGAACTTAGAAGATCTTATTCTATTTATATAGAGGTTCTTAGTAATGAATATATCCAACTTGGTCTACTTCACAGAGAATAGGTGTATATTTTGGATGTCTTAGGCTCAACTTCTAGATTGAACTAATCCAATAGTATAATTCCACCTGTAGTAGTTCAGAAGAATATCAAAGTCTTTCTTAGCAAATACTAATTCAAATTGCCAGATATATAGGGGAATAGTGAAAGTGCTGTCTTTAATCTTGTCACAAAAAAAAGCTTTCAAAAGTTATTGGAAGAGAGTAACAGTCACTTAAAAGCTAAGAAATGAGAATTCTGGACACTATTATGTTATAGAACGCTGGACACTAAAAATTTTTATTTTCTTTTGTTTTTCTGATTTTATATTGATTTTCTTTTTCTTTTTCTTTTGGACAATGAAGAGGCACGTGACACTACAGTCATATGACAAGTCACATGATGTGACATCATAAGCCTAGAATATGATGAAAAGATCTAGAAGATGACGTCAGGGCACATGTATACAACATAGTGGCCTTGAGTAGAAGATGAGGCAGACATAAGGTTGTAATATGGACATAAGGGCAGGTGTAATTATTAGTAGCACGGACCATGTGTACTTTGTATATAAAGGACTCTAATTTAGCAGAAACTCCTTGTTGAGTTCTCTTGTGCTTTTCCCCACTTGATTGCTTAACTAAGAGCTTTACTGCTTGTGTTATCATTGAACCTTGTGTCTAGTGGTTGCCACAACATATTAGATCAAGTAGAAGTAGTTACCAACTTTTCTTAGTACTCATCAAATGTTTACAGAGTTTGAAATACATCTTCCTAATCATCTACCAAAGTAGAAAATAGGCCAAGCCTATATATATTAAGAGTATATTTATAGTATTTCTCAGCCTTCTGGATGTTATGATAGCTAGTATAGCATATGAAATACTAAGTTATAACTACTTCTCTCCTTTACCAGTCTATCCTAGAATTATAGTTTTTTAGCTATATAAAGCTGAGGATAAGCTCTTGCTTACCCAGACTTGAAACTGTGAGCAAAGTCTCAGAGTGTGACTGGTAGCATAGAACTATATCTACTACTTTGAATATCTGCACATCTTTATTAGGAGTGCCATCAATGTTGTGGACTAGTATAGGCCTAAAAGGCTTGCAGATATCTATATAGTGCTTTTCTACAAAATCTTAGTGAATAAAGATTCCAGTAGCCCCAGAGTCTACTAGTATTTAAACTAAAAATGTTTTGAAGATGTCTGTAGTTTCAAAGATAATAGAGAGATACAAGAAGGCCTTATAGATATTAATTGTGGATTTCAAAAGTAACTTCTTCTCCCACCAGAATTATCTCAAAGAGACCATGAGCATTAACAGGGGTAAGTTCATAAGAAAGTCAGATGTACTATCTTAGTAACTTGACTATAGTAATAGCTTGTATAATAATAATAACAAGATCTTGATCAAACTAGAGTTTCTAGTGATATGTATAATGGAAGGGCTGGTATTCAAAGAAAAGAAATGTAGTCTTATGATAAATATCTGCTAGAATAACAAGGTAGGTCAGTAAGAGGAATCTATGGCCTATATAGCTAGAGAGTTTCATCAATTGTCTGCCAAGTCTTATAAGTGGTCAGAGATAAATAAGTTGCTCCTTTTTAGAGAAAACATTTATATTTCTGATATCTCAGACTTATAACATTATATTGTTAGGATAATTTAGTAAAGTCTGTAGAGCTATATGGAGTTTATGATTTCCCTAGAAAGTCTTAAGTATATTAACTAACTAAGTATAAGCAACACTCATATCTAGAAAGAATATAAAATAAGGACTCCCAAGGATGACAATACTACTAAAATACATTTCAATCTGGTAAAAAAGTGCTGACATAATCAAGGAGTGATGGCAACTAGATGGTTAAGAATCCTGATAGAAATATCCAGAAGATTTACTGAGGAAGAAAAGAAGTTTTTAGTAGCAAAAATTGAAATGAGGCAGTATCTGAATATTAAGCAATACTAAGTGAGGTTTGACTATAGGGAGCAGTAGTATTGACTTGAGGTACACCATGGGGTTTGACAGGAATAGAAGAATGCTGATTAATGGAGAACAAGAACACCATATAATTTGGTAGGATTTCAGTACTTGAACTTTGTGCAAAAACAGATTCTCTTATATCCACCTCTACCTCTTAGATTGCTATGCCTCAAAGTAATGGTTACTGGAAAAACCTTGATAGTCAAGAACTCAGCTATGTGAATAAATTATAGAGCTCTAGGGTTGAGTTAGTGGAACTTTGCTACTTTATCTAGCACAAATATTTCTAAGATATTTTTTCAAGAATTTTTCTCTAGACCAAAGTTCTTTTGTCACAAACTTCATTCAACTTGTGTTTCTATAACTAGTGGACAAATTTTCACAAACCAAGTTATAGAGATCAGTATTTATGAAGATACAAGCACATTAATATAGTTACCTTCTAAAATTAGCCTGATATTTACAATGACAGATAACAGCCTTACTAGGCACAAGTTTTGATTATGTGATAGAAATAGCTTGTACACAGACTATCACTGTTTTGTATAAATACTTCTGTATCTGAGAATTAGATCTCAGACTTAACAACATCAATCATTTAAATCTCTAAGAGTGTACCTAAGGTTCAGATATCACAAATAAGTGAGTAGTTTATTTTGTGATACCTTCTATTTGATCAAGTATTGATATTATCATTGATGCTAGTAGCTATCCAAGATATTTTTGACCTTCTATTTTTCTTATCTGTCTATAAAAATAGAGTCAGGTAGAGGATCTAAATGTTTACTAGGAATCAGGTTCTCTGGTGTAGCAGTTAGTTTGACTACATTGAACATTAGATGCAGTCTTCTCATCATAAATGAAAGCTCCAGACAATAGGTTGTAAGACTCGCTTACTTCTCTACCATATAAGATCTAAGGCATTGATAAGACAGTTTAGTAAAGGGGCACATGGTCTGAATATCTGCAAAGTCAAAATACACCTTGTTACCAAACTTAAAGATTGGGACAGAGATTCATTATTAGTTGTAGTAGAGCCTCATATCCTCCTAATACTTGTGAATGGCTGACTTCACTTCTTCTAGTGTAGACTTTATCAATACTGCAAATTTCATGACTGTTAGATATGGTTCATATCTCATTATCTGAAACCTATTAGCAAGTTCTCAGAAGTCAAATGAGTAAGTATGTGTTATCTAGATACATAGAATGCAGATGTCAAAATGATCTTTGGCTTCAACTTATGTGCTGCACTTCTACTAATCATACTGGTTATATATTTTAGAAGTATTACTTAAAAGAATTTGTAGAGAATAAGTCTACTGGAAGATAGTGAGATGTGTTATCACCACACCAGGAGATAGTATTAAGTGTAACTACCAGCTTATATACTGAGTATTTTTCAAGATAGTTATTTAGGAATGGAAACTGTAAGTAAGTTACTTTAGGTCTGGATAGTTCTCAGATATCAGAGTAAAGATTTATAGAGTTTTTAGGAAGTTTATTAAGGATATCTGTAATAAAATGGAGAAAAATAATCCATACCAGAAAAGATTTTGGAGTGTAGATAGATTGGTATATGTTATCCATGAGTTGGAATAAATGTGACTGAATCAGGATATAATAATAATATCTTCCATCTTTGACTTTTGCTAGTGTAGCTCAAAACCCATCTTGGGGAGATGACCTATATCTAAAAGGAACAGATATTACTGAGTAAAAGCATGGATATAATTGTTATGCTAAAACTCTGCTATGGACAGAAGGTTATACTAGCCACTTTGTCTTTCATTCATAAATAGTTAAAAATATTGGTCTAGCTTTTGGTTGACATGCTCCATCTGTCTATCCAATTGGAGATACCAAGCTATAAACAAAACAATCTTGATGCCTAGCATGTGGTATAACTCTTTTGTAAAGTAGGTGACAAGCTATAGTTTTCTATCCAAGACTGTATAAGTAAGAAGACTATAAAATTTCTAAACATTGTATGGAAAAATCCTTATATTAGAATAAAATGTGTTTTCTTAAACACTGAATTAACTACTGTCATTACTGTATCAAATTCTATAAACTCTGGGAAAAGTATATTGGGCTTTTTCATAAACCTACCAGAATAATGGTGTAGTATATTCAACCTATGCTAAGTATAGAGAACATTGGATATGAAATACTTGAGGTTTTTGTGGTCTATCCAACTATTTCTTTAGTGCATGGATGATTGCTAGTATTATCTTGTCATATATATCATACTTGCACTCTATAGAGGAAAAAACTTGCTAAGAAAAGTAACAAGATGTCATTTACCATCTTTTTATAGAGCTTAGGAGAGTATAGCTTTAACTGTGAAGTCTGAGCTGTTGGCCTCAATATAAAAGATGTTGTGGCAACCACTAGACCAATGTCCAATAGTAGTACAAGTGGTAAATCTCAAAGGCAGATATCTAGTAGAAACACGAGTTGTGTATCCACAAAAGAACTCAACAGGGAACCACAATAGTATTCTACCAACTATTTATATAAAGTCTCATGGTCCATGCTACAACTACGCATTGTCCTACCCTAATGTCCATGCCCTGTCCTCATGTCCATTACTTATCTTCCATGTGTCTTCCTCAAGACCACCATGTTATGTCCATATGCCCTAACATCATACTCTTTAATCTTTGTCATACATGCATGCACCATGTGTACACCATGAGAAACCCATGCTGTTAATATGTTCCTTGATGTCACTCCATCTCTAGACTTTTTCCAATCCTTCTAGACCCTAAGTCCTTCCAGACCGCTCTAAACCATTCTAAGCTTATAACATCATGTCATGTGACTTCCCCATCACATGCCCTTCTCTCTCTTGTAGTAGACTAATAATAATACTACTATTATATCTTATCTAACCCTAAAGTCTGTCTTCACTTTACCGTATCATAACAGTAATAGTATTCTTCAGTATGTTAAAGACTACTTGCTGTGTAAAGCTTTAGATCCATATACTATTGCTTTTTATGATGTTGAAAAGAGAATAAGCAATATCTAGGAATTTCACATGCTGATCTGACTACATCTGTCCCAACCTATGAATAATACCTCTTCCTCATCCACACTCTCTAACCTCTTTTAGTATAAATCACTCATCTTTATTCTATCTTGGATGTCCTCACTAGATCCTTACCAACCTTATAGATTTCCATTTCTGACATCTAAGAATCACTAAGTAGTCTCTATTCTAGATAACTACACTAGGTAGTATACTTAGTATATATATGTCATATACAAGTCCACCTGTCCGGAAAACTACATCCCCGCAGTGATGCCACCTCTGAACCCTACAAGCTTGCCTTCCACAGCGGCTACCTTTCTTGCAACACATCATATGGCGGTGCTGCAACCCTCCGGATATTCCATCTTCCATAGCGGAGATACTCCTATT
>Ga0157364_1005401_pt1 | contig 13007 bp, 2 predicted proteins | sample AttsexASBM2_FD_111476 | JGI IMG/M metagenome (GOLD analysis project Ga0157364, IMG submission 111476) | Fungus gardens microbial communities from leaf cutter ant in Ribeirão Preto, State of São Paulo, Brazil - Atta sexdens ASBM2 | ecosystem: Host-associated > Fungi > Mycelium > Unclassified ... | reverse complement strand
AGAGAGAGAGAGAGAGAGAGAGAGAAAGCGTGGAACGAGTCCGGAGGAATCTTCTCTCCTTTTCCCTCTCACCACGTGTGTGCGTCTATGTCTCACGAGTCTGCACCATGCACGTACCTCGCGAGCGTGCGACCGATCGCGCGCGAGCTTCGAAAAGCAATGCAAGCGCGAGCGACACGCCGAGCTCTCGTTCCTTCCTACGTTCTTACGTCGGACTTCTGGCTCGTACTCTCTCTCTCTCTCTCTCTCTCTCTCTCTCTCTCTGTCCGTCTCTCTCTCCCTGGGCTTTCCCTGTCCGTTTACCTCGTGGTCTCTCTTTTGCTCGTTCCCTCTCCACCAGACGTGTACACTCGTTCACCATCGTTCGCTCTCTTTCTCGTCGCTTCTCTCTTTTGATCTTCGATGCCGACATTCTCCATCTTTGTCGTTCTTCCTCTCTCTGTTACTCTATCGATGAGACACGACTATCCTCGTCTGATAGTCTGATCTCCTCGTTCGCGTTCGCCTCTTGCTCCTACCGATTACAAATCTCTCGACCTTTTTACTTCTCTTCTTTCTTAAATGTTCTTCATCTCTCATGATTCGTCCTTGTCTTCCAATCAATGATCCGATTGCTCCAGTTTAATTTAATCTGTTCATCTCACGTAGCGGTTTACGAAGAATGTAGTTTTCTGTCGGAAATTGTGTTCGTTAAGTCAAGATAATATTTTTAGATTTTAATACTTTTTTCTGAATTAAAAGAACCTAACCATGAAAACTTTAAAGGATTTTCTTGAAAAACTAAACCGATTTACGATTTACGTAATATTTCTATTTCTGGGTAAATCGTTTGAACGATTTAATTCATTAGTACTCCGTTCGCCTTTGTAACATACATATATACGTTCTGTCTTACTTCCTTTTTGCCTCTCTTTCGTATGGTCGTATTCATAATCGAGACATGCCCGACAGTATGATTCATGAAGGTCACTTTACTTCTGAGGATGACCTCAAATCATTTCCAATTTCATGGTTCTACGTATTTGCTTGATCAAGCTTTTGACATTTAAAATCTATTTGTCTTCTTCTTAGGCTATATTCTCAAAAGAGATGCCATTATGAAAGTGCGCATACCTGCTGTACTTTGAGAGGAGTTAAGAAAAAAACGATTTAACACGATATCTGAAGGCCACCTTGAAAACTTATTATATGCGATTATCTCAGCCTGTCTTAAGGCTTACATCTAAGCTTACTCTAAGTCCTGACTGTGAATACCGTTTATACTATCGACGTCCACTGCTCTATCTTTCTCATTCCTCGCACAGTAAGAGCTTTTACCTACCGCACTCTACATCCGATGCCTAGAGTCACGTCCGCCAGCTTCAAGATCACTTCGAGATCTCCTCGTTGCAACAGTCGCCACCTTCGATCTTTGTATTTGCTTCTTATCTTTCAGATTCCTTTCTTCATCTTCTATTATTTTTCGAGATCAAAATGCATCTTGCCATTAAACAATTTCCTCAATTAATTCCTGTATCGTTAATCGCAATTAAATCTTTTTTTTCCTTGATGCACGCATTCTTTTATCGATATTTTAGCAACTTTCGCTTGATAATATCGACATAATAGAATTAAAATAAATAGCGACAATTATAAATCGTTAATTTTCTTATTTTTTTTAAATCGTTAATCTTATTATATCAAACATCTTTCTATTTATTTTCCACTTTCGCACTTTCAACTATTCACCATTCCTTTTCCAACGTGTGCAGCGATATGCGGTTTCAACCGGTGCTCAGAAAGCATTTCTTTAACACCCACATATCGATACGAACACATATGCTCTCACACAAGCAGATTGAGCACTCTCATATCACGCCATGCAATATTACATATATCGCCGGAGATTGGGTCCGGATACGGCCGTTCAACTAGCATGGGAGCAGGATACTAAACAGTCACTTCCTCTTTCATGTCCATACTGCTTGTAAACAGATCGTTAACGGTGAGGTATCATATTATTTTAGCAGAGATTCCGTCCTTGCAGCAGTTGCAAAAAATTATTATTGATCATGCGACAACGATAACATTGTATAATGTCTTGTCCTATCTTGTCCTATCTTGTAAGTCTTACAGTAAGGCCAAAATGAATAAACCGATTCGAAATTCATATTTACGGTTTAACTTTCATTATATATTCTGCAAGTTGTGATATAAGATGCACAATTCACACGGTAATCTAAATATATCTAATTTGTAATCCCATTTAAAAAAATATTTAAATGTAATTTATATTTTAGCTTAATACGTATTTCGAGTTTAGTATAATTTTATATTTTATATTTTTCATATATATAGTATTACATATATATTACAAATTTTGTTAGTTATAATTATATGTATAGATTATTTATTACAACATTATTAATTATTTATGTAACGTGTGTGTGTGTGTATATATATATATAATGTCTAATATAATTATAATTTCCTTTTCTTTCACGTTTATTGAAATTCAAACTTAATTATTTTTATATTTGATGTTCTATTTTATAGGTGATAGTAATACAATTGGCAATGCCAATTGTATTACTGAGGAAATGATAATTAATTAGATATGTAAAGTAATGGGAAATACTTAAGATAGATTAATAGGAAAAAAACGAAGAATTTAATAAATATCATACGAATTCAATTCAACAAGCAACCCGTGTACTTAAGTTCTCGCATTTATGTCCTTCTTCTATCACAAGAAATTCCATAGTTATCTATGCTAACGGGATACTTTAAGAAACTTGTCTCTTTCGCTTTGTATCTTCTTTATATGATACGATTAATGTGAAATAAAGTAAAATTCACGATTACTGTATTTACATTACAACGAAAAAAGAATTAAATTAAAAAAAAATTTCATCTTTGCGTAAGTATGTTAAACTTACGTCAAATAATATCATAAACTGTAATGATAATGTAATTTTAAATATTTTATGGCAAATAACGTTTTATGAAAGTAAATTATTCTGCCATCATTCTAAATGGAGGAATATTGCATTATCGGCAAATGCTGCAAAAATATTACATTTAAACTGCAGAATTTTGTTCATAAAATTTGATCTCACAATATTTGTTATACAAATTGTATCATCACTTCGTGATTCTCCATTTCTCAGTTAATATTATTTTATTTATGTCTATCAAGTAACATTAAATAAAATCTTTTTAAACATTAAAAATTACATTGCAATGCATTAAAACAATATGTATAAACGTATTCAAAAATATGTTTTTCTAAAGATTTATATCTGTCTACATAATTTTTCACACATTAAAACATTGCAATCCTCATTACAAATGCAAAATGTATAGTAAACAATATTTTCAGACAACAATTGAGATCGTGTTTTAATGCATACAGCGAATTGGAGAAACATACATTATGTTGGTCAGAAATTACTAATCGGACTGTGGCAATTACGAAGGAGATAGTCATTGATAGAATACTGACGCATTAATTATTCCCTAACGACTCATGGAGCAATTATCTATTCTGATTGCAGGTGAGCGCATCTCGATATCCTGTCGTAGTGAAATTGGGCCACGCCCACGGCGGAACCGGCAAGGCCCGTGCGGAAACAAATCAGGAATTTCTAGATCTTGCTTCATTGGCAGCTATGGCGAACGCTTATTGCACGGCGGAACCCTATATCGACACCAAGTATGACGTGCACGTACAGAAAATTGGGAACAATTATAAAGCTTTCATGTAAGTCGCCAAAGTACTGTAAAAAATACATAATATTTTTAATTTCAATTAAACATTTAAAAGAATTTAAATAATCATAAAAAATATTTTAAAACTCTTAAAAGAGTTTATAGAGAAATTGAGCATATTTTATCGAAATTTCTTGGAATTAAATTTTTTTCTATCAAGTTTAATTAGTTATAATAGTCAAAAAGAATATAGTTAGTTATTTTAATGATTATTCTTTATAATGTATATGTGTTTTATAGGTGAAAAAATTTATAGTTCTAAAAGCATAACATTTTGAATTTCAAAAATTAAAAGAATGTTAATAATCATAAAAAATATTTCAAACTCATTAAAAAGTTTTTTTAAATGGTACACACCACACATTTCTTCCGAATTTTTAAAATTAAATTTTTCAATCAATTTTAACTAATAATAATATACAATTACAAATATATATAATTTAACTGCATTGTTTAATACATTAAGTAATTATAGCAATTATTCTTTATAATATACGTATGCCTTTTTATAGGCGGAAAAGCATAAGCGGCAACTGGAAATCGAACACCGGATCGGCTATGCTAGAACAACTTTCCGTAAGTGAACGACATCGCACATGGGTCGATCATGTAGCACAATTATTCGGAGGGTTAGATATCTGCGCGATTGAATTGTTGGTGGGTAAGGACGGTCGGGAGCATATTATCGAGGTCAACGATAGCGCATTATCCTTAATGGGTGACTCTCAGGAAGAGGATCGACGTCATATCGCTGAATTGGTCACCGCAAAGATGCAGGTGCGTGAGCAATTAAGTAATCGGAATCGATCTATCAATTAAAAATATACAATCTACAGGTTTACTGTCGACCTCCGAGCATGTTGACGAAAACGGCCTCGCGGGGTTCGATGTCGGGTTCTAGCCAGGTGGGTAGTCCGGTAGAAGATCGAACTGCACCTCCGACCGCACCCTTGGGATCCCACGGAAGTATGGGTTCTATGGCTAGTATAGGAAGTTTAGGTTCCGTGGGTTCCACTGCACCGATGACTGGCGACGTCACTGCCTCGGACAGTCATCATCAGTTGCAGCGACGTGATTCTCAAGGTATACTTATATTTTTTGCTAGAGCTTTAGAGAATTAACAAGAATAGCACATTCCTTTTTCTGAATAAATACAGAGAGTTGAGTTATATTGAGCGGTCTTCTCTTTTCGTAATTTTTTACTTAATTTTACTTAATTAAATGCATTATCATTTAATAAGCGCTCAATTCTTTAATATGATTGGTTTCTAGTTCGGTATTTCTAATTTATTCTTATTTTAAGATTGCTTAAGTGATATCTTAAAACGCTAACTTTGTTATTGATTTATATCTTATAAGACAGTACTTAAGATAGTTTTAAATATAAAGACTTATATATATATGAATATCGCGCGGACTTAGATAAAAACAAATCTAGAATGAAGAATCTGTACGTTAGATCAAAGATGAGAATTGTTTGTGTTACTTTCATGAATATCTGTAGAGCTTTACTTTTTACAGTTTCTCGAAAATAAAATGAATATATAATAAAATTCTAATTTTAAAAAATTTAAATTTTCAAAAATATCTAAATTCTATCTCTCTCTCTCTCTCTCTCTCTCTCTCTCTCTCTCTCTAAAATATTAATAATGAATTTAGAATGAATTATGAATTAATTCATAATTATATTATAATTATAATCATAACAAAAGTTAATTAATTCAAAATTTTAATTTAATTAATTTAAAATATAGAAGTTTCAAAAAATTGCACATTCAGCGTTTATTCTACTTTTAAGAAAGAAGTCAAATAAAAGCAAACTCTTAAAGATGAATATTATTATAGACTATTATGTGTGAAGATTTGGACTTGAATATTACTTACTTTAAAGTCACAAAAAATGAATATTTATTTTGCTATTTTTAATCAGAAATGCAATTGTGTAATACAATATCCTATATCGATTAATCAATTAGAGAATATTTATTTTGTTTTTATATTTTTATGTTTTTTATTTCTAAATATCAATTCTTTATTTTTTATTAAGAATGCCATTTTACTTTTTAAAGCATATTGATTGCGTTCAGCAGAAAAAACAGCTTTACAGCTGTTGTAAAATTCTTTAATATGATTGATCTTTGCCTTCAGTTCGTCACTAGATTAAAATGTATAAACTAATCATACTATAAAATCTTACAACAGTAGCAAAGTTGCTTTTCTGCTTAACGTAGTCATTGTTTGATATAACATACTCTGCTTTCGATTCTCGTAGCTTCTCAATCAAGCACGGTAAGCAGCGCGCCTTCCGTCGGCCGACGTACTGAAGAACCACCACTTCCTTCTAGAGTGCCGTTTCATCGACAAGGTAGTCAGTCGCAGGCTCCGAGTGAAGACACCGAAGACACAATGAAGAATCTGCGAAAGACTTTTGCCGGTATATTTGGCGACATGTAGACCACAAGATATGGCCGACGTAGCGAGAGTGTAGACGTCGGACACTCTCGCGATGAGGTAGCTAATGATAATAGGTCGGCAACAATAACACGAACTCATGAAATTCTCCGGCGATCCCTAAGCATGTTCCATGAATGAAACGGCATCACACTCGACGCGCCGATCATGCGAAAGTTGACGCGGAGCATGTAAATATATATATATTTGCAGATTGTCGTAGGAAATTCGCGAAACTGCATGCCACGCGAAGTGCACTAATTTAAATTTAAATTTAAATTTAAATTTAAATTTAATCGAAAGTTATCGGAAAATAAAAGCATTTCGCCTATTAATTAAAGCGCTAAAAGTACAAATAGATCGAATCACATGGTTTAAGGTATCAAAAAAGCAATTTTCTGGTTATTTGCTTTAAATTTTCTTGAACTTTTGACTTGAATTTGATTTACTTGCACTTTTAGTGCTTTAATTAATAAACGCCAATCAAACCAAGCGAGGAACAAGCTGATAATGATTATTACGTGTTTTAGGGAATAAAACTAAAAGATATATAAAGATTTTCTCTTTCAACAATTTAATAAGCTAATGCGCTGTAGTGAGATAGGTTCTGTATAGCGAAAAAAATCATGATCATGTGATCATGTCTAGATGACGATTAGAAAGTATAAAGTAGATTCTATATAATCCATATACACTGACGAATTTAAAGATAGTCAAGTTCAATCGAAGAAAATGACACCTCATTTAATATCAGTTTAATGTCAGTCGAATTACTACCGCGATATCTAGCAAAACTGTTTACATCAACAATAAGCGTGCTTATTCACTATAAAAGCAGGAATCGCTCCGTAGGCCCCTGGCATCTCCTCAACCGGTTTTACTTCGAGCACCCACTTTTAGGCTTAACGTTCGGATCGTCGTGTGTCATATTGTCATTAAGGGAAAAGGCATTGCGAGATAGAAATTAAGGCAGGCAATGGGCGTCTTTTGGGCGATCTCGCAGTGTTTGTAAAAATATTCGTACGCCTATGTCATTCGAGATAATCGAAGACGACAAAAAAAGAGGAGATTCGGGCATTATTCTGAACATTTTGGCTAACCGAGACTGCAAGCGGTCGTTTGGTTTCATCGAGGATTACAAGTTGAAAGAATGTATGTGTAGTTGTCTCTATTATTAAGCGCACAAGTAATTCTTAAGATATCCTGGGATGGGCGAAGGTTTTCGTTATCGCGAAACGTCAAATTTTTTCCAGATCAAATTCAGATCCGCGAAATCTCAATTCGAATATCAATGAATCAATTCGCGGCACGTTAATAAATTTTCCAACGAGAATATTTCGCGTATAGATTTCCTGACGATGAAAATTTGTCGCGCATCCCGAGAGTGGCGACATTTTCTTTTCTTAAATTTTCGCACGTCAAAGGATTGTGTCGTTAAAGTTGCACAGGACGATCACGCCGTTGGTGGAAAATTCATGAAAATTTAGTCGCTGGGTTTTAGCATTAAGAAATCATATAGATTTTGGCGCGAGGAACAAAAATGAATGGTCAAATCAATCGAACATCCGGCATGCGAATCGTACAACGCGGGATGGAATAATCCCGCGATACATAGATCTGCAAATATATACATATGTGCTAACAGGCTGAATGTATTGTAGTACCGGCGAGATATGTTTAACGTAGCTAAAACTACGTGGAACATAGTATGAAGGAGAGACAGGTTTCATCGAATGATCGCAGATTTAACTTAATAAAATAAGACTAAAGAAGAGATCAGGAAACAAACGACCGTGGTTTCAGCTCTGAAGACGGATCAATATTACGCAATCATTATTGCGAATTTAAATTTCTGCTGATTAAAGCAGTTACCAAATGTGATAGAGCATTTGAGAAATATCAATTAATATATTGTATAATCAGTTGATAGAGACAAAAAGGAAGATTTAAATGACTGACGAGGAGAGTGATTTATTTGAAAGTATAATTTTATTTGAAGCGCTGACGATATAACTCGAGCAAATAAAATGATATGTAAAATTAATTTAAAATTATTATGTCACAATAAGAAAGTAAATATGCGCGATTAATGTGAAATCTATTCGCAATACAGAAAACTAAAATGTTTAAGATCTCTAAGTAAATCTTTTAATTTTTTGAAATTAGATGGATTTTTTGTCTAATTTTTGGGAAGCGAAGACCCAATTTCAATAGCGCCGTCAATTCTTTTTAATATTTTCAGCGCTTCATTTAGAAATCTCTATCTCTATGTAACAGAAATCTGTCATTATACGATTTCGTCGTGTCTTTTTCGCGGTTTTCTGACTGCATAAGTAATAAATAACTGACAGTTTGATTTTCATGTGCCTTGACACTGAAGTGTCCTTCGTATCACGTTTTTCGCGATATCAGGAGACGATTGAAAAATGTAGTAAATAAAAATAATTTTCGGAAGACATAAATTGTGACGACGCTGGCAAATTTCTGCGATGAACGAAATGAAGTAGGTATTTTGAGCAGACATTGCACTTTACCATGTGATACTTTTGATCATTTATACTTTTTATAAAGCTCGATCTCATTACAATGTATATTCGCTGAGACACGCTGTTTCTTCATTGACGATTACCGCGGCGGAGAAATGTGCGCACCGTCCAAGCTTTCGTTCGTTATATGAACGCAGTATCAAGATAAAAGAATAAGTTATGTACAAAAGTAAGTTTTTGTATATATCATAATTTCCGTCGGAATAATCGCGACTCTAAGAGCTTCAATTCTGCATAATAAAAAGTCGCTTTCCATTGGACACAAGTTGACACAAACAAATCGTTTTGTCTTTTACTTGTGGAATATCAAGAAAGATAAAATGATGCTTATATCAACTTGCGTCATTAAGGGGCCGATTCTGTAACTCTTAACGACAGTCGTTGATGTCATTGCTCAGATATTATGTAGAATAAAAAAACTGCGCAATGACATCAATTACTGTCGTTAAGAGATACAGAATCGGCCCCTAAATAAAAAGCGCCCAATGATAGATTGTCTTCCATGCAAAATGAATATTTTCAATAGTGGATCTTGTGCAAGTGAAACAGATGTCTTAGTTCCTAATGTTCTTCTTTCAAACAGTTTTTGACATCGTTATATTTCTGTAAACATAATTGCATCTTTAAAAATATCTAAATATAATTCGTAGTCTCTTTTTTATCATTTTTCTTGCACTAGAAAAATTATTTCGTGCTAGCGAGTCTCGTGATTAGGAAAAAAAATTGCGCAATTAAGGGTCAAACAAGAACAAAGCAAAGATTTGCATGAAAAGTTTAATGGTTTGACGCACACGAAACAAATCTCGAATTCCATTTTCAGAGCTGACGCCACGGTACGAAGAAGAGCAATCAAACAATCATAATCACGTCACTGCGCGGAGATCAATCGATCAGCGCTAGATGCGTAGACGCGGTTGAAGAATATCTCAGGGGTGCGAGTCTAGGCATTAGATAAAGTAGGAATTAGAAACAGCAACGCGTGATTATGCAAGTAGTCAAATCACTGACGCCGATTGCAGTCGGCGGAATGGATATAGTTAGGGTTCGTTTGTTCGGAGAAATCCTTGTAACTGTGATCTTCGGGATTGTCTATAGAAAGGAAAATTTTGCGTCCGTATCTTGTTCGACTGATCGCTTTTCTTAGTAAATTTTTTATATGTAACGAATAAGTTTCTTCTTTTTTTTTTGAATGGTTTTCTGATTTTTGAAAATCTTGTTTCGGAACGTTGCAAATTCTTGAAAAAAAAAAATTTTAGACTTATCGGATACTATACCACTATTTGAATGTCGGCTATTTGAACATCAAGTGTTGTGTAAAGAAAACATGATAATTATGATAAACTTGACTAAAAGTGGAAATATATTATTCGATCAGTAACGTTTGCTAATATTGATATGTAAATATTTTAGTAACGAATGTTTTAGTAACTCAATTATATTAATTTAAAGTAAATTTTCTCGTTTGCAATATATCATTCGATATCTCGCTTAAATATAAACGAAGCTGTAAGTTCAGTCCACAACTGTCGCAAAACGATCGTTTGAACAATTGCAATGTTAAGCTTGTTAAACAGCGATACAGCATCGAGCATTTCGTTACTTGGCCATAACTTATAGAAGCGTTATACAGTGGCACGTTTAGTTATGGTGACCGTGTGGTGTCGTGAGCAGCAGTATATTCATTTTTCGTTTCAAATGCACTGATTGCACCATAGTTCGAGTAATAACGCACCAGCAATATTCATAGATTAGCGTAATCATATCACATTTTCAATTCTCTAGAATATTTCTCGTGTTGCTGTGTACTACGTCACCGAATAATGAAAATATCGCATAAAAATACCATTTCACTTCATGCAAGCATAAAATCGATCTCATTCATCGCGCCATAATACAATATATATGTGTGTATATATACATGCGTATTTCATATTAAATCGCCTTAAAGGTAATTCACCATAATTTTATTTCTAATCTTCCAGAGATGACATTTAGCTATACGTACTTCTGATGTCATTTCTGCAGGATCGCAAGTCCTAAAATTCTTTAATATTACGATTGCATCGGGACTTGGCAGATAATACGAGATCCTACGACATGTGAGATTTATAAAAATACATTTACGAATAGTAATTCATACTGTGAGGCGATGTTAGGCTAATTACATATTCCCTAAGCGAGGACTATGATACGATAATAAATGATTAGTGATCTCTATAATATCGATCATTGTGAATATAACAAGTTTATTGTAAACGATTGATGTGAATATAAGACAGTGAACAATTTGCGGACAGTTTAGTTCCGCAAATCATTCACAATTGCAAGTTTTCCTTCTTTAATCAAAGAGGAAATTGTTATTCAAAAAGAGATTGCTTAATAATTATAAGTCTCCTTGTATTCTCGACGATTATCCTTCAATTATCGCGAGAAAATAGTGCAATAGCACGGGAAGAAAAATAGTTATAATAGAAAACAGTAATAGATATTTTTAGTGTTAAAGAAAAATTGACGAAATAGTAATTCATATTGGTAAGACGGTGTTAGGCTAATTATGTAACGCTAAACGAGGACGATTACGATATGATAATAAATGATTAGTGATCTCTATAATATTAATCATTGTGAATATAATAAGTTTATTGTAAACGATTGATGTGAATGTAACGCAGATAGTGAACAATTTGTGGACAGTTTAGTTCCGCAAATTGTTCACAATTGCAAGTTTTCCTTCTTTAATCAAAGAGGAAATTGTCCTTAAAAAGGACATTGATTAATAATTATAAATCTCCTTATATTCTCGATGATTATCCTATCGATTATCGCGAGAGAATAGTGCAATAGCACGGGGAGAAAAATATAATAGAAATAGTTATAATAGAAAATAACAGTAGATATTTTTAGTGCTAAAAAAACAATTGACGAATAGTAATTCATATTGTTCCTTGGGAAAATTTACTGTAAAAAAGGATAAAATTTTTGAAAGTAACCTTTCAAATGTAAGAGTTAATTTAAAAAGTTTTAAAATAATCTGAAGTAATTTAAGAAATTTTCAAAAAAGTATTTCAAGAAAGTATTTCAAAAATAATTTTAAAAGAATCTTAGACAAATCGAAGATTTTAAAAATTGATTTTAAAATTGTTTTTAGGTACTCTAGAGAATGGAAAAATACCTTTAAAGTAATCTCAGTAAATCTTAGGTAATCCTAAGGTAACATTAAAAAGATTAAAGTTTTTCTATAATTTTTTATCTTAAATATAAAGTTCTAATGAAATAAAATTTTCAGAATATCCATCTTATAATTAGCTTAATTAAGATCTATTTTCTTAAAGTTAATCTCAATATAAAATATTCTAATAAAATATTTTAATAAAAATATTAATGTAGAACGTCTTCTAGATATCTTTAAAGTATCCCTTAATTGAAGGTGCTATATGTATTAATATATTGATAAGTTTTATTTATTAAGTTATCTATCAATAATCTTAGAACAACTGAAGATTTTATTTTTTTCATTGCATCTAGAATTTTCAAAGTAATTGTTAAGTTAAGTTAACATAAAGTTTACCCGCGTAGTACATGGCACCGTCAATAGAGGGACACGGCGGTGCTACATTTTCTCGTAAGATTCAATACAAAATAGAATAAAAGGCGTTATGAGATTTTTCATTTGCATTATAACTAAATAATTTTTTAATGGCGAGCTTTTTTACAAATAAAAGAGGCTTGCCTTGATACAAATTCATAATTTTTATAATTATTTTAAAGAAAAACTTCAAAATTGTTAACATCATTTTTTCTAATTTATAAATTTCTTTAGTTCCTTTCAATTCTTTTTACTTTTTTCTTAAGTAAGTTTTAAAGTTACTTTTAAAAATAATTTAAAGTGTCCAAATTTATTCATTCCTTTCATTATTAGTTCCTTTCATATTTTTTAGGTTTTCTGTATAATAAGTACTTTTTAAAGTTTTCTAAAGTAAATTTTCCCAAATAAGACGATGTTAGGCTAATTATGTATTCCCTAAGCGAAGACGACTACAATACGATAATAAATGATTAGTAATCTCTATAATATTGATTGTAAATATAACAAGTTTATTGTAAACGATTGATGTGAATATAACGCAAAACAATTTGCGGACAGTTTAGTTCCGCAAATCGTTCATAACTGTAAGTTTTCCTTCTTTAGTCAAAGAGGAAATTATCCTTTAAAAAGGACATTGATTAATAATTATAAATTTCCTTATATTCTTGACGATT
>Ga0157364_1005400_pt1 | contig 13008 bp, 5 predicted proteins | sample AttsexASBM2_FD_111476 | JGI IMG/M metagenome (GOLD analysis project Ga0157364, IMG submission 111476) | Fungus gardens microbial communities from leaf cutter ant in Ribeirão Preto, State of São Paulo, Brazil - Atta sexdens ASBM2 | ecosystem: Host-associated > Fungi > Mycelium > Unclassified ... | reverse complement strand
CCTTGCGAAGGGAACTTCCCTCGCTGGGAATTACTGGTGGGGATAATGCTATTTTACTTCTGGCTAATTGCGACGCGCGGAAGACGGCATTACTCTCGTATGAATATTCAGCAACGGTCGCGGGGAACGTAAATCTTCCGCGGAAATTACCCTCGCGCTTCCGTGACTCTCTCTGTCAGGTGCCCTCTTCTACTTCGAACAGGTTCTCCACGCGAACGACACATTTCTCGTCCTAGGTTACATAATGTACTGATGTTAATAATGTCGAATTCTCTTTTTACCTCGTTATTGTTCTATTAATGTATATTTTAAAAACATCTCTTTAAATCTGAATCAGTGAATAGTCACTAATTACCCAGTGCCATATTTGGCACTGATAATCAGTGAAGTTCAACTAAAAAAGGAAGAATGTTTAAGCATTATACAACTAAAATACTGATATTTGCATGTTAATTTTAATCTTCCAATATCATATTCATTGAATTTAAGCACAAAACAAGATTAATTAAATCATATAATAAAGATTAGCTAGGTTAGGAATCTCACATTTAATTCACTGGCATTGGATTATCAGTGGCAAACTTGGCATTGATATCAGTGATTATCCACTGATTCAGATTTAGAGAGATTGAAAATTTAATTAAGAAATAGAGTATCGATAATTCTACTCACAATTCCTTCAGTTTTCTATTAATTTCTTATTATGTTTTTAAATGTTTATTATAAATTTATTTCTACTTGCTTGCCTGTCTATTAAGATCACAAAATTGTATATCTCAGAGTATTACCAAAAAATAAATTCATAAATTATTCTATTATTGCGTCAGTGTAAAATTTGTACCTAATTCTCTTTTTGATTTAAAAATTATTTACTTAATTTCTTCAGACCTGATTTTATTGGTACATTTAAAAAATTATTTTTTAATTCAATTCATATAATAAATAATTCATACTAAACAATTAATTTGTTTCAAAATTTTGACTATTTTTCCAACATATACATTATTATGTATTTACATTAGATGATGTCAACAGAATTAAATAATTTCAACAGAGAAACTTAAAATTTGATGTATTTAAATTTGATATTACAATGTGAAGGGTTTGAAGGGGTTAAAACTGTAGCAAAATATGGTTACTTCACTACATTTTAAATCAAAGCCATTATAAACCAGAATATTTGTTATTTTGTTTTCTATAGTCGGTTTCAGGACGTATTTAACAAAAGTTTTTCTTAACTGATTTTTTCGGTTTATATTTTTAGCTGATATTGTCTTTAAGTTTTTATTTTTGCAAGCTCGACTTTATTATATATCGATTTTATCAGAAATTTTTGTTTCCGAATATAAACCTATGCAGTTAGCAAAGTCGTCTAAGCTGCAAGCGATTTAGGAACACGATTGTTCCTTAATATCGATAGCAACACACACGTGCTTCCGTTGATCGGCACGGATGCGATCCCGTGAAAGCGCTTCCGATATCTCCGTAAGAGAAGAACGCGCGCGGAGGAGGAGAAGATAGGAGCGCGCGGTATATCTCTCTCGGTGCCTTAATTTACAAGAGCGATCGCGATCGCGGAGATAGCCGGGGCTTGTCGGGATATAATTTAGCGGTAGTCCGCTTCTATACACGATCTCCCCAATCAACCACTTAAGTCGACGATGTATTTACGAGGTGTTCTGTAATTTTCTCTAATTCGACGCGACTCTTCTTCCATGGCCACCACGATGATTGCCGTAGCACGCGTAGCACCGCCGTAAACCGGCTGCGCAACCGCAGTGACCGGATGCGACTAGGTGTGAAATTCTGATGGACTAATCATCCGCCGGATTGTCAATGCAAAACTTATTACGTACTTATTCTGTATTCATCATGTAAAAAAAAATTATTGCGTCAATTTACTCTTAACGGGATGTTCATAACTATTAGCATCTTCTTAAACTTTTTATATTCCTTCATAATTTTCCACTAAATTTTTGCTGACGATTTTGCTGGCTATTATTTTGAAATAAAAGAAGTCGTTTTATTTTATAGTTTGTTCAGAATATTGTACATACTGTTATATTTCGACAGGCATCGCAGTTAATCTTTATTTTGATTGAGAAGATATAGCAGCATTTGCGAGATTGCAGCAGCCGGTCTTTCCTAAACGCGCGCGGCGGACCGCCTTACCGGTCGATTATGGTTTATGGATGCCCATGATTCGTGCTCCATGAATTGGTGGTCATGGGATATAGAGAATGATTTAGTACTGGACAATCGATCTTCATTCGTTCGCCATTTAGGATAACTATCGCCCCGTGACTTCCGTAACTATGTTACGTTCGTTCGTTCGGCATCCGTTCAATCTGTGCGTTGACTTTATTAAGCTTACGTAATCGACAATAAATTCTATCAAAATTATCTCTATAATGCGTTTTTCTAGTCACATAATTAACGGGTAGCGGATCATCAAACACGTCGGCTTGCGAGAGATCAATTAATCTGAATAATTTATCATAACATGTTAAAGAATTACTAGAATTTATATTTTCCTTAATTATTTATTTTTCTTCAGATTGCATTGCGAAGTTTAAACGGTCATTTAAAAAATTATAATTAACGAAATATTATGTCTTAAAATACTTAATATGTCGCTTACTTTGATATTAGATGATAGTGTGTTTTATATTTATTTTAATTACACTGAGAAATAAATTTAGTGAATCTTAATAATTTTTTTTTAAATAGTACCATCTTAAACTTACTTATCTTAATTAAATATTTATTTAATACAAAAATAATAGTTTAATTAATAATTCTCATATCAAATAAATATTCAGATAGTATTCAAACAAATATTTATTAAAATTTAGTATACATTTTTTCAGTATATCCATACGATATCAAAAGATATCCTTCGAAAATATCAAATCGCGATTCTAACGTATCCCATCCTCTCTTTACATGCGTTTTATCGCGCAGCTCCAATGTCCACGTATTTAGTCAGTGCCGACGAAAACACACGTTTCTCGTCGAGGCGATCGACGCGATATCCGGATGCATCTCGGGCGAGGCAGACTGGTAGACCGCGTGTCTGAAAGGATGCTAACTAGATGCTCGACCCCGAAAAGGGGGTCCCTTAGTAGCCGATCTTTCTCTTCCATTCCTTTCTTCCACTCTCTCATCCTCCTCACCGCTTTCTGCTGTTCCTCTCGCGACGATCGAGCAGCGACCGGCCGACCGAGACCGGGCTTGGGGTCCCTGCAGGAGAGATTAAAAAGTTAATGGGGGGCGTGCTGTGGGGGCGTGCAACGTGTACGTGGTGCCGGGATTTATGTCTGCACCACCGAGATATCGTTCCGCTCGAACGCCAATAGGCACTGCGTCGTTCTAAATCTCTCCCTCGCGCCCCACGGAGGTGCTCTCCTCCCCTTTCTCTCCGATTGTACCCCTGCGGCCTCTTGATGCTCTTTTCCTCCCCCGAGTGATTCGAAGTACGAAGCACGCCTTTATTCGCCTCGTTCGATCGAGACGAATTAACGATCGCTATGGTCGATGTTATTGGTTGAACGGTATTACTGAGGCAGAGCTAAGACCAAGAAGGATCGAACTCTCTTAGGAGAGATAAAGCAAGGAGAATTGATGTCCTTTCGTCGTAAAGCTGGAAGATATCGGTGCTCGAGTTTAGACATTCTCGAGATGCTAGAGTACTTTATGCATCATGGAATTATCGGACGCACACAGAAACACGTACTTAGAAATTGTAGTAGTTACTCTACGTGCGATATTGTAGAAATATATTCCTCATTTCGAGATTTTTTTCAATATCTAAATTTTATGTGTTGGATATCAAAATTAAGGAGCAATGGAAATCCAATCCCTTGAGTTAAATAACACATTGTTATTTTTAACTTCCATGTATGTTGTAAGTAAACCCATTCCTGTGATTCAGTTTCAAAATAAATATTCATATTAACGTAAATAATTAATTAAATTTGAGTCAAATTTAATACATTTTCTTGAGTTAAGTTGTTCAACTCCATTGTTTTATATATATATAATTCCAGGATTGGGTAAGTTAATTTTTTTTTAACAATAAGTTAACAGCTTTGAAAATTTAACTTAATTAAAATAAAAGTTAATCCATAATAAAATTAATTGAATTAAAAGTTAAGTTAATAAAAAAAGTAATTAAAAAGTTAAAAGTTAAATTTGATTCAAACGAACAATAAAAAAAAGAAAAAGTTTGATTATATTACATAATTTTTCATATTTTTTCCTACAGCTTTCATATTTTTCTTACAACTTATTTATTTAATCTGGTTATTTTTGTTTACACATAACGATATAATATAAAATTACTAAATTATATACTCATTAGCTTCTTGCATTGTATTTAAGAATTGAAAAAATTAAATTAAAAGTTAAAGTTAAGTTACCGATATTTAGTTACCATAAAATATAAATTAAGTTGAAAAGGTAAGAGTCTAAAATATAATTAAGTTAAGTTAAAATTAATTAACTTTTTAACTTAACTTTTATCTTTTTAACTTAGCACTATTCAACCCTGTATAATTCACATTGAATTGTTTAAGCATTAAAGATCCAGCTTCAACCGTTATATTGTAAGTATTTAATTTCTAGTATCCATTGTTTTAGTTAAATTAATGACATATTGAGTCGGCGATCTAGAAATGATTAAAAATAATTCAAATTAGTTATTTAATAGTGGAACATTTTCGCAACAATGATAAGAAATGGTACATAAAAGATTATTTATACGTTAAACACTTTTATAATTTGCTTGTTACTACGATAGCTTCTCGTGGGAAGAGAAGCTTGTTGGAGACTTCCAGCGAAGATAATTTTGGTAACGATTCCAAGTCCATCGGGCATCTCCTTGTCTCATCTGGACATCCGGAACGAGAGCTCGCGATCCTTCGGCACAATCGTACGTCCAGTTCTCGATGCGGCTTCCGGGGTTTCCCGTGTCACGATTCCTCTCGCGGTGCACGAGAGATCGATCTCACCACCGCGTCGAATCGCGCCGATGCATCGCGCTCTGTGCTCCAACGATATCTTACGAAGAGAAACTATTTTCTCAGGTAAAAAAATAGGAAAGTCTTGCGACTAGTCGAGACCACTTGGCCCTTCCTCCCCTCTTCCTTCCTCGTGTTCTTCAGTTCGATCATCTTTCTCAGCTTCCGTCCTCTTCCCTGCCTCCTCTGATGTGCGCGCTTGCAATTCCCTCGTTTCCATTTTTTCCCCTTTTAATTGCCGATAATTTATAGTATACGGGGAAATATTAGATTCGTGCGAAACCGTATTAAAAGAAGCCTCCGCAGCGTCTAAGGAGCGGAAGGAGGTAGAGGGAGAGAGAGAGAGAGAAAAAAGAGGAAGAAAGAAGAAGGGAAGAGAGGCGGAGGTCTCGAAGGCCTGTAATTACTGCCAAATATGAAAACTGCAACCCATAAGATTAATTTTTACGCGAGATTGATGCCGCGGGATCGAAGGGTATCGGTTATGGCGGGAAGGGGACAAAAGGTCCGTCTCCTCCGTCTCTTTGGTATCCCGCCGTCCTCCTTCTTCCCTGATCATACTATGGCTAGGGCTTCGCAGGACCTTCTTGATTCCTTCCTCCTTGTGAGACGATCGAATCCGCCTCTCTTAACGAGATTCTATCCTTCCGTCTCTCATTAAGAATAATAATATGCTAATAAATGCCAAATTACGGTGCCAGCAGCACTACATAGTTGCGATCCTGAGGCTCACAGGAAATCGCATTCTCTTCGTGCGGGTCTTCTCTAGTGTATCAGAATAAGCACTCAATATAACAGTTGTATTTAACCATATTAAAAATCGTGAGTCCTGAAATTTAATTATATTTCAATATAATTTCATAAAATCAAAAACTTTAATTACAAACAATAAAAGTCACAACAAGGAGCATATAAGCCTATAGTGTTTTTTGCCTAATTTTTCTTTATTCCGAAAATAAATATAAATTTTCAGTATTTAATATTTCTCTAATCAATAAAATAAAATTTGCCGCAATTAGTTACAAATATTTATTTTTTATATTCTCATATCATGTCGTCAATAATTCATCAATAATTCGTTGTATACATATTTCAATTGTCCTATGATTCTAAAATAGTTATTTTAGCTATCTTCTTCATTCCTGACCGCTCGTATTTCATGCATCGTTCAGAATTTTTTATTGCGAAATGATCATGATTGTAGGAATACAAAGTGCCAATTTCTGTGTAGTGAATCATCTTGCAACAATTTATCGGAATTTGTGCTGAGTGGTGATTGTAGACGTTGTAACGATAATTATTTGAACATATTACGTTTTCCAACTGTATTAATTATATTTTTATAAAAATTAAATTGTACCTTATAATATATTTATTTATAATTCAATAATTTTATATTTCATGCAAACATTTTTGAAATTGAGTACAAGATACATGTATATTTCGATACGAATAAGTGTGCGTCTTATTCTATCCTATCGTTGCATGCTATCCCTGGCTTTCACGTGCAATACTTTCGCGATCACGTTAATCGATCGTCGGGAAATCGAGAGGTAATACCGAAATGTAAAGGCGGATCTCGACGGCGCGCATTACCGGCTTTAATTACGAGAGCCGTGAGAATTTCGACGAGGTCGGAGAAGCGGCCGGCGGAGATTGAAGTTGCAAAGTTTGCGAAAGTGCGAAAGATCGCGTATCGATGTAATGAGCTTCAGTGATGAACTTTTTGCAGGTGAAACGTCGGAACTTGATGGCCCCGAGGCTTTTAATGGACGAATGTGTTTTCAACTTATTATTTCCCACGTATCTTAAAAAGTATTATTTTTATCATATTTACATTTTTTATATACCTAAGTAGATCCTTTTCAAGTGAAGATTTGGTACTTTAGATTATAATTTTTTATTCACAAATTGCAAACTTATAAATTCTGAAATGCTATTTTTGGCCTCCAAATAACTAATTTTTACCGCATCCGTTTAATGTTGAATGGTAATAGCGCAATTGTGCGGAATCTCCGATCTGTAATCTACAAATTCGGGAAAGAGTTTCCGCAGTGTCGTTTATTTTCACGAAAAGTTCCGCGACCAATTAAGTCGCATTGGTCGTCGAGAACGGCATAGAGATTCCCCATTCTGGGGACTTCTCTCTCTCGGTCTCGAAAGAGAACTCTGGAGGATTTGAGAGGAGAGTGATTTTTCTTTTCTTTTCTCTCTCGCTACACACATATGCACGCATGTACCGTAGCCAATCGTTCTCCTATCAGGCATCTAAGGTGCGCCGATTTATACGCTGCTACCAGGCTTTACACGATTCCGTCGTGAAATTCGACGCGGCTGGAATCCGCGGTATGTCCAACTCGAGTGATAAAAAAGGCTGGAACTTTAGATGCACCCCGTATCAACTCGTTGACTAATTACGCGCGATCTTACGATATAATTGGCCGTTCGCCTTAATTATCAGGGACTAACTATTTGTATGATACAAGCGTTAAGCATTTGTGACTTGATAGGAATTTAACTATATATTTATTAAGTAATATTTCATTCTTGTTGTCGAAAATAATTATGTTTTATACGTGTTTTATGAAAAATTATCTACTTCATAATTCCTCTTTTACTGGAAAAAACTGTTTTGTACGTTAGGTACGTTAAAGTCGATCCTTGTTAAAATTTTTGTGTTGAATTTTTAATATATTTGAATGCTAATTTAACATAGTATGATTGTGTTATTTTGTGAATTAATATTCATAATTTCTTAGTGTTAAAATAACAATTTATGGACAAGTAAAGAAATAATGTATTTTATAACGTAAATCTACTCTCTAAATTGTTTGAAGTGAAATCTCACTTTTAAAAAGTTAAAGTTATAGTCTCTATTGAAAAAGAGAAAAAAAGTTGCACTTTTGAGTAAAAGTGAGATTCACTCCAAAAAAGGAATGAGATTTCTTTCCTTTCGAACGAATCTCAGTTCAAAAAAAAAACACTTCAAGAAATTTAGAGAATAAATAAATGTGTTAATTTAACATATTATAAAAATTTTATTGAAGAAATATGCTTTCACAATTACAAATTGTGTCAATGTTACATTTTTTATGTTAATTTTGTAGATAATATTTGTTACTTCTTAAGATATTCATCTTATATTAAATTAACACCAAAGCTTTGGGACACGTGAAATGTGTTAAATTTAATACAAATTTTCCAATTGTATATAAACCTACCTAATTATTAGCACGAATTGATTAGCAATTATAAAGTAATGACATTCAGCCGCGAATAATAACATAAAATAATAACGGATTTTACTTCTCCTCGATTTAAACCAATCACACGATTAGTTTATAAATCGTAAAACCGATGTCAGCATATTCTCGCTCGAAAAACAGGATGAACGGTGAGCAGTTCCCCATCGTCTTTCTCAGCGTCCACGGAAAATTGGCGACGGCATCCTCGCCAGGATTCCAGGCGCATCGGTACCTGCGGTGACCCGCGTCCATGAATTACACGGTTGACCATTAAGACAAAACCTGGCCTGTGCCATAACTCTCCATAGATTTATAGTAGTCGCGACGGTGAGGCAACGACGCGGCGGTGGAAAAGGCACCGGCGTTATAATCCTTCTAGTGTGTTCCCCCTCGGTACCCGTTTCGACCGGTAAAGGCAACACAAGCGCACCCACATGCACGCGCGTCGTGCACACCCACCCACCCGAATAAAATACCTCAACATCGGGAGAGAGACAGAAACTGCAGAAAATGCAGCTTTACGCGCCGTCTACCCCGGTGCTGATCTCACGGCGTAAAATATATAAAAGCGACGCCAGCTATAAATATCGGTTTATTTACGGACAGCGGTCCACGCATGCCGGGGATAAATTCAGCAAAATGCCCATTTAATTAGCACCTTATTTATTGAGACGTCCACCGTGCACGGTTGCCTCGTTCTCGAAGCTAGACCGAGTTAGGCATACCTACCTACCTGCAGTTGATCGCACCAAAAATACTTAAATTTTTATTTAATTTATTCATTAATTAGTTCTCTCTTTTGTTTTAAGCGACATTTCGAAGAATAAACGATCTAGAGTTTAATTGAGAATGATTTTTATTGTGGAATAGTTTAGGAATTAATATGCTTCATTTTATATTATATTATATGTAAATAAGAGATCATCCAGCATACTAATTGGTTATGGAAAATAAGTAGGAGATAAAGATTTTTACGTGTGCAATCCGATTAATTGTCAACGTTGCTGAATAAGAATTTAGCCGAAACGTATACATTAATGTTAAATACATTTAAGTATATTGAGGTTCAGAGTAAAGTTAATGTTTTTTTAAAATTAAATTAAGTTAAAGTTAATAACTTATAAAATTATTAAAATTAAATTAAAAGTTGAAAGAATAAAGAGTTAACTTAGTAAAAGTTAAGATTGAATTAACTTAAGTTAAAAAAAAGTTAATTAAAAAAAAATTATTTTTGAGATCGGAATATAAATTCTAATAAAATCCTAATTTTTCTTATAATGAGATTATTTTAAATAACCCTTACAAATATAGATTATTAGGTAAATTTCATTTTATTCACATGTAGTTACTTGTATATATAATAAGAGTCACACTATAAGGCGTTTTTGTAAAATCTTGCAGAGAGAAGAGTATATGTTTGCATTATTTCTCTTTCTTTAATCTTTATAACTTTCTTTAACTTTTAAAACGACTGCTCATGCATGTTTATGACTACATCGACTAGATATTTGTTACAAAAGTAAATGTAAAAATTTAGAAAATGGGTGGATGTGCAATACTGTTCTACAACAATTCTAAGATTCATTTTATATTTATGTTGCTAAAATATAACATTTACGATATCTAAAATTAGTGTGATTCAAATATAAGCGGGAATTGACAAAACTTAGCGAGTCAATAAAAACTGGTTACCGTATGATTTTTATTATAGAGTCTCTTATCATAAAATTATTGAACTTTTTTTAAATTAATTCTCTAATATTTAAGATTTTATAGAAAAAAAAATATTAGCATTAAGAGAGGTAGAAAAAATTTTTAATTTAAAAAAGTTAATAAATTAAAGTTTAAAAGTAACTAAATTAAGTTAAAAATTAATGCATTTAAAATTAACTAAGTTAAGTTAAAAGTTATTAACTTTTTAACTGTTAACTAATTATTACTCAACCCTGCTGAGATTGGTCCAGTAATTTAAGCGCAGATTCCTAATTGCCCTAATTTAATTACTTGTTTAAGTTATTTTATTACAAGGAATCTTATTATGATCTTTATAAATATGTAAATAAATTATTTCAAAATAGCTTTTTATTAAAATTAGTTATTTTATGCAAAATACATTGAAAGCAAAAGTTTTCTTTTTTGTTTTAACAAAACGAGATGTGGCAAATGAAATGGTCATACAGCACGAATAAGAAGACTGCGGAAAGGGCAATAATAGAGAAAAGAAATTTTGCGGCGAGCACTCGTTAAACGGTCAACTAATACTTGCTATGCAAGGGTTCGTGAAAGCAAAACGATCTCGTCGAGACAAAGCGCATGCAGGAAAATAAAAACGGAGGGCACGCGACTGCTCTGTGTCGTTGTGTCGAATGATTGTATGCGAACGATTACAACAGTTTCGAGTGTGTTTCGAGTGCATTTCGAGTGCATCGTTAAAGCATACATTGAACAGCCACGTGCAAATCTCGATTGCTCATTGTATTTACTCGATTATTATATTCTACGTTGTACGTATATTATATTCGCATTGAATAGCTTTCTGAAAATAAAATATTGATTCTCTTACTACAATATGTATATGTACATTTTATTTCTCGCTATCGAAAATTTGAGAAAACGCGATTTCATTAGTCATTCAAATTTGCAAAAAATTTTAAAGACGCCTTTTAACAAAGACAAACGTGACGATGTCAGCGATTTCGATGTTTGCAATTATGTCGTGTATTATTTAACTCGTGCACTGACAGAAAAGTGTTTTTGTGGCATTTTTTATTATAATTGCATGATAAATAATTATGGTTAAGTGTTCCATTTTTATGCTCTAAATTATTTGGAGTGAAATCTCACTCTAAAGAGTGAAAATTGAGCCAATCTTGAAAAAGAGCTCAATTTTCAATTTTTAAGAATAAGATTTCACTCTTTAAAATGAGATTCACCTTAAAGGTTTAGAGAATGATTATATATTGCTATAATATTAGCGCAATAATAATTATAATATTTACAATCTAAAAAATATATATAATTAGCATCTGAAAGAAAATAATTATAAATTACAGTACAATTATTTTAATTGCAATCATTTTTTCAATATATTCATGACTCGAAACACTTTCGATTCGTTCGCCGAAGAAACGTCGTCGTCGGGCCGAGTACATCTGCCTCCGCCAAGCGACAAAGTGTGTAATGCGCGCATCATAAAAAGCGAGACCGGACTGGCACTCACTGCAGATATCGGGACGCTTCAAAATTCTTGAATGAAGATGACCCTCGGTTCCCAAATATCAGTACAAAGGCGATGAAAAGAAGGACGCGCGCGTGCGTGACTACGAATCTATTAATAAATTTGCGGGGAACATGCTGGGTACCACGGTTCCCGATATGGATCTTTGCGCAAAAATTACGTGGCCATTGTGCGAAAGATTCCTCGCTCTCCGTGTCGCAGCAAATTAACTGCGAGCGAAGGTATCGCTTGTCGATTATCCGCGCGCCAATTATATCACGCAGTGCGAAAAGGAAAGTGTATCGGATACGATAATAATGCGGCACTTCGTTACTGTTTACGGAACAAGAATATTTCTCGAACACACGCGACGGATGAAATATTCACGATCGTTTTCGAAATAACCATCGATGTCCCATGGACGTTCACGTCGAGGTAAAATACGATGTAAAGCTGTACAAATGGCCATTTTTAAACAAATTTTTTTAGCTATTTATACGACGTTTTGATCTCTCGACCTGTTGCGTTTCCATATTCTCTACGTCGTGTATTTGTTATTATACGGAATTCATATATTCATGGGAACGTCCCTGGAAATTAGATCCTCGTTAAACCGTCGTTTCGACGTCCTTAAGGTGAGCCCTCCGATATTTCTTCATTGGAGCTCTTCACCTTCGGTTTCCAGCACGCGCGAGCGCATATTCAGGTGTTACTTTCCGCGGAGATTCAGCTGCTACTGCCCTCCTTCCCTCTCTCTGCAAAAGGGAGGCATGCTCGGAGTGTACGAAGGTATAGGACGTCTAATGGCGACTACCGGGTGGTAAAAATACACCGCGGCGAAAGAGGTTCGGTTACACCTGCTTTACAAAAGACGGACACGAAAGCCCGTCCCTGTTCTCTACTCTTTTCCTCTTTTGCATACATCTCGTTTCTCTTTCTCTTAATAAATGATTTCTCCGTCCCTGTCCACGTTTCGTCTCTCTTTTCCGCGTTTCCTTCCTCGCTCGCTAAACGCGCGTGGTAACCACGATCGTTGAATATGTAGATCATGTCCGCAATACGATTCCAAATAATTTCGGTCGAACGCACGCACGCACGCACGTATATACGGTATCTATCTACCTACACGCGCGTTGTCCTGTAATTTATGCACCGCTGTAAAACAACGTTGAGCTTGTTGCGAGTGTTATACGCGTGTACACGTGCGCCGGTTGCGTGGGTGCGCATTGTTGGAGTGCCGAATGCGTATCAAACTTCCTGGAGTGATTTAGCGAGGTATTTACTCGGAGAATCACTCCGGTGAAGACCGTCGACGAATTATTATGTTCCCCGGATACACAGAGATTATTATGGCACTAAAAGCAATTTCTTGCCCGCATTTCTGCCTTTATTTTGACATGAATTATCGGTATTCTTATAACAGCGTTTTAAAAAATAACATTAATTTTAATTTTATGGAAATAACGTTGCTATTACAGATATATACGGGCGTATATTACACGATAATGCAATTATGTTTTTTTTT
>Ga0157364_1005399_pt1 | contig 13010 bp, 6 predicted proteins | sample AttsexASBM2_FD_111476 | JGI IMG/M metagenome (GOLD analysis project Ga0157364, IMG submission 111476) | Fungus gardens microbial communities from leaf cutter ant in Ribeirão Preto, State of São Paulo, Brazil - Atta sexdens ASBM2 | ecosystem: Host-associated > Fungi > Mycelium > Unclassified ... | reverse complement strand
TGTGAAACAGAAACAAGTGGTATATCATGGTTAACATAAAAATGGATTATCCGTGGCCAAGGTGGAAAGGAAGCCGGGTACGAATCGAATGCTACGGTGCCGCAAGAGACAAGCAAGCCACGTAGAATCTATTTTTATTTAACCATGATATACCACTTGTTTCTGTCTAAAAGTCGATTTCATAATGAAGATCGCCCAATCTGATAACGATTGTTCTTTTAATTTATCCATGCGGAGATTGTTCGATAAGAAATAGACTGCTTGTTTAGATTGGAATTCCCGGAATGTAGGATTGAACTTGTTGTTTTTCCATTGTTCTCGTCCGAGCGTCATCCGGGTCATATCCATCCTGATACATATATTGCATCCCAAGAACAATTGTGTCGGAATCTCAGTTGTAGAGTGTTTCCTGTTGCAGAAACTGGTTAAGGTCTGATTGTAGTGTCACTGATATTGTCGATATAGTATGAAGAGCATCCTTGATTGTTTATACGAATGGACAAGCGTTCCGCTTGTCCGTTCGTTGTTGGATGATAAGGACGCAAAGATATTATCGAATATTGCGACAGTTGAAAACGTGGTTGTTGAATGAGTTGTTCTTATCTCGAGCCATTTGCTGAAGACAATGATATTACGATATTACGATAAATAGCATGGTGCCTGCGATCGGTCCTGCGTAATCTACGTGTATGTGCTCCCAGGGCCTCCTAATGGTGAATTTGGGAGGAGCATGTGCATGTTTGGCGCACTCGATGCAGGACTTAGCGGTTTGTTTTATGTCCGTGTCTATACCAGACCAATACACGAAGGAACGAGCAATGCTTTTCATTTTTAACAGTTTCTATATGAGCTGCGTATAAGTCGTTAAGATTGCATTCCGTAATGAGGTTGGAATTATCACTCAATGTTTGAACAGCAAACAGTTGGCTGCTAATGAATATTTTATTTCTGGAGTTTTATAATGGGCGCGCATCAAGTCTTGATCCGTTTTCAAAAGCTGTATAATCTTATCTAGATCGGGATCCTTGTGTGTTTCTCGGACTATATTAGCTCTGCACGGATCGGTAGCTGTTTAATCTGACATAATGCGAACTTGTCGAATTCATCGAGAGTTGTAATTTCCTCTTTTATCGAGATTCTGTGGTAGATGTCCACTGTCGTCGGCAATGAAGCGCGAGAACAGCAATTCGCATTTGCATTTGATTTTGTTGGTCTGAATTTCGTCGTAATTAAAGTGAGAGAAGTAGTCGATGTAGTTTGTCATGCGACTGATGTAAAGTATCGGCAATGATTTCTTCGGTTGTAAGATTTGTGTCAGAAGTTTATGATCGACGATGAGAACGAAGTGCCGGGCGTACAAGTAGTAAAAGAATTTTTACACAGCCCACACTATAGTTAGTGTGCCCCTTTGTTCATCTGTGGATATCGCTCCGCGGTTAGTGTTCGATTAGCGAATGCGATCGGACGTTTCTTGTCTAGATGAGAGGCGATGCGATAATACAGCGACCCAAGCAGAAGGAGGAGTGATGAATCAAATGAGTATGATATCAAAACTTGTGGAGAAATTAACGAATCTTGATAATGTTGATATAAGCTTCCTCTGCTGCTGATGCCCATGAGAAGGATTCTGTACAGAGTATATCTCTTAATAGTCGGCTATCACGAGATTCGAAATAAAGGAGCTGTAGTATGTCGCCCTTCTTAGGAATAGCTGCTCTTCTTTAGTGGCTTCGCTGCGTCGAATTGCTTCGATATGCTTGTCTGATTATCACGAGAGTCGATTCTGTGTCCGAGGAATTCGACTGATGATGAAGTGAAGACGCACTTGGCGCGATTGAAGCGAAGGCCATTGATCGCAGGCTTCCAATGCTTCGTCTAAGATAAACATAAAATTGTCGAATCCATTTGCGAACAATAATATAATATATCATCGAAAAAGACTAGTACGTTGGTGAGGCTTTGCAGTCTCCATCCGATAGCTGGAATGTTTGTCGCTCCATAAATTGCGCGGATAAGCCCATGTGTTGAGATGTTTAACGTTAGGATATTTTCTTCATTTATTAGATCATCAGACATCTATTTTTCATCTACTGGAAGATGCGTACAGGCGTCCGTGATGTCTAAATGGCAGAAAAGGCTTGCGTTTTTTATACGATTGAACAGATGTTCCGATTTCGGGATGGGATGCTCATCTATCACAATATTTGATTTAAAGTCGATTTATAGTTATCAATGACTCGTATCTTCCTGTTCTTTTTTACTACAATGTGAGTTGAGGAAGCCTATTCGGAATGTTCAATTTTTTCATAGAATCTCGATGTAATTTTGGCTTTGATTTCCTGGGCATATTTGTTTCGCAGGGCTAGGGAGTACCTCACGTGCGCGTGTGTGATGAAAGATTGGTTGCAACTTCAGATTTGAAGTGTATCTTAATTGGGGATCTATGAGTTTTTGCTAAAGATATCTTCATAACAAGCTAATAACTGATTTAGTTGTTTTTCTTGACTTGATGGATAACGAGATAACGAGGTAATCAATAAGTATGTTTTAAGTGAAAATGAGAATAATTTAACAAGGTTAATCTCATTAGCGAACTCAGCAATCCATTCTCGTCCTAAGAGAGTATCAAGCTGTTTCTTAACAACGTACAAATCTAATTTACGCGTTGTCAAGCCGATAGTGGCATGTATTGGAAGATAACCAATGCATCTGATGCGATAGTCCGTATAATTGGCAAATTTCCGATCAGTGTTACACAATGTTAAATTGGGTTTGATTGAACCCAGCGTTTTCTCGTTCACTACTGCATGGAGCATCCATATCTAATTCCATTTGCAATTCGCGATCTATCTTAACTGTGATCAGTTATCTGCTTAGTGGATCGATAGACTTGACCTCTTCAATTTACTGAATTGCTGCACGGTGTGTTCTGCTGGTCAAGCTGTCGTAGTAACTCAATCCGCGTTTTGAAGTATCTGACCAGTTTTGCATACTTTCGCTATATGTCCTTTTTTGTTGCAATTGACAACTAGATTTGCGAAAAGGGCATTTGTCGCGTCTAGATTTATAGAAGATTCCGCATTCTTGGCAAAGACGAATGCTATTGCTGTCCTTGTTCTCTTATTTTAGATGGGAGATTATGCTATTGATTCCGGTTGCGCGATGACGATCTCTAATGAGGAAATAGTTTATTACGCTTAGTTTTTGGTTGAGTTACTTTACTTTATGAGTTCCTTCAGGCGTATCCGACGCTTCAGATGTTTTAACTGCGTTTGTTGTGAAGCGCATGGCTTCGTGAGTATTAACAATTTTATGGGCTTCTGCGAAAATCGATGGTTTTTTTACGATGATCTCATTGCACTTCTCACGCGATTCTAAACATGCGAGAGTTGCTCGATTAGCATTCGCTAATCTAAATTCGCTGTATTCGCTGTATTCGCAGTGGGCTGCAGCTTGCTTGAGACGTAGAATGAAATTCGTGATACTTTCTTTTTTATGTAACGGAATTTGATGCTTTTGAGTATATTTATTTTTAGAGCGATCAAAATGATTAATTACGCGTGGAATATATCTGGTTGTAGATTAATTCTTCTGGCTGACACGAGCTAATTAGAAATTTGAGTGCATTATTGAGTTCAGTACCCATATAAACGCGAACATAATTAGCATGCAATTCCTGCGATGTTCTACTTAACAGTAATGCCTAATCGAATCGTTTGAAATAGTCTTCGACCGTTGTCTGTTTCAATATATCAAATAAGCGATATACAATATTGAGAATGCTGGCGATCTCGTTAACGCAGGAGATATGGATTGTGTTGAAATGGATGAAATATTCGTTGCTGATATTTACAATGCATTTGCAAGCATGTTTGTAAATGCTTGGCGGTAATGAACTCGGGTGGTACTTCCATTTTTTTGGCTGATAATGTAACCTCAAATGTACTTCTTGTTTTCGAAGGTATTTCGTTGCGACGAGTTACCGAAGTGCGAATTCGTGTGTAGGATTCGATTCTGGACACTTCTAACACCACTATTGTATCTGCTATGTGGAGCATGAAATGATAACTCTGTGTATCGTATAATTGATAGTATATTCTTTCGCGGTTGTAACAGATCAGGGAAGTCCAGAGATTATGTTGTAGTGAGTGTACGGTACCGCTAGGGGCTCTGAGAGTTTATGTTCTTCCAGCATAGCCGATCATGGTTGCAGTCGGTAAGTGATGTTAGACCGCGAGATATAAATATACATACAGTTGTGATACATCAGTTTTTTTTTAGGAATAATAATTTTTGACAGAAAAGTTGCCTTAGTTGGAATAAACAGACCTTCAATAAGAATATCCTTGAAGAAAAATTAAAATTATTATTAATTGGATTTTTTAACACTTAGGTTTTATTCGAGAAGCATTTTTTACAGCCTTTTTTTACCTTTTTTAAAAAGTAAGTTTGTACTTTTATTATGCACACAAATGATTTTTTTTATTTTTCGAAGTAATCTTCTCATAGAGACTTCTGATAACGTTTGTACAGCTTGCGGAAACTCCGTAAAAAGTCATCTTTGGATATTAAATGACTCTACACGGTCAATAATACTGTCAGTATTAACAATCACTGACTATTACTGATCATGCGTGGTTTATTGATGAGTTGACGTAAAATACCGATGATGTGGATTTTGATTCTCGAGCATCAGTATCGCTTCATCACCTTAGGATTCATCCCTGCTGCAAATTCTTATAGGAAATTTTCCTATAGATTTGCTTAACCATGGGTACCCGTGGTAAATTCGACTGATCTTCAAAGGAAAAGGCTCCTAGCTTGCTGCAAATTCCCATGGGTCTTTTCATGGGTTCCTATAAAGGACTATAAGATTCTGTAAACATAACATGGAAAATTTTTCTATAAAGTTTTACATAGGAACCTATGTTCAGAAACCATGAGTTTATAAAAAGAGGCTTCTATAGAATGATATGAGAAGAAAAATGACGCACACGTTAATACAATCGAATCTAAACATCCTGTAATGAATCTGGACATCCTGTATATCATTTATTTTCGTGTGCAAATAAAATAGGAGTCGAAAAGTCCTATATCATTTTACAATTTTCATAAACGAAATATTATTTTGCCATATAAGCGGGTAAAATCGACGCATAGACTTAAAAATATTTTTCTGAGAATTCTTTATGACATATTTAAAAAATTTTTCAAAGAACTTTTAAAGATATTTTAAAGTTGTCTTATGCATCGATTTTAGATATTCTGCTCATTGTAATAATTACGAAAATTCCAAAATAGAAAACTTTTCGATTCAATTTAATCCGCTCTATTTGAACACAGAAATAGTTTCAAATATTTTGAGATATCCTGTATAGTCTTTACAATATACATATTAGAGTGTTTACACAAAATGCTGTAATAGTTGATTGTTGTAATTCCACATGAAAATCTAGATAATTTTTCCATAACTCCAAAAACTAAAGATCACGTGATAAATAAAATGTGTGATAAATAAAATGTGTGATAAATAAAATGTGTTTGACCCAAAAAAGTCATGAGTATATATTTTCCTTATGACAGTCAAGATTTTTTTTTACTCAACGTGAAACATACCTCGTTTATTAATTATAATTATCTTAATTTCTTCCAATTTTTGGGAGTTACGAATTATTCTCTCAAGTTAGTATAAGTATTCATAGGAATGCGGAAGAGATGTCTCATGAGAACTAAAGGCCTACACTTTGATGTATAGGAACATATAGGATACTGCACTTTGACATATAAATGCGCAAAAGACATAGGAGATCCTCCTATGGCCTATAGACATTTTCAGTCCTCATCTGAGGCATCTCTCTGTCTTACATACGCCTATATGTTACTATAAACGTCAAACTGTGATATCTTATAGACCTTTTAGTTCTCATTGGGCATCCGTTCATATTTCTGTGGGTATCTATACTAATCTATTTGTATTCCTGAATGTTCTACATATACCTATGCATGCTGCGCAAATCCTATAGTAACTATACAAGCTCCTACAGAATCTTATAGACTAAAATATGTTGTCAATAATACTGACTGTATAAAATTGTAAAAGTATTAAAAATATTGATGTATACTGTTAGTATTACTGATTCAATATTGTATTACTCATCAGTATTATTGACCGTGTAAGATCATCTTAAGTTCGAGAGGTCAATCTCGTGTATTGTCACATTTGTCACTTATTGCGTACAATATTGCCAAATATTTCTAATGTATTGCTACGTATTATTATGTATTGTTAGCACAGGTAATACTAGTAATACGTTAACAATATGCTAGCAATATATAATAATCCATTAACAATACTTGGCAATATTGTGTGCAATAGATGAAAATACATTTGTAGGTTGATCCCTCGCATAAGTTTTGTCACGGTTTCAAATGTCCAAAATGTTTGTGAATCGAGTCCCTTTCATCGCTTTCTTTAATTTAGAGTGCAAAAAAAAGTTTGTACAAGAGCATGTCTTGTACTCTCCTAACTCCCGAATCAACAGAATAGGAAGTGATTCAAAATGATAAATAAAACTGACTTAAGAATTAATTGCCATACATATTTTGAATCAGAAGCGCATAACAACAAGACATAAGATGATATCCAAAGATGAGTTTTCGCAAAATATCCGCAAATTATATGAACGTTGTCAGAAACGTATTATTTCTAGGTGGAGATTAGTTTGAAGAACAGTGATCATTCGTATTATTTGTTTATTTTCTCATACATTCTCAACATTCATTAAACTTTATTGCCATACCGTGTAAATAAATAAATATGTATAGTTACTATTCAATTAATAAATATAAGGATAAAAAGGCCGAGCAAATAAATGACCAAACTTTGAAATAAGTATATTTTATTTCTATTTATAGTAAAAATGAAATAAAAGAGATTTACAAGTTCAAAAATTTTGTTATTTTAAGAATTTGTTCCGCTATTAAGTTTTACAAAAGTAATTTAATAAGAAAATTGTAGGTATTTTACTTTATAAATATTGCTCTGATTTCTATTTGTAAATAAGAGTTGGAAATAATTTCTCATAACATATTACACCACTTAACATATGTCCATTAAAAATTAAATCTTTTATCATCATCTAAATAAGTCACATTTATCGTAAAATTTATTGCTATTTACATATGTTATATATATTTCTAATCTTATAATATTTAAATTATTTAGCAGGAAATTATTTTTATAATACTAGGAGAAAAATTGTATTATTTATTTTTAATGCATTATTAATTTATTTTGTACTATAATATTTACATAGCATTAAATGAACTTATAAGAATACTGCAGAACTCTTATCAAGTTAACCTCATTTTGTGTACTAAATAAAGTTTCATCTTATCTATTTTCAAAAATCAAAGCTATATGAATAATTAATCATTTGGAAAAAATAAATTTATAAAGAATATTAATAATAAGAAATTTTATCGATAATGCGCGCAATTATATAATTTACTGTATGAGAGTCTTAAAATTTTAATGGAATATTACATAAATTTAAAATATACTTACTCGCAACCGTCAAAACATTCCAATTGTAATTGTGGTTCTTTAGTAAAGTGTTGAAAATTTGGGATGCCTCACCAGAGTCCACCCAAAATTACAAATATCTGCATAATTTGGATAAAATATTAAAACTACGAATATATTTTAATGTAATAGTATGAAACATACGATAATAAATCAAGAACTGCATTTTTATCGAACGAAAACAAGATGAGATTGTGTTTACTTTTCGAAGTTAAATTTATATGCAAGTTCCTAAATAGCCAATCTGTTAAGATCATGTATTACTATTTGTATGCTACATACTATATATTGGCAGAACTCGGGTAATAGCTGAACATAATCTGCCATCTCAATTAGGTAATGTCGATAGAAATGTAGCAGAAAACGAACAATTCCAATATCAAGATACATTATAAAATTTTGCATTAATTAAGCAAAAGTTCTTGGCATAAAATCAATATTTTGAACATTGCATGCTGATACAATATGTTATCAAAATTGAAACTAAATCAAAACTGAGCATAATGTGTGATAATATCATCGTGATAATAAATCGGCAAATGTCGTTAGAAATCGAATTTATCTGCTTGTACGGCATGACAGTAAAAACATGTTAAAAATCAAGCATACGCTTCTGCTCAAAAAGTAAGAAAACAGAAACATCACATGGAAATGTTATATCAAACCATAGTTTTTCCGTTTACCGCTAGGTGACGTATCTATCAATATTTATCTCGTATTTAAATTTCTGTCACGTAAATATAATATAAAGCCTATATAATGCGGCTAGTGAAAATAAAAATGTGTAGCATTTCTCAGGATTTAATTTCTGACACAATTCTTTTAGAGAATTCTGAATATTAACTGAATATAAACTGAATATAAACTGATTTTTTGAAAACACCAAGCAATAATACTCTTATGCCTATTTCCATCAATGTAGATTAACTTTAATCTCGGTTCAACTTATTCTTCGTCTTTTTCTAATCTTTAGAACTAAAATAAGACGAAGATTAAGTTGAATTGAGATTAAAGTTAATCTACTTTGATGGAAATGGGCATTAATGTTGAGAATTCTTCATTTATTATCCTGGCGGAAAAATTTCTATGCCAAAGTACGCCAAAAACTATTCCTAATACGGTTTGAAACGGAAATAGTTTTGGCGTAGAATTCTATTCCAATGCCAAAGTAAGCCGATTCATGTCTTTGTATGCCAAACAACGCCAAACTACAGCAAATTACGCTAAAAAATACGCCTAATTTATTATGCTCGAAAGTACGCTTAACTATGTTAAAAACGCTTAAATACGCGAATGAACCATGGAAATAGTTTAAAGTAGAACTCTACTTCTAAAGATTTATGCCTTCCTACGCGAAACTATAATCTAAGTATAGTTTCGGGTACATTTACACTGTACTGTTTAAAGTAACATAATAATATTTTAAACTCATTTGACAATTCAAGATATCGTATTGCTGTCATAGTAGAAGTAGAATTCCATCGTAGCATGGGTACTTTAATATTAAAGTTCAACTTTAAGGGCTCATTTCACATACGAAATGCTGCGCTCCTTATATTCTTTCCTAGGTGATTCTTATTTAAGCATCTCCCTCGTGATGACTGATGCATAATGCTCACGGATGAGTAAGAGTAATTCTGCATAAAATGACGTACTTCGTCACAAATTAAAAATTAAAAGGTAAGTATTGTATTTTGGTATAGTTTGATATAGAAACACGTACTTCAGGAAACGATTTTTTCGTCCAATTACGTAGATTGGCGATAGTTTGGCATAGATATTTCTGTGCCCAACTATCAGACTGTAGAATGTAATTCCGCGTAAAAAATCTAGAATGACATACTTACTTGAAATACTACGAAAAAATAAAAATTAATTTGGCGTCGTTCGGCATAGAAACGTATAATTCAACAAATCTAGCTAGGTTCAACGAATTTAGCATCCAACTTTATCAAAAATAAAAATTAATACCGTAGCACGTTTATGTGTTTGTACCAATCATTATTCCATTTGTACTTCAAACAGTTAAACAGAAAGTGAAAAATAAAAAATGGCCAGCGCGCAACTTTAAGATTTTTTAAATTTCATTTATGCCAAAGAGAATCGTTTGTACCTGTTTTTCTTCTCTTCGTTTGATCTCAAAAGATTTAGAGATACAGCGATTTCAAAATTTCGGAAATGTGCCAAGATGGGAAGTCGGTGTTTAAAATATCAAAATAAGACCAATAGGCATTCCACCAGCACTTTTCAATTTTTGCGAACTTAGTCAATTTTCAAAATATCAAAATGAGAACAACGGCATTCGAAAGAGAATTGTATGTGATTTTTTAATTTCATTTATGTCATTCGAAAGAGAATTGTTTGTACTTATTTATATCTCTCTTTCGTTTGTATCTTAAAGGGCCCGGAGATAGATCGACTTAAATCTTTCGTATTTTTGAAATTTTGAAACATACTATATCTCTGAATCCTTTGAGGTACAAATGAAAGCAAGGGAGGTACAAACGATTCTTTTTCGAATATTGTTGGTCCCATTTCAATATTTAGAAAATTGGCTAAGTTTGCTATATTGGAATTGCGCAAAAATTGAAAAGCGCTGTATCTTCGAACTCTTCAAAGTACAAACGAAAATAAAGAGGTACAAACAATTCTCTTTCGAATGACATAAATGAAATTAAAAAATCTTAAAGTTGTGTGCCATTTTTTGTTTTCCACTTTCTTTAACTGTTTGAGATACGATATAATGATCGGTACAAACGAAGTACAAACGCGCTACAATATTAATTTTTATTTTTAATAAAATTGGGCGCCAGGTTCACATCGGTTCAAGAAGAATGTTCAAGAAGAATAATTAGTTGCGCGTACTTTCTATGTCTAACTAGGTTGTTCAAGTACGCTATTTTACATTTTTCACGTAAAAAATGAGTAGTTTGGCATAGTTGTTTCTGTGCTCAACTATCAGACTGTAGAGTGTAGTTCCATATAAAAAAATGTAGAATGGCATATTTTCTCGAAATACTACGAAAGAATAAAAATTAATTTGGCGTAGTTCGACTTAGAAACATGTAGTTCAGGAAGTAATGGTTATTAGTTGCGCGTACTTTGCCTAACTAGGTCCAAATACGCCATTTTGCATCTTTTGCATAGCTTGACGTAGTTATTTCTATGTTTAATAACGCGATTCTACGTCACAGTCATAGAAGTAGAAAGGCGTACTTTGGAACAAAAATTTTGTCGCCAAGGTAACACTACTTAAGATGCAAAAAAAAATTAAGAGTACATTTTTTATTTAGCAAAATCTTATTCTGATCAAATGTACTTTAATAAAAATGCATTTAGTTAATGAAAGTTAAATGTATGGTAAATTATATTTATTTATTACGTGTGATTTCTGCTGCGTTTTTGCCTTCAGTAGTTAATAACGCAAATTGCGTTTTATATTAAAGTCGCAGTCACGTCGTGACAGTAAGCAGTTTTTGCTGTGTTTGCTATCACTATTTGATACGATAAATGTATCCTTACCGCAATTTCGCTGTCACAATATGACATCAGATGCAAGGTTTCTGCTGTCTTTCTGCTATTAGTATTAAATTTATGGCAAATTTTACCCGTTTTTTTGCAAATTTTGCCAATTTACTATGTATTTGCTGTTACGGTATTTGTAATAAAGAATACTCGATTTTTATTATAATTCTACCGTTGTTCTATGTTGGCAGATTATGTTGTTACAAATTAAGCTTAATTAAGCAAGCTTAATTTAAAGAAAGCACCAGCTTATCTGAGTATCATTATGATCAAGTTTGCTAGCATACTACTAGCATTTTGCTATCTGGCTTTATGCATGTAAATATCTTTCTAGAATGATCTATAATTTTTAGGGATGCATCTGAAAAATATTTGGTATCTGATAGTATCCGACACTTTTTTACTATCCGACCGAATAGTTGGATATCATTAGTATTCGGGAATATAATCGGTTAAAATTTGATATCATTAAATTGTTGATGATTTTTTTCTTATACAAATGTTCTAAAAATAAGTATTCATAATGTTATAATATCTTATACATTGTTGTAAAATTACAATCTTTTCCCTATAGGCTTTTTTTTTAAAAGACTTTCTCGAAATTCGATCGGATATCCGGAAAATGTCGGATATCCGACTCATAGACATTATCTTCTTCGATCGAATACCGGATATCCAATGTTACATTCCAAATATCCGATATTCGATATTCGGTAATTGTAAAGCGATCCAGTGCATCCCTAATAATTTTTTAAAATTATTATAATCTCGTTTTTGAGAAAAATCTATGATAAAATTTTTATGCAATTAATCAAAGAGTCTGCCTTATCTGTCACTAATTGTAAATTATACATGAAAAATTACATTTTCATCTTTTTCATCGTTAACTTATCAAAATATTGGGCATCAATTTCGCTACTTCAACTTCATTATATAATTGGACAGTTCTATGGGATAACTTGATTTATTAAAGAACCATCTTAAGCTGTTTATTAATTCACGATTTACATTAATATAATAATAAGTTATCTGCTGATAAGAGAACTCATTCATTAATAATAATTATAATGATTCATAAATCATATAATAATTATTTTGAGCAATGTTGAGACTATGATTTCTATATGTGTTTTCTTTTTCTCAATATATATACATTTAAAGATATAGAGAAATACTACAAAAATTCAAATATTTTCTATTTTAATTTTAATTTTCTTTTCTTATTATCTAGTCTAATAATTTTTTTATTATTGGAATCATATTTTGCTAACGCTTTAATTTTCGTTAAAATGAATAATAATGATTGATATTTAGCATATCAATTTTATAAACTTATTTTATGCGATATTATTTCATTGAATGTAGGCCGCGTGCCGTTAGTCTTCTGGTTTCTCCGTCTTACAGATTTTATTTTTTCCCTTCTCTCGTGTCTCAGTCAGATGAAAATAGTATAATAGAAATAGTATAGTAGAAACAGGCTAAGGCCAGTGAGCTAGATTGGTGTATTCTGCAAATAAAGATGAGAATGTAGAATTTAGTTCCAAAAAATTAAACAGTGTATTTGAAAAAATTTAAATTTAAATTAAAATTTTTAAGACATAACAATCATATCTTGTTTTTTCATATAATTCCATTATTTATTGATAATTCTAGCAGATTTTAGTTAGCAATTTATAGCATTTTAAATCCGCAGCGTTCTTATTCATAGAACATCTATAATATTGCAACCATTAATAGAATAAATATGGCACTTAGATACAATTGAAATAGAATACTACCTTATTTCACACACACACACACACACACACACACACACACACACACACACACACACACACACACACACACGCGCGCGCGCACACACACACACACACACACACACACACACACACACACACCC
>Ga0157364_1005398_pt1 | contig 13011 bp, 9 predicted proteins | sample AttsexASBM2_FD_111476 | JGI IMG/M metagenome (GOLD analysis project Ga0157364, IMG submission 111476) | Fungus gardens microbial communities from leaf cutter ant in Ribeirão Preto, State of São Paulo, Brazil - Atta sexdens ASBM2 | ecosystem: Host-associated > Fungi > Mycelium > Unclassified ... | reverse complement strand
CAATTACACACGATTTTGCGGCACACACACACACACACACACACACACACACACACACGCACGCACACGCACGCACACACACACACACAAAGCCACACACACAAAGCCACACTGACAATGAGAATTTAACGAGCCCTCGAGGCTCGCCGGAAATGAAGTACGTTACCCTTTCGCGAAGGGCTGCGATCCTGATCCGTCGTGTATCGCTATTCGCTCTCCAGCTTCCATTTACGATTAGCGTTTCGCTTACATAACAAGTTTCATCACAATGACTCGTTTCCCTCCACGGCCTTGTATGCTTCGAGCCGAGATACATTCCTGGTAGGAGACGTATCGCGATAACCTGAGACCGGTTTTTGGCGTTTAGCACTTGTTAGCCTCCCACAGGGAGTCTCCAGTGATACTCTCTATCACGTGTATCGAAGACGGACATTCCAGTTCCTCGCGCTAATGCGATCCTGTCTCTCCGTGTTTCGCGAAAACGTCGACGGCATCGCGCTCAAGGAGAAAGAGTCCATGTAACGGATGCGAGGAAATTAGTTTGCGCAGTTTCGCGATCGAATAAATATATATGTAAATTACACGAGAGGCTCGAGGCGACGTGATCGTACGCGACAAAAATGCGCCGCCGAGCGAGACGTTGAAACGCCGCGGCGTGAAACGAGGAGACGCGAGATCTCGCGACGCTGAGGAGACGTATAGGAACGGAGACGCGAATTATGACGGAAGAAAAGCGCATCGATGCCATATTACATGCGCAGTGTAAACAACTCCGTTACATCGGCATAGCAGGAGAATAAACGGACCGAGGAGGTGACAGGGCGGGAAATCGCGAACCAGAGGCACATATTATCACGAAGCAAGAAGGTAGCGTTGTGTCGTATCGTCTATTTATTATTACGTACACAGTTAATTCCGAGTAAAGACAAATAAGTAACTTTACAGGAGGACGGTAACGCGATTGTATCATTTTTTTCTGAAATAATAATCAAAATGTGTGTGGTGCGTTGGGAAATGTGCGACAATCACGCACGTTGCACGTTTTAACGTCTCATTATTTCTTACAGTTTCGATATTTTATTATTAATAGTGATATTTGCAAGCGATATTTGAGACAGAGTTTTTTTTCATTGATACTTAATTGCGACAAGAAATGCTTGATATCGAAATTCTCAAATCACGATTGTATTAATCGAATTAATCAGTGATTATAAATATTATGATGAATAAAAAAGTTAAAAGGAATCTAAAAGGATAAACTCAAAGGGAAACATCGAAGATAGGGCGATTCATATCTCTCATATGTCGCAAGATAGGGAAGCAGAATGTACAGGAGCTATGATGCGAGCACATCATATTTTCATGGTGCGTGATATCTTCATACGGCAAGATTCTCACTTGCCATACGCCATGCGTGTCCAAATAACTTTATATAGAAAACATGTAATTCTTTAAATATTTTTCGCATTTTTGATAATATTTACTTTGTAGAAATAAACTAAATTATTTGGCATATTGTTATATTATTTATAATTATTATAATCGGATGTCTTGAAAGTTTTTGTATCACAAAATAAGCCTTTTATTAAAACGAAGTATTGCAAAACCGTGTAATTTCACTGGTTCATATATCATGATTATTCTGAAATTAAATAAACTATAAATGTAAGCAAATACAGAGAAATATGAGTGAATTAAAAAATACTGCAGTTATTCGGTCAGTTTTGCTAAAGTTTGCAATTTATGAATATTTCAATAATAAATATTTGCATTCAATAATAAATATTTGCATTTATATGATATAAATTGCATTCGTGGATTGATATATTTTTCTTAAATATATAATAATAAAAAATGTATAATAATAAAATATAATATCAGATAATTTTATTATTATATTTATTTCTGTTTTATTATTATATATAATAGATTTAAATAGATAATAATAAAAGATGTATAATCCTGGATAAAAAAATAAAATACGCATAGAAAAAGCATATAATGTTATATTGAAAATAGTAAAAAATATAAATTATAATCTTCTTTTAGAAAAGATTTTCCATAAATGAGCAAATATATTCATCCTGAAGGATTCGCAATGTCCTTTATCTACCTTTAAACTGTGATAAAATCCTGGTCAAAATGCGTGGGTCTGTTTCTACAGATCCAATTTTCCAAGATGAATTGTTTTTATTTGTGAAAAATTTTTTTATATATCACAATTCGTGCAGATCTATAAAATCAGATTTCTTATTTTTATTCTTTCCAATCGGCAAATTTTGAACAATTATTTTGAACAATTATATTTACAAGAAATCTAAGCTTTAATAATGATAATGTGATGTAAATTGCATTTGCATATGTGGCTTTCAATGTTTCAATATTCATATAGTGCAATGTCAAAAATGTAAAATTTGATAATTCAGAAATTCTGCATAACTGTAATTCATAGAGATGTTTCTTCTCGAAACACGTCGATACGCACTCGTGCTGTATCGTGCCTTTTGATCTTTTATCTTCAATGTAATGTAGTATCAGGCATGCAAAGCTCGGTAAAAGAGTATCGCTAATTTCTGTGGTACTCTTGAATATCAGAAAAAAACGATGTTATTGAAGTATTTAAAAATTTAATTAGACATAAGTCTGAAAATAATTTCCTAAACGATCAAAGCAATTATGTAGGAGACTGGAGCATGACGAGAAATTAACATTCTATATACAATTTCGAGCGTTCTATATAATTATTTTAACCCTCTACCCGAATTCTTTTTTGACCAAGCGTTTTTAAAAAGTTCTTGTGTGTGGTATTACTGTATTATTAACAAAAAGATAAAGTTTTGAACATGATAAATAATATATGAACATGGATAGAGAGAGTTAACATAATCCAATAATATTATTTTTTTAATCTGTATTTATCTAAGTTTTTAGATATTTCAGCTTTAGCAAAATTGTTATTTTTATATAATTTTCCAAAGTAGGACTACTCCTTTCTCTCGTGCGCTCTTGGATCTTTTACCATCCATATAAACACTTTTGAATTCATAATATCAAATTATACCCAATTTATTTTTAATCATTTCTGTAGATCACTCAATGTGTCGTTAATTTAATTGGAAGTTAAATAGGTTAACTTAAGAAATGTACACTGAGAAAAATGATCTCATTGAATTAAATAGTAATTTTAATAGAAAATGGACAAATCAGAACTTTTTGGTTAAGTTCTTAAATCTACTAAAATTCTAGTTGAGATAACTAGAATTCTGATTAATATAATTATTCTGGTAAAAATAGGAATATTAGTAAATCTTATCAGAAATATTGTATCAATCAGAATTCCGATTATCTCAATTAGAATTCTAATAAATTTAATCAGAAATTTCTGATTCGTTTATTTATTTTCAGAAAAATTTTTTCAGTGTATATATTAATAAATCAATTAAATACGAGAAGCGTCAATTACGATTAAAGTTAGATGTTAAACTGATACATACGAGTATACATATATTTTAAATAAATATATATTATCTCAATATTAATTTAATTCAAATTAGTTTTTTATTTACTAAATGTATATACATTAATATGAACGCTTGTTTACTTTGAAACAATTTGATAGAAATGGGTTGATTAAATACAATTCATTTTTTTTAACTATGTTTAAAAATAATACATTTTGATACACTTGGAAATTAAAAATAATTAATGTTATAGAATGCTTCCATTTATATTTCACCTTTTATAATGATTTCTTTACTAAAATATTATGAGAAACCTATAAAAATCAGGTATATTCATGAATTCCGTAAATTCATCAATCAAAAAGAATTGCTTCGCGAAAAACGCACATGCATTCTCCCATACTACGCCCTTCGGTCTTTCGATGTAACGTAGTACCAGGAATCCAAAATTCGAGGATCGTGCTAGCGAAAGGCAAGTCAATATCTTGAGACTCATACATTCGACAAAGCGGAGCGTGAGAGAATAGCAGTCAGTGGCCTCTGAAAACTCGTTTGGTCTCCGCTCGCTGGCCGATCGTTTCTCGCAATCGGCTCGGCGCGGCGCAGTGCGCTGCACGGTAAAGAGAAGGGAAGGTAGCAGCTGCCGCAGCAGCTCCGGCGATGCGGCCCTTGACACGACCCTTACGAGGGCCGCGTACGAGAGCGAGATCGCGACGGGCGCGAAGGAAGAGTCGGGTAGAAAGGAGCGGGAGAGGAGGGGAGGGAAGAACGGGAGAGAATCGGGAGAGAGACGGAATGATACGTTCCAAGGCCAAACGAGCTCCAGCCGACTTCTGGGATCCTGCTAAAAATGCGTGGGCGCGGTCTCCCCGAGGGCTGGCCGAGGCCGTCGAAGGTCGCACCCTTTTTCGAGCGGCTCGCGCGCCCGGCCCTTCCGTCCAACCTCGCGACTCCCAGTCCCATGCCGCGCCGGCCGGGCCGACCAGCTTCACTTCCCGCGAGCCACACCGCCGCCGATCGCTCTCTCCTCCTTTCGCGTCGTCCGCGCGAACCTTCGGTGCCGCGAGGTTGGTCCAGCCGGCTCCCTTCGCCCTATCCTCGCCACCGATCCCCCAACACTGGCACCCGTTCGCCCGTTCCTCCGACACACATACACACATACACGTATTCGCAGTAGCGGATCCTCTTACAGGCGCGAGACGTATGCTGAGATCTTCGAGACGCATGAAAATCTTCTATTTTATAAAAGACCAGTTCTTTTTAACTTTTTTTTTTATACAGTTTATCTTTTTTCTTTTTTTCTCCCATGTGAAAAGAAAAGGCTGAAAGACGAAATGATGTTCAGCTAAAAAGAATTAGCTAAAATTTGTAGATTGTTCGAGATAATGTCTCGTGACTCTGTCGTGATTATTATCGCGATAATTTTGTTTCTGAAAAAAAAAAGTGAAAATTGCATTTCAACTCAAATTGCTTCACGTCTCACGAAGTATCTTCTCTCAATCTTTAAAAATAATGAACGTTCTTCTCTATTTTTGAGATTTATAAAAATGTTCATGTTTTATTTAAAAGTCTTGAAATTAGATGGCACATCTAATCCGGGTATCCGATCATCAAAATCCATCACTGCCTGCACGTTCGTTTGTACGTACACAGGCACACTTTTGGGCGATTCACACGCATGCTCATCTACCCTATCCTGGAACCTACCCACGGTGTTCCGCGTTGGGACACGACCAGCAATGCGCAATGCGCGCTGCGCGATTCATTATGAGTTTCTGGAAGGGGCTTTTCATCCTCCTGTGCCAGCGGCAGTTTCAAGGGGTGCAGCCCGCGTGTTTACGCATGCTGAAAGGACGATCCGTGTCGCTCGACTTGGGCGAGGGTAAGCGGGAGGGCTGGTCTTTCGCATCCCCGGGGTGGCGACTTTGCAGGATGGGTCAATCGATTGTAAGCCACGAGACGCTCGTACGGGGGTTGAGGAAACCGCCACAGCCTTCGGGAAAGCAACAGCCGGCAGCTACAAACTGCATTCCTCTATTTTTCTCTTGACATGTATTTATATCATGATTAAAATAGATTAGATAGATTTTAGTGCAGACTTTAATGTCTTTTAATTGGACTATACAACATTATAAGTATAAGCTTATAATTCTACAGCTTTTTAATATGCATTTATAAAAGCACTTTTTATCAAATCGTGTCTTGAGAGGAAATATAATCACAATTACTATAATTTAATGGTATATTTATGATCATTTTTGACCAATTATATATTTTTTTGATATAAATATAATTATTATGATTAACGTTATATATAACAATAATAACTATAAAAATGGAATTTCCAATCATAATTTGATCATGTAATTATAGTCATAAATATCAAACACTTTTTTCTCAGTATAATTTGTAATTTTACTCATTATATAATGTATATACTTATAGTATATTTTATACTTATTATAGTATATAATTTTATTTATTATATAATATATATGCGTGTGGAAAATATTTCATATTTCACATATGTAGAATTTTAATTAATTTTTTTAAGTATTAAATCAGATTTTGATTTATGTTTCCACGTAAAAACTTTTATATATAAAACAATAATTTTTAAGTTGTGTGCGTGCGTGCGTGCGTGCGTGCGTGCGTGCGTGCGTGCGTGCGTGTGTGTGTGTGTGTGTGTGTGTGTGTGTGTGTGTGTGTGTGTGTGTGTGTGTGTGTGTGTATGTGTGTGTGTATGTGTGTCGTGAGAGAGAAATACTGCCTTTGCGACTAACATCAGATATGAATAGAATTCCAGAAATCTTAGGCCAGTATTCATAGTCGATTCTTATTTTAAGAGTGCTTATAAATAATATCTCAAGATATTAAGACTGTCTAATTAGTTCATGATATCTTAAGACTGTGCTTAAAACGATCTTAAATATATGATCCTGATGGCTACCTCTCTTAGAATCCACACTATTTCAAGACCACTGGACACATTATACACAGTCCAGTCAGCACAGCAGAAACGCGCAAGAGCAATCAAGATATCGCACCAATATTACAACGGTATTGCTGCTTGAAGAGCTAGGAGAACATGAGGTACGATTCTCTTTTGACATCACATCTATTACATTGTGCGATATATGTATAATAGATGTACAGATACATATGTATACTTCACAGCGATATACGTTGCTTTATCCAACGCGTGAAAATTCAACGTGAAATTCCTGCTCATGATTGAAATATTCGATGTAACGAGGAAATATCTTCTGTTAGCTTATTACGGTATGATTAATGTCATACATCATGTTAAATTTCAGCTTAATATTTTGAATAATCATTCATTACATGTCAATGCTGATGATCACGAAGACAAGATGGATTATGTTGCATAAAACCGAGTCAACGTAGATGGAAAGTCCAGCTGTCGCAGCAGAACCGCATGAAAAGATTTTTCAGAAATAGAGTGTTTTTTTAAGTTTACAATAATTAATTTATATACCTAATATTTAAGTAATTTTTAATTATATCTAAAAAATCATCACTTCTATTCAATATATCGTTAACTTAAAACAAGGAGTTAAACAATTTAACTCAAGAAAATTTATCGATTCAAATTTAATTTATTATTTACTAATTTGAACATTGTTTACTTTAAAACTGAGCAACTATAGAGATGGAAAAATTTATATTATGATACATACATAAAAGTTAAAAATAACAAAATATTATTTTTATCTCAAGGGATCGATGTACCATTGCTCCTTTGATGTCTAACAGTGCAATATGGTGCAACAAGTAGTAACACAAGTGTCACAACACATGAACCATGACATGGCGTTAATTAAACTAGCGAAACCATTAAAATGCTCTCATATTGCCGGTGAAGCGATCGATGTATTTTCGACAGTTATCCGATATGACAACGGAAATATGTTCGTCGGACGAGATGTTCGTGCTCGACGATATACGCAACAAAATGTACCGTGATTCGCGACAGATCTCGATCGGACATTAAAGGTCCAGCTCGCCAATTGGCGCCGTCTTTCGCTGGTTCATCGGCGGATGATCAGTTCCTTGGGGTTCCTGTGTTCCTGTTCAAAGAGCGGGGGCGGCTCCCGCGGAGGGCAGGCCGTCAAACTCGCGGGGCGGAACCCTGACATGAAGAGGCGGTGCGGAATCGCGTGCCGGCACATTGCGATATAATTTTATAAAGAATATACATATTCTTTTATCGCGATTGAAAGGTCACCTCGCGGAGGGAAAGTCCAGATCGTCGATCGACGCAGAAGAATCAAGGCCGACCGCTACGAGTACGTTTGGCGACGACGAGGCTCGAAATCGCGACGATCTCCTGGGCGAAAGGCCGAGAAAGAGCGGAAACGCCCAAAGGTTAAGGTGTATACCGTGTGACGGCACAGATAGATACGCCCAGAAGACACGCCGTAGGAGGCCCTTCTCGATAAGTGAATGAGCCGCGTTCTGATTATGAACGATTAGGCCACAGCATTCTCTTGGGCGTAGCGCGATCCGGTGCTTGAACAATGTGGAAGGCAGACATTGGAACGGACTCGCGTCTGAGTTTGAGTTGAGAATTATTAGTTTCTTTCTGCAGCTGCGATTGTACGTTTTCACAGAGGTTTAGTACTTGATTCTGCTTGCACGCGCGCGTGATTGAATTTATATACAACAGCCTTGGTCAAAATTATAAAAACACAAAGCGTCCTTACAAATTCATGTAAACGTTTTATATTTAATGAAAAATAAATTAGTACACTTTAAAAAATAATATTTATTTTTATAACAATTTTAATGTTTTATAAATTTTTCTTTGGATTTTATTTTAATCTCCTGTTCCGTGCAAGAAAAACAATAAACGAGAATGCTTGTTGCTATTTATAGCCAAAATAAAATTATATTAATAAAATTGGAAATAAGACCGTTTATGTGAGTACATCTCCTAAATACGAGAAGCACCATTAGACGATCAAAGTTAGATGTTGAACTAATATACGCGTATTCTTTAAATGAATTTATCTCAGAAATAGGAAATATTGCGCGCCATTACATATATTTTAAAAAATTATAATATAAAATATAAAATTATATTATATTATATCATATTATTACTATATCATTATTATATCATACTATTTATATAATTAAATATAATTACATTTACGTCTCGAAAGAAATGAAAATTTAAAATAAAACGATAAATATATAATGATTCCTATGAAAGATATTTCAAGAACAATTCGATATGTTTGATATTAACTTTATTTATTTTTACTAATGGAAATGTGTCAAATACGTTTTCTGTAGCATAATAGGTATACAAAAGTCTCGCATTTGAATGTAGATGAATGTCGGGGATGACAGAGCGGCGAGGACGGTTTTCACCCTAACGGCGAATCACCCACCGATGATTCAAGCCATTAACCACCGCACCGCCCCTTGGTGGGGACTAGCAGTCAGCCTCATGCCATCCCCTATTTCAACACCCCCTAATTCGAGGGTCGAACAACCACCTCTGCACCTTCCATGTCCACCTGATCGACTTGTTTACTCTTGTATTGTCTAAGATCGGTCACAGATCATCAAATGGCCGTCATTCACTTTCGCATCTTCATCGACGGACAATCGTATCGATCAGCCGCGGGCGGACCAGTCATCATCCCGAGAAAGCGACACGATTTATGCTCGCCTACCACTCTTGTATGGTGTCCAATGGCGGTCTACGGCGGTTCATGATATCCTGATATAGTTGGGTCGCGAATGTATTCAAAGGGTTTCCCTTCTCTGAAGCGACCCCAACTGAATGCCGACCGTGACCTCAATCGATTCGATGACGCTCGAATATATACGATGTAATGCCGAGACGCTACGCCTCGGACAAATCATAGATGCCGATAAAATCAACGTACGAGCAACGGATATAGGAGCGCGAATACGGACGATCATACCCATAATGGGTACGTATGAATATTAATTACACCGCAGGTGACAACGTCCAGGCACCCATCAGTCTACAGGAGGTCTTCAGACGCCCAAGCCGAACAAGGCGCCAACCCTAAAAACCCTTCGATATAATTCTAAAAAGTAAGAGATAATCGTATGATCGAATGGAAGATGTTAAGGATGTTTTAGCGATAATATGAGCTGAAAATATCAATCAAAACAATCAGCTAAAAAAAGTTAATATCAACCAATATTATTTAAAAAATTTGCATAATATATATTGTTAAATTTATAATGTCAATAATTAAAATTTTACATAAGAATCAAAATAAACAAAAAAATTAAACAACTTTTAAACTTTTAATAAGAGAATTTTGCTTCAATTGTACCCAAATATAATAATAGAACAATTTATAAAATTTTTATATTTTTGGTTTTGTTTTAGATATATGATACATATAAACTTTTATATGGGATTAGTTCATTATATTGGAAAACTTTATACTGTTAATATATATAGAGATTTACATAAAAATTCGGATGCGATTAAAAAATTAAACAACATCTATTAAGATTAAAGAAACAGAACCAAATGTATTTGAATAAATCAACTATAAATATGAAAAAACGCTTTTTATAATCAAAGTTAGATGTTAGTTATAACACATATACATATGCGTTTAACAAATTACATAATTCACCAGTGTTTATAATTTAATTATTCTTAAATGTAATTATAATGTAGTTTGTTTTGTTTTTAATTATTTAAATTATTTGTTTTACTATAAACATTATTTTCAGAGTGGGCATCTCATCTCGAGATTTAATTTTAAACTTCTAATTATCAATTAAATAAATTGAATAATTCCGCGATAAAATGTGTCTGCAACAAAATAATCTCATTAATTTACAGTTCCTTTTATATCTGCAAGAGCGTATATAAAATATTATCTTTAAAAGATAGCATTATTAGCAGTTTTTCAAATAATTATTAAATAAAGAATATTCTTACTAGATGCTTACTAGTATCAAAAATTATTAAATTGCTTGTCAATTTAATAAAGTGATATTACTCTGGTTCTGCTCATAATGGTGTTTCAAGATCGAAAAATACGACGCTCAATGTATAGAATCAGATTACATATAAATTCACATAAGAAATAAAGCACAAAGAGAGAGATCCTACATTAATCGTGAGAATATAAAACTTTTCTTATATTTAATTAAATTATATTAAAAACCCCCATAAAACTTATCGCGCGATTTTTCATGAAAACAATACCTAAAACGTGTCGACTATTCTGAGATACAAATATTCGAGATATGCAATTCGCATAGTCGACACATATTAATGCGCCGCCCAACTCAACGACTCAGCGTATATTTAGCGTATTCTCAAGGCGATGCAGTTTCTTTAGCGCGATGTCATCGACCTTGAAAGCGTGGGTTCTCCCGTGATGAAGCGGCGAACCGGATTTCTCGCGCGGATGTTACCCTGTGAAAAAAGCGTGGGTGGAATCCCGACGAGGTAAACCCTTTCGCTCCAACCCTGTCGGTCTCGGAGAAGAATCGCGTTGTCGATCCGTTCTCCTCCTCATCCTCCTCCTCTTTCTCCTCCTCCTTCTGCTCCTCCTCTTCTCGTCTAATTGCGTCCTCGTTCGGACGAGGCGTCCGGGAGAAACGATAGTTTCCGAGGAGCGAGAGTGGCGATCAGAGTAACATGAGTCCCCAAGGACGACGATCGGGCGGCCATCATCGACAATCGACCGCGCGCGAACATACCGGAAATATGAACGAACGAACGAACGAATAAACGAAGATAGAAACGAAGCTATGAGCGCGCGACTCGACGCGACGCGACGCGACGCAACTTTCTCGCACGGGATGCTTGCCTGCTGCGAATATGTGAATATATTTTATTCAACCCTTTCCCTCGGGCGCGGGATTAAATTATTCCCGCCGCGGGGTTGCCGTCATCGACTTGCTTTCCTTGTCGCGATCACGAGCGTTCCTAAGTCGGAAGAATAGCTTGCCATAAACGTGCCTTGTTCATCTTTTAGAGAAAAAGAAATAGAAAGAGAGAGAGAGAGAGAGAGAGAGAGAGAGAGAGAGAGAGATAAAATGGTAAGACAGTTTATATATTTTATTGTAAATTATTTTATTATAAAGTAATATAAAGTAAAGCGTAATAAAATAATAGAAATCTTATTACAAATTTAATAAAATTTAAAATTGTAGAAATATTTTTTTTTGAATATTAATTTTTTTGGAATAATTTGAAGTAAAATTAAAAAATAATTTGAGAGGTAATTATATATAACATTATATTAAATTAAATGAAAAATTTTAAATAGCATATAAAATAAATAAAATTAAATAGAGAATGTAAACAGTAGGTAGGTACATATACAGAGAATGTAATAATGAATAAAGTTTTTCTTTATATACATCTATTAATGAATTATTTTTTACAATACTATACATATGAGTAAAGAAAATAATTTTAATAATTAAAAAATGCTAAAACTCAGAAACTATAAAAATAATAACACAGCAGCACAATTATAACTCCTCATTGCGATTAAAAAACGTATTTATTAAACGCATTACTCTTACACAGAACAATTTATTAATTTAATAAAAGTAGAAAATGCACTAATTAATATAATTAAAATTAGCGGATAAAATCAAACATAATTCCGATTTAATCATTAGAATTAATATAGCTAGGAAAGAGTCTTTCTCACAAGTAGTAATTTAATGATATTCAATGGAAAACCAATCAAAGGTTGCAATTATCAATTTCATTGGTAAAAACTCGGGCATCATTCTTCGTGCTTTCGCAGAGTTTCAATTGTTCCTTACAATTAGTTCGGTTCCGTACGAGCAAGGAGAAAACTTTGATGGCTTAAAAAAATGATAAATACGCCGGAGGTCGAGACGACAATACGACAATGATATATTTCGAAAAGACGACGACCGACGACGCGGACGAGGTCGACGTTGCGCGTGGTGCGTGTGCGTGATTACCGTGACGGCGCCACTACCACGACGACGAGGCCCTCAGGGAATTTCGTACGACCACCCGGCCGCTTCTGCTAGCCTGGGAACGGGGGATCAAACCAATAGACTGCCGATAGCCCTTCCGATTATCGGGACGATTGATACTAACGAATATCACATTGCACCTCCCTATCGACGACGGCCGATCGAATGGTCATCTTCGTCGAGGACGAACTCAAGAAACCCAACGTCTTCCTCGTCAGGATTCTTGCCTGTTCCTCGTCCATATAATAATGCACAGAGAGACTGATCGATGAAACACCTACAGTGTTCCTCTTCCTATCTTTTGTAAAGATTGGAAGACCTAATAACTGGTGATTAACGTCACACGTGTCCTGACGAACCGAATATATTAATTATAACATCTGATATTCGATAGCACCTCTTGATCGTTAAACCGGTTTCAGCAGCAGACGAGATGATTCTTGAAAGGTGTCGAGAAGCACGAATAAATTTGAAATAAATGATGATTTAAAATTCATTAAATTCTTTAATTAAAAATAGAGAAATATTAATGCGATCAGACTAT
>Ga0157364_1005397_pt1 | contig 13011 bp, 7 predicted proteins | sample AttsexASBM2_FD_111476 | JGI IMG/M metagenome (GOLD analysis project Ga0157364, IMG submission 111476) | Fungus gardens microbial communities from leaf cutter ant in Ribeirão Preto, State of São Paulo, Brazil - Atta sexdens ASBM2 | ecosystem: Host-associated > Fungi > Mycelium > Unclassified ... | reverse complement strand
CAAATGACGAGAATTTGGCTCGTAAACTGACATTTTCAATCGAGAATAACTTTATGATGCAGACACAAATCGACTAATATTTCTATGGGGTTATGTTGACAGATGCCCAAGTTTATTGTATGATACGTCTGTCTATTTATTTCGATCACTTACGCTAAAGCCATCTATAGGAAAACGGCGGAAGCAAAGTTGTACACCTAATACTTTCTTATCATCTATTCTTGTTTGCCTACAAATAACGTAATTTCTATTAATATATGCTATGCACGCAAAAAGAATGTCCTTAAGGCTCTTGATTAATCGCGGCGGCCATGTTGGAATTGTGACGTCGGAAGCAAGAAATGACACATTAATTTATGTTGCCATAAATAAAAATAATTTGGATGAAACGAAATGACAAGATCGCTTTAAATCACTTGCAAAAATCAATGAAAACTGTCCTTTTCCCTTGACAGTCAGTAAATGGTCGTAAAAGAAGTAAAGTGAGCCTATATTCGGGCAGAAACACACGGTCCGACAGCTGTTGAAACGAATAAAATATACGCTTTTATATATAAAATTCCAAGATAATTTTAGTTTTCATCGATAACAACTTTGAAAGGTATGAGACAAGTCATATTTTCACAATTAGCAAATAATAATAAAATGGAATGCAACATGAATTTCACCACAACGTTACTTTTCCACGTCTACAAGTTCAGCCATTTATCGTGATACGATGCTGTACACACAACAAGTACGAGCCCATGTACATATTCTCGCCGTCGGCACGCCGAGAGTGAACGAGACAATAAGCTGTTTCTCACACTAGTCGCTTGTGTAAGATTTCAGTTCGTAATGTCCATTCACCCGTGCCCGGCATGGGAACGTCGCCAATGATACACGTTGGCGAGCGCGGCCGATCAAGCGCGAAGGATTTTTATCAGGAATGGGCAAAAGTCTCAATTTAGAGAAACTGTAATTTTATATGTCCACGTATACGTTTATTTTCCTCTTGTTACAACTTTAAATTGAACGCAAAATGGAGAAACCGCTCCTCATGAACGACTTGTCCGCGGTTACTCTTGTACTCCTCCGGCTCATGCCGTCCGCGTGCTCCCGAGTATGCGCGCATCCGCAAATCACTCATAACTTGTCAAACGCTAATTGGCTCCATACGGGTCTTTGCAGCAATGGTTCTTCTCTACCTACACAGTGGTGGTCACAGGAATTTTTTTACATTTGTTTCAAGCGACCGAAAGTGCCTTCTCGGCAATCTCGGCCGCTCGGCGGGCCACGGTTCGATAAGAGAGAATCATTCTAAAGGTGCGTTCGGCATTGCAAATCGGAGGCGTCCGTTTGCTCTTTTATCTCGAAAATCGTTCGGCAACTCGCATCTTTCTGCTACATGTCATCTTATCTGATATTACATTTCTAGAGCTAATCAAATTGCTCGATCCACATTAAATTCAAAGACCGAGCTCGCAGAATTAATGCAAATTTTCGCCTAAATTAAATTCATAACCTGTATATTTATGATAATGTATCTATCTGATTCGTTAACATATATTCATCTCTTTTAATACTTCTATTTTACAAATAGAGTATTTGAACTTTTATAATGTCTGAGTCTAAATGCTCCAACAAATAGAAATTGCTATCAAATAGAAATTGATGGAGTAATTACGTACAATATTTAACGAAAAAAGTAAATTTTTAATTTTTTTCCTCTTTATGAATTTGAGTTTACATATTTGAAAACAAAGAATTTGCTAGTTAATTTTCAAATCAAAGCTTATGTTATTAGCATATATACTATTAAAATCAAACTGTATTAATACATTAAAGACTCTAACGAATATAAATAATCAAAGTAATATAACTTATAACTTATAAATTTCAAGTAATATAACTTATAAATTTCAAATTGCTGAAATTTATTTATTTGCAATATAATATTTTCTCTTAAGAAAACACACCTTGCGTATGAATCTGCTATAGTCATGCGTAACAATCTATTTTTAGTATATAAGATTATTATCAGTTTTCTGTAAAGCGAAAGATATTTTCAATTAATAGGGTATTTTTTAGTTACTTCATAAAAATAAACAATTTCATTTTATAATCTAATCTTAAAGGATATTTACAGCTCTATATCGTTCGGAATTAATTCTTGGATTGATCGAAGATCATATGATCAAGCTCGCCATCTGCTAGTTCGCATCTCAGATTTACATTGCCGAACGCACTTTAAATAACATATAAGTTTTAATAAATTGTAGTAATAGTGTATACCTTCCATTAATACAGAATAATATAAATGGTAAAACGTAATAGTTTACGAGATATTTAATTATTATTATATTTAATTATATTTAATTACAATGTTTACGATTCTTTATGCACGTTATACTTCCTTCATAAATTCGAGTAGCAAGAATAATTCAGTAGAACCGCAAAAACATTATAAACCAACATTTCTTTTTACGAAAGGAAATTTCAGAAAAGAAATGCGTATATTTGAGACTCGAGATTTGTGAAAAAAATATGCGAATAAAAATCGAATAGTTGCAAAAAGTTTTTCGCTTATAAAACGAAAGATATTGATTGTATGGAAAAATTCGATATACAAAACGTAGATATTCGAAATATTTACAAAATGAGACGTGAAAATTAAAATCGATCTATTAGTCCAATAGAAAAAAGTAAAAAAATACCGAAAAAGGCCTTTTTTCACTCTCTATTTATTGAGATTTAAAAGTTTTGAAATTCTCATAAAATATAGCCTTCGTAATGACGAACAAATCTAGCCCTGAACAAGCCTGAAATGTTCATTAGTTTTTACAAAAAGTTATTTGTTCACTAAAAATCTACCATATCTGCGGAAAACTTAATTTCTTCATTTTTGAGCAGTTGCACAGCAATTTACAGGAGGGTGATTTTTCTTCTTCAAGAGTTGCACTATTACGTACATTTAGTAACAAAACGATTTTTTGCAGTTAAACTATTATAAAATGACTTTGAAAAGTGGGTATCTTTTTTTCGTATGAAAAATGGAATAATTCCATTAATATGCATCATATCAAATAATCATGTGAAGCATTCGACAGCTGACATTTTTCTACGCATTTAAAAATGAAAAGGATATCCTCCAATTATTAAAAACCGAGATAATAAAAAAAATCATTGTCGCTCTAATTTTTAAGATTAAGAATTCCATCTGACCAATTTGTCAAGGAAGAATTAAATTTGCTGTTAAAAAATTCTTGAATCTTTTGCTGCTGAAAAAGTTTGTTTAAAATGGGAAAATTGAGGAGTGAGGCAACGCGCCGGCGGAGTAGGGGAAGCCGATCGAGTGGGAAAGATCGGGCCGCTCGGCAACTCGCGCGTATCTGATTTCGTGTGTTAAAATTTACTAAATTTACATTTTCTCAGCAATAAATTAACGTAGAAACATGGTTTTTTTTTAATTTGTAGTAGTTCGAGAAGATATAAACGAATAGCTTAACCAAATGTTTCGTAAAGTAATTATAACCATGAAATTTTTAATTTTCCTTTTCTTGAATTTTTATTTTTTCGATTTATTACTAAAATATCATTTGAGAATAGAGTGCATATCTCATTAACAAATTTAAATCACATGAGCTATGTTTCTTTATTAATATGCTGTAAAACATTTGGACAATTAAATGTACGCTATTATCAGTACAAAATTATTTTTGTGAATTTAATTGCAGATGCAAACATGACATATGTAAACAAATAATTAATAATTAATTTGCTAAATGTTAGCGTTGGAGAAAAATAACTGTTGGAGAAAAATAGTTGCAAAATAGATATATATATTTATATATAATAAAAATATATTTTTTATATAACACTAATTTACTTTTACACTTGTGAAAGTTAATGTTATATCTTCAATAGTTACGTTAACATTTGGTAGATTACTTAGATTAATTATCTGTTTACATATGTCATATTTGCATCTGCAATTAAATTTACAAAAAAAATTTTGTACTAATAATTCTGTATAATTGTCCAGTTGAACATTTTTTACAGTATATTAAATATAAAGAAACAACATAGCTCAACATGAGTGACTTAAATTTGTTAATAAGACATGCACTGCATATTCAAATATGATTTTTTAGTAATAAACCAAAAAAATAAAAATTCAAGAAAAGGAAAACTAAAAATTTCATGATTATAATTACTTTGCGAAATATTTGGTTAAGCTACGTATTTGTTTATATCTCGTCGAGCTACCCCAGATTTAAAAAAGTCATGTTTCTACGTCAATTATTGAGAAAATGTAAATTTAGTAAATTTTAACGCACGAAATCATACGCGCGAGTCGCCCGATCTTCTTCACTCCGCCTGGCGTGTTACTACTCTCGCGTTCCTTAACTTTCTAATGATTTTAAACCAAAAATTCGAAATTTTTCAACTTCAAATTCAATTCTTCCAAATTGGTGCTAGACGGAACTCTTAATCTTAAAAATTAATATCGCATCTTTTGTATTAAATTTATACGTGACTGATTTATTTTTATACTGAGAAAGATCCACTCAAAAGAGTTGTTTTGTCAATTTTTCTCAAGAATAAAGTATACGATTTCACACACGCCTAATCTATGTGGCTCGCATTGGACTGATTTATATCTATTCTTGAATTTAAAAAGTAAAGCAAAAAAATAATTTTTTGAAAAAAATTGTTATCTCTCCTAATAATCAAAGAATAACTTTTTTTTCAAATTCGTAGAAAAAGTGTTAGCTGCCGAATACTTCACACGACTATTTAATATGATATTGCATATTAACAGAATTATTCCATTTTTTTATACGAAAAAAAGATATCTGCTTTTCAAAGTCATTTTATAAGAATTTAACTGCAAAAAATTTGGTTACTAAATGTACATGATAGTGCAATTCTTGAAGAAGAAAAATCACTCCTGTAAATTGCTGTGGGACTGCTCAAAGATGAAGAAATTAAATTTTCTGCAGACAGGTTTTTAGTGAACAAATGTCTTTTTGCAAAAACTAATAAATATTTTAGACTCGTTCAGGACTAGATTTGTTCGTCATTACGAGCTACATTTTACGAGAATTTCAAAGATGCTTTGCGTTTAAATCTCAATGAACAGAGAGCGAGTGAAAAAAGGCCTTTTTTGGTGTTTTTTAATTTTTTTCTATTTAATTAACGGATTTTAATATTCCACATATCATTTTGTAGGTATTTCGAATACTTATTGGGAGTACAAATTAGTTCGGTCCGTTTCCCTAAAGATGCTGTTGTGAATGGTTTATAATGACAGCTGATTTTGGCGGTTTCAGAGAGGTTAAACATCTGCTAATAATATTCAGTTTATATCGCTTTGAGTTTCATACAAAAACCTTGATTTTTACAGTGATGTCAAATTTTGTGTTAACCAAGCAGCATTTGCGGGAGGTTTTGATTTTCTGCTTTAATTGGAAGAAAAGTGTGACTGAAGCCCATCAAATGCTTGTCGAAGTTAAGTGACACTGCTTCAACTGATAAATCATGTAGGGAATGGTTTCGACGTTTCAAGGATGGAGATTTCAGCGTTGAAGACAAGCCTCGCTCTGGACAGCCAAAAAAAATTCGAAGACAAAGAAGGCATTACTCGAAGATCAGAGTTAAACGCAAGAGGAGCTTGCAGAATCATTGGGGGTAACTCAACAAGCCGTTTCTGTACGATTGAGAATTATGGAAATGATTCAAAAACAAAGAAATTAGGTGCCTTATGAATTGAAATCGAAAGACGTTGAAAAGCGATTTTTCACTTGCGAACAGCTGATTCAAAGACAACAGAGAAAAGGTTTTTTGCATCGGATTGTGACTGGAGATGAGAAGTGGATATTCTACGACAACCCCAAGAAGAAAAAATATTACACTAAGCCCGGTTAATCGTTGCCATCGATCTCAACATCAACACCACGGCCGAACATTCATGGTTCGAAGATCATGCTCTGTATCTGGTGGGACCAAAAGGGTCTTGTTTATTATGAGCTGCTGAAACCTGGCGATTCTGTTACGGATATCGGCTACAATTGATTCGTTTGAGATGTGCATTGCGAAAAAAACAGCCGGAATACGAACAAAGACATGATAAAGTTATTCTTCTTCATGACAACGCTTGGCCTCATGTCGCTAAAATCATAAAAAATATTTGGAAACGCTCAAATGGGATGTTTTACCGCACCCGCCGTATTCTCCGGACTTTACTTCTTCTGATTACTGGTCATTCCGAAGGATGCAGCAAGTCACCGGTTCACTTCTTTCGCAGAAATCGAAAATTGGCTCCAAAATTGGATCGCCTCCAAAGACGAGTTATTTTTTCGAGATGGAATTCGAAAATTGCCTGGGAAAAAGTAGGCAGCGATGGACAATACTTTAATTGATTTCATTCATTTTGTTTTGAAATAAATACATTTTGAACACAAAAAAAAACGGACTGAACTAATTTGTACTCCCAATATATTTTTCATATGGAACTTTTTTCCACACAATCAATATCTTTCGTTTTATAAGCGAAAAAGTGCTTTTTGCAATTATTCGATTTTTTTTCGCAGATTTTCTTCACAAGTCTCGAATTTCAAATATACGCATTTCTTTTCTGATGGCCTTTCGAAAACTTTCGAAAGATTTGAAGAGAAATGTTTATAATGTTTAAAATTCTACTTCTACTGAACTATTCTTGCTACTCGAGTTTATGAAGAAGGTATATAACGCACATGAAAAATCGTAAACAATTAAATATTATTACAATTAAATATATCGTAAACTGTTGCGTTTTAACATGTTTGTATTATTCTGGATTATAATGAGAGGTGTATACTATTACTATGATTTATTAAAATTTATAGGTTATTTAGAATGCTCCTCGCCCCTTATTAATGCAAAGGATTGCCGAGAAAGCATTTTTGGTCGCTTGAAACAAGCGAATAGTGTAAGAAGGAGCTCGCTGTCTCGTTCATTCTCGGTATGCCGAAGGTGAGCACATGTACATGGGCTCATGCTTGAATGTATGACTACCGATTTCAGACTGCCGTCTGATTCTATGTTGTTACCGTCAACACAGAGTTCTTAGCTGAATAATCAGGAGAGATTATATTTAAGAAGTATAAGTTATTCCAAATTTTTCAAAACTTTCAATCAATTTTCAATAATTGCATATTATTCTTATTAATTATTTTTATGATTTCATTTATTTAATTACTTCATAAATTATCTTAATTTATTATTTCTTTAATTTAATTACTTGTTATGATCTGCAATATTATACACATGGATGCGCACATGACAGCTGACAACCTATACAGCACAGAAGCTTGCAACAACTTGCTGCAACGTTGCAATATTGCAATTGCAATGCAATATTGCAGAAATATTGCAAAGATATTATTGTGCAATATTTTTCCAGCAATGGAGCTATATATATATATATATATGTGTGTGTGATTATTTTGCAGATTTACTTATATTAATTAAAATCTTTCTGTTTTACTAGTTTATTTTGTTCAGTTGTCTTTACTTCATATTAAAATATATGCATAATTGATATTTATTATTACTCAGCCAAAAGTTTAATTTTATATTTTTATCTAATAATGTATCTAACAATATATTTATTTTATATTTTTACAAAATTTCAAATATTTATGCAATTATATTACTTATAAGAAATATGTACACAAAAGATTTGTTTCCAAGCGCCATAGTAGACGGATTATTGCTAATAATATTGAAATAGATATCGCTGGCTGTTCGAAATCAATTCTAGATTCATATATATCAATATTTTTTCTAAAAGTACTGTTCAGTAGATGTACATAATGAAAATGTTATAGAAATTATTTGTACATAATAATAACGCAATGCTACTTTAGGGGATTCATAATAAATGTCAGATCAAAACATTCAGAGAAACAGCGATAATAATTGTCATGATCCTTTTATTATATTGACCATATTAGAACTGAAAATCATAAATCTATTATGAAAGAAATAGATAAGACTTATAACAATAATGATGATGAAAAGAAATTAAAAAATGTTATAGCTACATGGGTTGTAAGGCATAATATTCCCCATAATGCATATAATGTAAATTAAAAATTTGATCTCAATATACATCGTATAACATACCTGTGGGCACACGAACATTGTTGCAAACTCCAAGCAAATGTATTAAAAGTATGTGGAGGGGAATACTTTCATTTTGGTTTACACAGTATTATTAAACAGATGGTATTAAAAAATAACGATAATAAATTTTAAGTTAATAATAAATATCGATGCCAATAGCAAAATCATCACAAGCATCTTTATGGCCCATTTTATGCTCAAATATAGTAAATATGACAGCATACTTTATCAGTATACTTTGAATATAAAAAAACCTATTAATTCTAATGTTTTTCTGCAATCTTTAATCAACAACTTAATAGATTTAATTAATAATAGGTATATTCATAACAAAAACATAATTAAAGTTTTATTATTTTAGTATGTGATGCATCAGCTAAATCTTTTGTATTGTGTATAAAAAGTCATATAGGATTTAATAGTTGCAATAAATAATAGTAAAGGGCACATATATAAATGGTAAATATAGAATATGCTTTCCACAAAAATCCTTTAAGAAGATGAGTTATTTGCCATTAATGCTTATCTTAAAGATTTTCAAATTAGTTTTTCTATTTTAAATAATATTCCCAAATTTTTACCTTTAACTAATACTCTATTGGATTACATGCATTTAATATGTTTAGGAGTTATTAAAAAAATAATATTACTTTGAATGAAAAGTCCACTTTGTGTATGTTTAAATGCTAAATCTATCAATAAAATATCACATCTACTGATTTTACTTAGAAATACTATACCAGTTGAATTTGTTAGAAAATCCAGATTAATAAAAGATGTTAAGTAATGGAAAGCTACAGAATTTAGAAATTTTTTATTATACAGGTCCTATTGTATTGCAACATAAACAAACATATATGCTTTTCTTCACGTTATATGTAGCTATAGCAATTCTTGCACGTCGAAATTTATATCAAGAAGAATTAATAAATTTTGCTGAAGCTTTATTTCATCATTTTGTTGAATCTTTCGAAATATTATACGGAAAAAGAGTATATATCGCATAATGTGCATAATCTTTTACATATATGTTCTGACGTAAAAATATAGTTCACTTGATAATTTTAATGCTTTTCATTTTGAGAATCACATAACATTTATTAAGAGACGATTACGAAAAAATGAGAAACCATTGCAACAACTGATTAATAGGTATAATTAAAATTATAATTGTGAGGTTGAAAATTATAATTTCTTATTTGTAGAACGTGATAATAGCAATAAATATTCTTGTAAATATTTGCATAACAGTGGTCCAATACCTGGTAATGTGGATGTTGAATCACAGTATCTAATGATATCAAAGGGGAAATTTAATATTAATTGTAAAAGTTCTTCTAATAATTGCTGTTTATTAAGAAATAGAAAGTGCATTCTGACTGTGAATATTGTACAAAAAAAAGATAAAGAAATTTATCTTATTGAAAATTAAAATATGTAAAAGATTTATATAAATTGTCCAGTGATTTCCATATTAAAATAATGACAGTATATAATGACAACGTTTATTCTTGATCAATCTCGGATGTTCTATGTAAGGTGTGGAAAATTCCTTATGGGAACGATAGAAACAATTACGCAATTTTCTGTCTTAATCATGAAATTTGATTTTGTGCATTACATATTATAAATGTATATATATATATATATCACTGCAAAATTTGATCTGCAGTTGATGCCTGCAATATATGTTATATATAATATATATATAATATGTTTAACGCGGATACGTCATCACGTATTTGGCCTAGTCATTTAAAACAAAATTTCATATTAATAAGTCCATAATAACAAGAGAGATCTCAGAATGGTAAGTCAGATTGGGAGATGTTACCAAAGAAAGTTTTTAGTATTGCAAGTGAACAATGTAACACACACACACACACACACACACACACACAAGTTTGTATTTATTATTATTAATTTTTATACCTTTTAATTTTTACCTTTTTAAAATAATTTTATTTTAAATTATTTAGATGTTTGATGAATAGATTATGCAAAAATTATGTTTAACGGAAGATACATCAAATGTTGAGGAAGCAAGTATATCGTCATGAACTAAGAAAACGAGAAAAGAAAACATATAAAAGCCCAAAAATATATGTCATCTTCTTCTGAAGATGATTTATGTTCATATAATAAAGAAAATTATAGTGTTAGATCATAACAAAATCTACCTGTTCTTCCAAAAACATTTTATGTCAAATAATAAAGAACTACTGTAGAGTATGTCATCAGCTACTAGAGATATATTATGTAAAAACACTTTGTTTAATTGTTTATGCAGTAAACAGAAATGGTGAGCATTATGTAGCTATAATTTATTAACCTTATATGATATATTCGTGAGAAATTAATATATTTAATTACTTTTCAAATATTAGTGACAAGAAAAATAAACAGTGATAAGAAAAATAAACAGTGTTTCAAAGATTTAAGTTTTCTTTCCAAAGTTACGATACGTAAGTATTTTTGTTCTGTTATTTTCAATTCATAACAATGAAAATGTTACAAATAAATAGTAACATATCTTTTATAACAAGTTCTGCTTCAAATATCAAAAATAAAAATCTATATACTCATGGTAACTTAAAAAAAAAAAAATATATATATATACACATATAATCTTTTTACATATTTCATATACTAAAGAACTATGCAATAAATATATTTCTTGCATGATGTATATAACAGTAAACACAGTAATAATATTTCTAATTATCAACTAAATAATATTAATTTATTTTAGAATTTCAAAAACTAATCTTAAGAAAGGTAAATACAATATTATATAAATTGGACATCATTGAAAATAAATTCGAAATATTTCAAAAGGACAATATTATAAACTTGCATTATACAAGAAAGCAACATTCAATTCCGATATGTATATTACCACAATTAACATTGTTTGAAGAACAATTACAAGATATAAAATTCAAGGAAGATGTGATATGATATATATTTTTTATTTTTATTGTGAAATATCTGTTCATATGAAAAATATCATTTAAGTGACATGACAATTTCATATTATCTTCTAATATTTTTCCTTTTATTATGTTATGAAATCTTATATACTTTATGTGCTATGTACTGTCATAATAATAAACAGATCTTAAAAAGTTTGCGCAATTAAGAGCCATTAACGAATATACATATAGAGAGACAGTCTACATTAATATAATATTATTTATTGATAATTTATTTTAGCTTAATATTTTTTACATTGTTGGTGGAAATAATGCACATATCATGATACGAAATATATTCAAAAAAGCAATAATGGATGATTTAGCTACAAATTTCAGTTGGACTGATAAGAAAAATAAACAGTGTTTCAAAGATTTAATTCTTTCCAAAATTACGATACGTAAGTATTTTTGTTCTGTTATTTTCAATTCATTTAAATAAAAAGATTTCATCTAAATTAACATGAGTATATACAAAATATGTCCTAAATAAAATTATCGACACATCAACAACTCATAAACAGTAGGTGTTAAGAAAAAATTGTTATAATTAGTTTTCAAATTTTGAAAGGAACATGCTGTAAGATAGCTATATTATTATGGCATTAAAATGATTTTTCTTTAAAGTTATTTCTAAGTCAATTTTGTATTTTTAAATAAAATCATACGCGCGTTCTTTGCATTAATTGATCCTCCATATCATTCTCTATTGCATATACAAATACTGCATAAGATTATCGAAACATGTATACTTTAAGAAATATTGTATATCTTATGCTTAAAAGTGTTTGCATATCTAGATAAAATATAAAATATTTTGAAAAATATTCACGTTTTGAAACTGTTATCTCAGTATTTTTATATACAGAATAACTTGAGGAATCTATTTTATGTTGAAAAAAAATCATATAATATAATACTATTTAAAGCAAGGCTTTGCTCTGCACGATTTGCACTTCGATTTTCGACTCGGCTTCGTCTTTCGCTATTCTTCTTATCTCATCACCTTGCGTGTAAAACTTGCTGCTCTATATCTTTTTTTTCGTTTCATTACATAAAATAAATAGAATGAACAAAAAAAAAATAGAACGAATTTTACAGTGTGAGCGCTCGAAGCGGTGGACCTCATGTCTACGAGCGTCATACGCTTCTAAACGTCGAGCAGCATTTGAACTGTGCGTAAGATGATAAGGTGAGAAGAGTAGCGGAAGGCGAAGCCGAGTAGAAAATAGTCGAGAAGTACAAATCGTGTCGACTTGATTTAAAGTATCAAAATTGACTTTAAAATAATCGAGAAAAAACATTTTAATATCATAATAACATATTACATTGTCATAATTTTCATATCAACTGTCTCATATTTCCCTTCTCTTTTATAAAATAATTATTTCTCAACATGTACTGCTTACAAATTACTCAGAGATGTATTGTTTTATTTGGAACACGTACTTTGACTAATATTTAAAACACATATATTGAATAATATTAATATATATATTTCAGAAGCTGTTCGTATGTCATATACAGAAAACGAATTTGCAAAATATGCATTTAAATGGCTTGCACAAGCCACTGTAAGCATTCTAAGGTAAAAAAAAAAAAGAAAAGAAAAGAATTCGAATAATAAAAATTATATGTGCAATCTACAAATACTTTTTTCGTATATTATATATTCATATACTAACTATTTTTTATATTCATTAGCGACATTAATATATTTGTCGAATATTTGTTCAACCAAAGAGAAAACAAATTTTTGTTTTATTTATAATATTTACATAAACAGTTTATACATGTGCAGAGCTCATATATATATACATATATATATATATATATATATATATATATATATATATATTTTTTTATTTTTTTTTTTTTTACATTT
>Ga0157364_1005396_pt1 | contig 13012 bp, 6 predicted proteins | sample AttsexASBM2_FD_111476 | JGI IMG/M metagenome (GOLD analysis project Ga0157364, IMG submission 111476) | Fungus gardens microbial communities from leaf cutter ant in Ribeirão Preto, State of São Paulo, Brazil - Atta sexdens ASBM2 | ecosystem: Host-associated > Fungi > Mycelium > Unclassified ... | reverse complement strand
GTGTGTGTGTGTGTGTGTGTGTGTGTGTGTGTGTGTGTGTGTGTGTGTGTGTATAGGGTATTTGATAATTAACGATAAAATTCTCGCATAGTGGCAGAACGAACAAAACTGATTGTGAGTCGAAAAGTCCATTTCCTTTACCATTCTGCAATTTTCGTAATAATTAACAAGATTTTTACTAAAAATTGCCGAATATTGGTCTTTAATAAATTTTACTCAAATACCTACTATCAACTTTACAGAAGAATAGCAAGAGACAAAAATTGTTTATTTTTTCTCATAGAGCTCTAAGAATTTTTTATCAATTTTTTAGTACTGCATTTTCTTATATTGGTAATTATTTTTACCAACATGAGAAAATGCGATGTTAAAAAATTCTAAAAAAGTCTTGAAGCTCTATAAGAAGAAAATAAACAAGTTTTGTCTCTTGCTGTTTTCCTGTAAAGTGATAGTATTTGAGTATAAAATTATTGAAAACCAATATTCATCGATTTTTAGTAATTAATATTTTTGTTAACTATTACGAAAATTGCAAAATGGTAGAGAACTTTTCGACTCATTGTTAGTTTAGTCCATTCCACTATGCGAGAGTTTTGTCATTAATTATCAGACACTCTGTATATATATATATATACGATGAGATGTTGCTTACAAGACTACTGTACTTAAAAAAAAATTTCTTTGTTGCTTTGTGCTTGATGAAAAGTTATATCCTGAGGAATGTAAGGAAATCAAGGAATTCCGCTTGAAGCTTTCGCTACAATATGAATCTATGCGTATATACATTATACATATATTCATATATAATGCGTTGTAATATTTCACTTATATTATTCAAATGTACAGAAACTAGCAAAATGTCCCTTTGATACACATGCAATTTGGAGGAAAGAACATTTCTCTACGTAGTAGATACGCGTAGCGAATGCATGGTGACGTGTTTCGCAGTAAATCCGGAGGCGGTAAGTTGCGTCTGTTGTATTCAACGCGGAATTCATCATCACATCTGACGCAGGAAGTGCCCGGTTGCACTTTACAATAGACCGATTGCGCCGACGATACTAAATCCGATTACAGCCAAAGGAATGTATCTATAATTCCATTTCGCGGGGAACAATGCGACTGTTTGCTTATTATTATCGTTAAGTCAATTATGTCGTTTTGCGTTCATGATCATTTCCTTTTCTATATGTTGCCTACATGTATGGCACAATATCGAATTATTATTGTACAAAACGGATTAGCATCTTTTTTATAGATCTTTTATATAGATTACGAGAATAGGAACAGATTATATTATTAAAAAATGACTCACTTCAAAAGTGACACAATTAAAAATCCCGATAAAAAATGTTTCATGTATGAACATATATAAATATATCTAACATACATAACATGTATAAATATACATATACATATATAATTATAATATATGAAATATGTCTATACATGGTCATACATTATTCTTCTTTCTTTTGTAAAATTACTGTTTAGTATAGAAAAAAAATAATAATAATGAGAAAAACATAAAAATTAATTAAAAAGATAAATTTTTTCAGAAAAAAACATGTTTGAAAAAATGTAGAAGAATCGCTCATACATAATTATATGTAATATTTATAATTATGTATGAGCAACTTTTTTATATTTTTCCAAAATTTAAAAAATATATAATTTAAAAAAAAATAATATGAAAATTCTTTTAATTATTTTATATATATTTTCTCTTTATTATTATTATTATTTTACTAAATAGTAATTTTACAAAAGAAAGAAAAATGATCATGTATGGATATATTTCATATAATTAGATATATTTATGTATGTTTAGATATATTTATGTATGAAAAATTTTATAGCGAGTAATTTTTGAGTTATTTCATGATGTTGTATAAACATTCTATATCAATCTTCATGAACTCTAACTTAACTTTATAACAAAATTATCAAAGAGCGCCGAAGAAGATGATTTAAAAAAATATCAAAAGCGTCTCGCAACACAAAAAGTGCGATTTTTAAATTATTACTACGAATGTATTAGTTAAATGTTACTCTATCAATCTTTAAAAATAAATTAACTCATTCAAAAAAATGATCAAATTTATTACAATTCAAAAAGAGCGATTAAAATAGATTATCAATCTAGATTATCAATCGTTGTAAGTGTAATTTTTTAAGAATCGTGAAATAAAAATGACATTCAATCATTTTAAAACTCCTATTCATTCACCATTATTATTTCAGATTATAACATCAGAAGCGAAAAAATACACAATAAAAATTTTTAGGAATTATATTTGAACAGAAATATTTTTCAATAAAAAACAATGTTTACAATACACCAAACATTAAACATTATATAAGAAGTAAAATATATTTTTGTTAAATCAAAACGCACGAATTATTTGTATTTTTTGCTCTCAATCGCTCATTTTTCTAGTTATTATATTTTATTATCTGAAGAACCCAATTTTATATTATTTTTATTTTAAACATTAAATTTATAAAATATACTGAAAATAGTGAAACTACTTTCTTGTGTGTATGTATACAATGTATTATTAAATTAATAGTTTTTTATATATATGTATACAATATTATTAATTTGGTCTGTCGTAATTACATAACTCATTTTGATAATCTTAAAGACTTAGGACGTTCGCACGGAATGCAAGAGATCCGAGCTCGACTCCCGGCCGAGACAATATTTTTCGCAATAAGTTTATTACAATTTTTTAAGATTAAATTTGGGAAATTTGGAGAGATTATTAATATATATAATTTCAGATTGATTGTGTTAAAAGTCTGACAATCATATCGGCAAATTATAATTTGCCACAATTATAATTTTGAATGTCATTTTTATTTCATGCAATTATAATTTCTGAAATTAATTTATTTATATGAATATATATAGTATAATAGTTCAACATCTTAACATTCAGACAATAGTGGTGCTTCGTATTTAAAGTAATAGCTCATTTTGTTATATAATTTATTATAACATATATATTAATTATACATATATAATTAATTGTCATATATATGGTTTATCATTGAAACAAAAGGAGAAAGATGATGTTAATGCTGAAGCTCTCCGGGGCAAAGTTTCCTTAAGCATAGAGACAGAAAGATACATAAGTAGCACAAAAATAAAAAAGTATAACAATTATCACAAAAACAAACCGCATGAAGAGCTACATTAATTGATAAAAGCGCAAGTGCATTTAACTAAAGTCGTAATAATTCACATCAACCATATATGTGTAGAAATCTAATTATTAGTGATTAAAAGATAATTAAAATATTTTCTCTTGATATTTTAAGAGACGTCCGCATATGTCCACTCATTCCAGTTCCACAGCATAATATCTGAAAGAATTTTTGAAAAGTTCGACTCAGTTCGACACAACGGCTGCTTGAGCACATCAACACGAGCTAGTATCAAGCAGTTTTCTATCATTTCTAAATTCAAACTCGCTAAACAAACGGTAGATCTCTTACAACAGAAAATAGTGAAGATGAGACAATCGATGAAATAATCCCTCTTAACTCTGATCTTGAACCATCTTAATGCTACATAATACCATGGTATGTTACATGTTTGTTCCATCCTGGAAAATAAATCTGATACAGGTATTCAAAGATTTCTGCAATTTCAAGTTAAGCTGGTCAGTAATGGTAATTCTCAGAGAGAACAGCACAACAATAACCGTTGAGGGGGAATGTCAAGGATACAATCAGATGGCATCGCAAATTAACAGGAATCAGACCTGCCTATAGATCTTAAGCTAGCGCAGAGAAGCATTAATCCTGGAGCACATTTTAGTAATTTACCTCTTCCTTCCAAGATACATTGATAGTGAATCCAAGATATTCGATGTAATCCTTGAAGGAAATGATATTATCACAAACCATAATAGGAGACAACTTGCATTTGTTGATATACTTAGACATTCCCAGAATCATGGCCACAGTTTAATTGGGATTCAGCTTAAGTTTATTTGCAGCGGCCCAGCTGGCAAAGCGGACAATATCGTTGTTGACTCTGCGGATTGCTTCACCAAGGTTAGCAGGTCTTACATGTAGGTAAATGAGCAGATCATCAGCGTAAAAACTACATTTACAATACATTAACTCATTATCAAAGTTAAGAAGATATAAAATGAAGAATAATGGGTCCAAAATCTATCCTTGAGAAATACCAGAAATCATAGGTTTTCCAAATCGATACTTTACTACTAATAGAGTTACGGACAGCTTGCATTCTGCCATCAAGATAGGAGCACAGTCTGAATACTGACCAAGAGAAATCCAAAAGAGGGGGGAGAGAGAGAGAGAGAGAGAGAGAGGGAGAGAGAGAATTTTCGGTGTATTTTACAAATTCTATCGATTGTGAACATTGTTTCGTTGAAAAATATTTCTATATTAATATATTTTACAAACATTTTTATTGTATATTGTCTCGCTTCTAACGTCATAATTAAAAGTGTAATGGCGAATAAACAGAAGTTTTGATAATCAATTTTTTTAACTAATATTATTTGATTAATTTTAATATTTTTTCCTTTTTTAAAAAATGTAGTTTTTTAGTTGTTATTGTTATTGTTTTAGAAATAAAAAAACAATAATACAAGATGATTTTAGTAACTGAAGTTATAGCTTTTTTCTAACGTATGCAAATAGAAAAAAGGATAGATAAAAATCACTGTTTAGTATAATAATCTATTATTCCATAATAGATTATTATATTATATTTCTTCAAATAATGCAGGGCGCATTGATGCACTTTATAAGATGCAATACATTTTTTTTAAATTCAATCATATATTTATTTTAGCCTAAATTAATCTTTGTCTTCATTACTTGATGATAAAAATATTAGGGCAAGATAATCGGCAAAAATTTTTCTTACACGGTGTTGTGCAAGATACTTCATTTTCAGTACGTAGGTACAGGTACAGATATTAGAAAAACAAAATATCTTGATATAGGTAGGCATCAAATGCACATAAACATATCTAAGTGTAGGGACTTTTATTTATTAATAAAAAATTTCAGAATAAATAAGCATTTATGATTTCATATGTATATCCACACATAATATTTATATGTATTACATATTTGGAGACATGATAGTATCTCGGCGCTAAGCCAAGCGCAGCGATTTTATTGTGCATAAATATTCTATGCGAATAAGTTTAACATTTTGTATAATGGAGTAATACTTACAAAGTTATTAGTTTTATTCAAATAACTTATTTAACATTTATGCATTATCTTGTAAAAATATCAAGTATTTAAAATTGTCATCGAACAAATTATTCTATCGTGGCGTTTTTGTTGCTGTGCATTAAATATATATAATTTTTTTTTAGTTTGAACTTTAAATTGAAAAGAATGTTAAAAAAATGTACCATATATCTAATAAATATCTAATTATAAATAAAATTTATATTAAATATTTTACTAAGCTAAGTGTCTGTTTGAACGTGCATTTAAAGCAAGAAAATATTGTCCAAAAAGTAACTAAAATGTACCTAAATAGAGATATATATAAGGGATATATAAGAGATATATAAGAAATTATATTAATTTATAAATATACGTATCAAAAAAATATCTAGAAAAAAATAGTAATTCTATTAAAAAAATCGAAATTCGTGTTGAGGGCAATACTAAAGAGAACAAGGATGCTCTCAACACTTTTATGATTTTTTTACATTTCATCTGCATACGCGATAAATGCACAAACTCGCGGTGGGATCTTGGACTATCAGGGTCACGATTTCGAAAGTTGCTTCGTGTGGAAGTCATGCGTCCCCAAGCAGAGGGGAAAGTGGGGTTGTTTCGTGTTAAAAAAAAACCTAATCCAACCCATTTTTTTGGTGCGAGGTGACCTTTATTTCGCGTGGAAGGTTGTAAACTTAATAGAACTTTGCTTCTTGAACACAACTTTCCACGCGAAAGTAAAAAAATGAGATTGATTAGGGTTAGGTTTTTTAACGCGAAATGACATGGATTTACAACTTTTCACGCGAAATGAGGGTCACCTCATATCAAAAAAATGGTTTGGATTAGGGTTAGGTTTTTTTTAACGCAAAACGATTTTTACTCCATTACTGGATCCACACATACACTTTTCAACACAAAGCGATATTCTATATAGGTCAACTTTTGTTATAACAGAAATGAGACATTATTTTTTAAACTTTTTTGTTAATTACTTTTTAACGGACAGCGAGCGACGGCTAAAACTTGTTGGAAGTTACTCAGTGTGATGATCTTGACAACATGATCAAGGTCGTCTTTTCTGCAGTTTTACCAAATATTGTCAGAAATCTAGCTTGAAAGATGCAAATTTTGCCTCCAGAATAAAATCCTGCTTTTTATTAAAATCTAACTGAGTAGTCTTAATATACTTTTTCCGTATGAAAAATGGGAATCTATACGCAATTTACTTTTTAATAGCTTTGAATAAAAATTCTAAGAAGAATTCCTTCTTCGAAAGAATAATTTTTATCAAAAGAGCACTCATTACGAATATTCATTCTAGCTACAAATAAAACATGTAAAAAATGTCTTAGATTTTGGTGGATTAGCTTAGGTCACAATTAATGTAATCCTTGTCACGGAACAACACATTACATTAATTTTCAGAAGTAAAATACGCTACCCCTGTGAATTCTGCGATATCTTTACGCGCAGTATGTATCAAACTACTTCATTAATTTTAATACAAAGAGTTCTCATTTAACGGATAAATCATGAAAGTCTAAACAAATTGTAAAGATAGAAGACTCCGTTAATGGAAGCTAGGTCATAATATTTCGTTTCAAACAGGACTCTTTGAAAGAGAAAAGCGTATCCATTAAATTAAAAACTTAAAAGTATATACATGGAGAAAAACTAATGGATCGTGAAATGTATACACGTATGTCACATGTATATGTATATAACATGCTTTACATTTTAATAATAATAATAATAATATTTTTGTATAACATTTCACTTTGTATTGCATTTTCCACTCTCTTATTTGTTTATATATTTCAAGAAGTTTTGTCTAGTATACTGTACTTGTTGCGCTTATCTATCGAGGGATTTTCTTCAGAACTAAAATAAACTTTTTTCGCTATTAACGCTAATATATACAACCCAAGTTGGTTCGACCTGGATTGCATAGCCAACGGGGGTGTTCTCGAGGTTGGATCCAAGGTGGCTTCGCAAGAACCAGGCGGCAGGTATAAACAGCTCTCTCTCTCTCTCTCTCTCTCTCTCTCTCTCTCTCTCTCTCGCTCGCTCGCTCGCTCGTTCGCTCGCTATCTTTGTCTATCTGTCTACCTCTATCTCTCTTTCTTGCTCGTAAAGGGTGGTCGAGAAGGTGAGGTGTCTACAGGCAGAGGGTGAGTTTACGAGGCTTGCGCATTCGCTAGCCCATCCGGCGCAGCCTCCAGGATCCTTTCACGGGGCGGTGGACGCGCGCGTGTCGCGATATATAGACGGTGGACGGAGCTTGTCGGTCGGTCGGTTGCCCTCGCGCGTCAGGCACGTCGCAACCCCCAACACCGTAGCGTCGCAGGTCTCCCGACCATGAGAAGAGCATCGGGTGCCGTCGCCGTCGTCCGTCATCACGGGACGTCGTCTCCGCCAACGTTTATATCGTACGCGTCTACATCGCCGCCTTGGTCATATCGGAAATAAAAACCGGCATTGTCAATCGTTGTCAAGGATCAGCGTGAGAAAATCGGCGGTGGCACGCGCCGACGGATCTCTTCCGGTGTGATCTCGTGGCTGCAGAAGAAAAGGAAAGAGAAAGACGAGCAATATCGGCAATTTTCCGAGAGTGCCGTACGGAGCGGCGGGAAAAAGAAGGGGGTGGTGATTATAGGCATGCGGTCTTGAAAGCACGCACGAACAGGTGGCGAGGCGGGATTTCTCGCGGAGGACTCCAGTGGCAGGGCGAAAAAAAGGACATACGCGGAAAGAGTGGAAGTACGTGCAGGTACTGTGAAAGAAATACGCTTTGAATTTTCTTTTGTCTATTTGATCTTTTTCTTTTCTTTTCACCTCCTCTTTTCACTCCCCATTTTATATATACATACATATATCGAGGGAAGCAACTTTGAAAGAGCTTTTTCATACAAGACGAGAGAGAGCGATCTCCCTTCTACCTTTCAAAAATCCATCTCTTGCATCTCAAATTTATCTATTATGCCAATTTCTTTTTATTCTATTCAATTCTCCTTCTAAGCAGTATTTTCAAGTTTCATTCGACCGCGGACTTTAGACTTTTTCAAGAAAAACAAGATCTTTATTCGAATATCGACTCGGGGGGGGAAAAGCTCTTGTCACGATTCATTAATGTAAATGCAAATGACGATGGATTTAAATTATGCGGAATTATAATTATCTTTTCTTCTTTTCTTATTGGCTTTGAGATTAGGGCTAACAGTCGATTGTGTTTTCAGATAAGTTTGAAACGAATGTGAAAATATAATTGAAAAAATTTCTATCACAAAAATTGGAAAGTAACAGAAAAAATAAAATAAAACAAATAAAATAATTAATTGAAAAATGTGAAGAAGTATTTTTAAAATGGTATGTATATCTGGCGAGTGTTATAAAAAAAAATAGATTCATATAGCTGGGCGTATTTATCGGAAAACTCCTAGAGCTACGCGCTCACGAGCTTTAAATAAAAAGCTATCGTATAACTCAGTGTATTTCCACTTGTAAATTGACTACATACGAATTTCATCCTACTTTGATCATTTGTCGGCGTAAACGCAGGGATATTTATAAACCATAAAATAAGCAATAATGTGTGTATGTCGATAAATTTCCATCGATTACCGAGTTTTTGCGTGCAAAATTATATAGGGATAATATAATCATTATATATAGGGTGTAAAATTAACAGGGTCGCAAATTATTTTCTTATAAATGATTAAAGATAATCATAAAATCAACTTTAACATTTTGGGATTTATCAGTATATTTTATGTACATAGAATGTCAGAATTTTAGCTTCTTATTTTCTACTCTCGAAATGTTTTTATACAATATATATATATAGATTGATTCTCTTTATAATTCTGTAAAAGCAACGAGATACCTCATATTTTATTCTAATATAAGATATAAAATATCTCGTATAAAATATTCACTTTGACCTTTGATCGATTGATGATTCTATTCTTTGCACATAGGTACACCATTGCATCTGCAATGTGCAATTGTTTTTTTCCTTCAAATACCGCTACGTCTCTTTTTACATTGATCGATTCTTCTTCTCATTTTACATACAAAATAAGGTCATTGGAAAATGAACACTTTTTACAAAATATGTATATCATATTTTATATATTAGAATATATTAGAGAATAATAAAATATGAAATATCTCTTATTATATAATATTCATTTTTGATGATTTTAGCTTAGTAGTATTACACAAAGAGCTGAAGAGTGCCGATTTATGCAAGAAAAGATAATTTTATTTGAAAAAACAGTGGAATTAGTTGAAAAGACTTGTCTCTGCCTTTCTCTTACTGTTCTCCGATAGCGGTATATCATATATCGCATAAAAGATGAAATCAGAACTACTAGGAAAGATTTTGTTGCAACTGCAATTCTCCGAGAAACCAATTTATAATATTTTTAGTTTTATATTCTTTATAGAATCTTTCATTGGAAACGCACAAAGATAATGTTTCTTGCCTAGAAGATAAAAATAATTTTTTTGTTTAAAATATTAATACATATTTTATACATATTAACCCTTTGGTGTCATTTTCAGTGTACGGCATTTTCGAAGTGTTTTTTTATTTTATTCTAATATTATTTTCTTTATTAATACACAGAAAAAAATAAATTGGGTGATTCAGCAAAATTATAACTTGCTAGGCGAATTCAATATCTATAATTAAAAGATTTGATGATTTAATAAAAAATTTGTATCTGTAACCAATTATTAGTATGTTAATTCAATTAATTTTCTGCAATGAAAATTGTTAACATAATAAATTTTCTTCATTATAATAATAAAAATATGTGCCATCTTAATATGTTTTGTTAAAAATTAATTATATATGGATTACTTTTTTTGTAGAAAGTAATCTTTTCTGTATTAACAAATTTATTGTATTATTACAACAAATACATGTGATTATATATAATCGTTAATGTTATTTAGCTGTACAACTTTGCTATTTTACACAGAAAATTGGCTGTCTGTATATATTACGGCTATAGATTTCCTGACTTAGTGAAGTTTTTAGTTGTTTTAGCATATCTTTTTTTCCGTGAACTTGAAAGGCATTAATGCCTTGTGTTCTAATAGATATCAATATCTCGGAATAAGGATTAATATACACACAAAAAAGCATCAAACTGCAATCAGCCGGAATCGGAAGTAATCATTCCTATCATTGATGATTACTATGATTGAAATCGCACCATCATTAAAGCTATTAAGTACTCGAGAAATTGAATTTAATCTCAAATAGTTTAAGATCCTATTTCCACGGTCCTTGCGTATGCTATCGTTTCAATTTCCGTTATAGCGACAGTTCGCGCGTCCTCGCCTTTACGAAGTAAAAATAAAAAAATCCGCGAAATGGTCTTTATAATATAATAAATGAGTTAAGAGATTAGTATTTCCATTCTATAACTCTTAACATCGCTTAATTATAAAATGGGCAAAGGCTCTAACAGTCTAATATAATTAGTGGAGCGTAAATTTTTTTGTGACAATTGTGTCCTTTATTCCTTCAGAATGTATCTTATCAATGCATGCGGATGTTTCGGTTCCAATTCGGGTTATCTTCCTCGTTATATTGTTGCTGCACAGCTTTTTTGCCATATATAGAAATATAATTGCGCAATGATACCGACACTATTGTTAAGAGTTACAAAATAGGAGCTCAGAAGCAGGATGACAAATCAAGATTTTGAATTGATGTCATTGTTTTAATAAAATCAAGTTTAATTTTGTACAATTTCAATTCAGTCGCCATAACATTACGTTTTAGCATATATTTTTGTAGTTATATTAATTTTGATGTTTGTCCAAGAATATGAATAATTTGTTACGTCGTCAAATCGATTCGATAATAATATTTACTCATCGTGAATTAATGATCCATCTGATTTATACAAATTAACGTTATCTCTGAGCGTCCCTATGATGAAACACGATAATATCACGCATTGCGGCAATACAGCTAAATCCGATGTCAATATGTATCCGTAACGATAAACATATTAACAGATATTAATGATATCTGTCAACAATATTTATCTCTGTGAATCGTTTATGGTAATACGCTTTATTGATATAGAACCGATAGTGTTACATTATTTATCGAACGAATTTTTTTCTCGCGTTTTTTACAGATGTAACGGCACGGCTTCTGATGAATCTGCGCGGATCGACGTCTCTCAAACCGATCGAGATACGTTCTCGACGCTTAACGTCGAGGCGTAATTTTCTGTACTATTAAAACTCAAACAAGGTAATTTGGACAATCAATCACCGCTGTGAAGAACGACTGTAGGGAGGCACCCTTCTGGTAACGACCTGCAATCATGCTCAGTCCCAAAATGCAAAAAACTGGTGAGATATATTGTTTTTTCGTTTATTGTTATTGAAATGCACGGAAATCATGAGTGCCATCTATTTAGTGATATAAGTCGACATAGTACAATCAATTTAGACGAAAATTGCGAATGGAATCTCCATTCAGAAAAAATACCTTCAAGTTGAATTTTTGCACAGACATTAATTTTAAGATTGAAGGAGAAAAAAGTTTATCATTGATCACTCAGTATCAGTGATCACTAAGAAAAATAATTAAACAGGGCCCAAATTTCGGTTTTTTTGTAAATATCTCGATAAATATCAATTTTACAAAGAAAATATGACAGAGAAAAATTAAAGAGTGGAAAATTTTACATAAAAAAGATTCTGTAAGTTTTTGTCGTACGAGCAATACTTTTTACGCAAGAATTTATGTAAGATGTGCGTTGCGCAGTGAAGTTGCGGACACGCCGATAAGAGGCAAAGCGAAATGAAGCGTTGCACCAAAAATATCATAACTTTTGAATGATTGTACAGAAATTAAAGGCATTAAAAAGCTAAAATCACCTTTTTAATGAAAGTAATTTCGTTATTCTACAATTTTTAACAATTTGACAATGGATTAAATAATATGTTACATGCAATGTGTTTTGCCTTTTTTCGTAAAATTAGCTATAAATCGATACCGAATTATCTAAAAAAAGTGCAGGGTATTACAGTATATACTTCATACTTTGATTACACGAGACTTTGATTTACGAGAAGAAAAAAAATTCGTTAATTTTCTTCTTTAAAAGCGAGTTATTGACATTTTCAGTAATTTTCAAAATTCTTGAATAAACGTAAAATTTGAAATCATATAATTTTGTGAAAAATTATAGTAGAATAGTTTTTAAAAACGTAATTGAAAGCTTGGAATGCCTATTTTTAGATCCCTTATCACAATATTATATTTCGAATTTTCATTTATTTACATAAATATGTGAATTATTGCGAAAAATTTGTTTAAACTTGTATTGATTTTGATCATTATTGACATAATATTTTAAAAATATAACCAAGTGAATATAATAAAGTCGAATATTATATAAAATCTTAAAATCTTAACATATCAAAATCATTGTTCCTATATCTTTATATATTGTCAGTTAAATAACAATACATAATACAAAATAAAATACATAACACATAATAACACATACACAAAATAAAATACATAACATATAATAAAAAATACAATAAAATACTAAACAACAAACTTAATTGGTTTGTCAATGTATAATAAAACAAAATATATAAAAATAACAATAATAAGCATAATAAAAGCATAATAACAAAATTGACATATTAAGTACTTAGAAATGATTAAATTATACGTATGTATGTGTGTGTGTGTGTGTGTGTGTGTGTGTGTGTGTGTGTGTGTGTG
>Ga0157364_1005395_pt1 | contig 13013 bp, 6 predicted proteins | sample AttsexASBM2_FD_111476 | JGI IMG/M metagenome (GOLD analysis project Ga0157364, IMG submission 111476) | Fungus gardens microbial communities from leaf cutter ant in Ribeirão Preto, State of São Paulo, Brazil - Atta sexdens ASBM2 | ecosystem: Host-associated > Fungi > Mycelium > Unclassified ... | reverse complement strand
TGATTCAAATTTAATTTATTAATTACCTACTAAATGCATACGGTAATATGGACGATGTTTACTTTGAAACTAATCACAGAAATGGATTGATTTACATTTTGATGGAAGTTGGTTAATAGATGGAAATTAAAAATAATAAAATATTATATAACTTTAGGGACTTGCTTTTTTGACATCTAACAGTGTGGATGGTTAATTTCAAAAGTGCTTTTTCTTAGCCTTCAAGAAAGTTGCATGACACAAGCGCACAAGAGAGTCATCGAAACAGTTTTTTATCAAGGAAGAGCTTATTGAGATCAGCTTTATTTGCCAAATCTGACTTTTTCGTATTTTATGTTTCTAAAACTCAACAAAACATGACAAAAGGTAAAAATTTTCAAGACATTGAAGTTATTCAGAAGAATGTGATGAGTGCTCTAAACAGCATTCCAACTACGAACTTTTAAAAAAGTTTTTAAGGCTTTGTATCAAAGATGTGTGAAATGTATTGATGTATGAATGTATATGAGGAACTATTTTGAAACATAATAAATATAACATTTTGTTAACTGAGATATCTGTGTTTTTATTATATTCCGAGAACTTTAAATTATCAGATCATGTAGGCTGTAGACAAAGAAATAAACGTTATGAATCATTTCTTAATTCAACATAGACATTCACGTAAACATATGTTACGCCTAATGACATAGAACGCTTTGATATTCGTCACGTTTCATGCAATTATACATTCTGGACTGACAACAGCTTGTATGATTAACGATAATCCGTAATGCCAGAAACGAATGCAGCGAACGGTGCCAGTACTCAAAATACCCATTTTGCGAATTAATAGACAGTCAGGGGAATTTAGTATTGGTCACAACGTCTGTACCGCTTTAATGCATGCATCTGTAATTTCTGAGATGGTTATGCAAATCCGGATGAAGAAGTTTCCGGGCATAAAGCTGGGAGTCGCCTCAGAACGCGAGCAGCAAGCACATCTCCCCTTGCTCTCTAGTTAATTATTATAACGACACGTCATATACAATTTGTGTCCACAATACATTGCCGAAATAAACTGACGGACCCGTTAAACGTCGCCTTAGTCGGCCCGTAATCCACGCAGATCTTTCCGCGCTTTCCGCCTTCGTTATTAATTCACTCCTTTAATAATAGAATTATTAAGCGTTTGAAGGTCTTATACGAAACACGCGCAAGAGAGTAATTAAGGGTAATCAAGACTGGAATATCAAATTATTCACAGAAAGCTAAAATATGAATTATTGTCATTATTATCGTCATAAACACATTCATGTCGGCAATAATAATGGCAACTAAAATGAAATTGTGCCATATATCTTTCGTTGTCATCATTTTAGTAACATTTCTTAAATATGAAACTGTGACATATTTCTTAATTTAAATGAATTTAATGTAGACGCATATATAGGAGAATATACAATAAATATAGAAAAATTTATAAATTTAAGCACGTTCGGTGAGACGATAAGAAACGTTTTATTATTTAATATTTGCGAGTGAAGACTCATTATTACTTTAGAGACAATGATTAAAATATACTTTAATATAATATAAAGTTCTCAATTAGAGCAACGCAATTGTTTATGAGATAGCTAATTTTGATGCGACGGTTGAAAGAAATAAAGTGGTAACACACAAGGCGCGACAATTCTCGGCGACTGTATAAATATTTTATTTACTCGTGCACACATGTACATCTGACGGCGGTGAAGGACGCCCGCGTACCTAAATTCTTGGCTATTCTTCCCGCGCGAATTAGTAATTAAGAGCTTTATTACCAACCGCTTGCCCATTAAACTCTGGCCACCGCTGGCTGAATATATAAAGGACGCTTTAATGAATAATCTAACGACTCAACGTGGTGTGCGCGTAGCTCCGAGAGGTTATCCAGCTCTGACCACCAGGCGAGTGGTCGTCTAGATAATCTGTTTTGCATATTTCGCCCTGCGCGCGTACGGCGCGATGTAAATGCGTCGTGCGGTGCTCCGCCAAACGTTACACAGGCCCACCCGAAATTCGCCGTCCTCTGACCGCTAATCAAGTCGAAATATTCCTCCGTTCTGATGCAACTGTGCTGCCAACGGTCAACTTAACGACAGCGTCCCGCGTAGATGTATCTTCGTTGCACGCCGTGGACGCTGCGATATCGTCGCGAAACACAAATTACTTTTGACAAAATGACTCAGCAAGTTAGCGGGCTACCATCCATCCTCTATTTGGCACATCCGGAACTTATGCAGGTAATATATAAATTACAGCATTTACGGCTTTAGAATGAACCGCTACGGAAATGTATTTAAGGCATTAGGAAGTTACGACATACATGAACCTTATACATCTCGGCAATGAAAAAATGTGAAGCTATAATTTTGTATATTAAAATTTTGATTGGTATATTATAAAATAATATTGTATACTGAGAAAAATCTTACCAACCAAAGGACTTAAAAATAATATTTTGTTGATCGCTTATATAATATAACCAGAAATTCTGTTTGTCTTCACTAAAGTGCCATTCTTGTTGGGCTCTTTTGTTGGTTTAATCACAACATTTTGTATAAAAATTTCTCTCTATTAGAATTAATTAAAAATTGGTATCATTGAAGTAATATAAACTTTATTTGACTTCTATAAAAAAAACCCGTCAGATTAAATTATTCTGAATATAAATATAGCGTAATCTTGAGTGTTTTATTTAAACACATCAAGATTTTATTATATATTCAGTCTCTTTATAATATTTTATCTTCTAATTCCGGTAAGATTATAACGCGCCTTTCTTTATATAAGGACTATCTCTGGCTTCTTACATTGAATAATTGAAGGGAGTCAGGACGTATAGCAGTATACTAAGCTACACGTCTTGAATTTTACAAGTGAGAAACGGAGAAGTTTATAAATCATTGGTGAGATTCGGGACTCTCTTGTCTTCTACAATTTTTTTCCAAATTTATAATTAAGTTAAAATGTGCCGATGCTTTTTTTATGAGTGTAACGCTATCCATGAAACAAATAAAAATATAAATGTGTCATCGGAGATAGAAAGTCCTTTTTGGGAATGCTTTTGTCGAAATTGATCGTCAGTCGGATAAGGAGAGCGGAATATAGTAAGACGAGTCGAGCAGCGCTTTTAGTCGCGACCGCGACCCTCATGTAGTCAACGCCGTTACCGTCATCAAGGGTTGCCCGCGGCCTTCGTGGCTTTCATCCCTGTCGGATATATACGAAAGTCAAGATCCGCGAACTACTTAGTAAGTAGCAGCCACCTCAAAGGACGGGATAAATTGCCCCGTCCGACAGGAGAATTTGCATCTTGATAGTGAATTAAAAAGTTTCGACTCACCACGCGCGAGCGCGTCTATTTAATGTTCGTCTGCCCGAGGTGAAGGGTGTGGCCATCCCGGAAGAAAATCTCCTTCGTCCCTACCCGACGTCGCATTCATCAACGAGGCCTAACTGGAGCGGAATATCGGATCGTTGAGGCAGAAGATGTGTTATGCGCGGCATCATCAGATTTTTCTAAAAAACTTTGAGTTAATTATCTCGCATTATGCTTCCGTTTTTGTCAGGTTGAATGAATGAACAGAAATTTTTCTCACTTAATCATTTTGCGTCGATCATTGTTTAAAGATAAGTGGAATTTTTTGTCTGAATAAAAAGTATAAGTGGAATTCTTTTTGTCTGAGTAAAAAAGAATTATTAATTCAATCTGGTAATTTGATAAACTTGATTAATAAATTTATATCTATCTCCATTTATTCTACTTTAGTATCTGTGATTTTCTATTGTATATTTTTAAATGATTTTTTGAGAATCATAGAAATAATTAATATTTTTTTTTTTTAATCCTATCGATTAAGTCATACAGTGTTGTTATTGATATATATATTTTACGTACGAAAAAATAGACTACTTTTAATTAATGTAACATAAGATTTTTATACATTTCACATTTTTAATATTTACAATATTTACAATCTAGATCTTTACAAATAACTTAATTATTAATATAAAAGAAAAGAAATAATAAACAGGCTATCAAATTTAAACTTGAAACTATGAAGTAAGCAAATGTGTCTTGTCTTATAACACTTACTAATAATATATATATATAATATAAAGAAATATTAAAATTGAAATTATTTATCAAGCTTTCTATTATAATACCTGTGGTTTAAACTAATATATAACGAACTGGATTTTTAAAAGTCGATCCTTTCTTATCTTAGCTTTTAACATGGCAAATGGAGCTCTAATGACCACTGAAGACATAGCTTAGCTCAATAATCCCACTCACTTATACGAAAAATTTACATACATAATATTCTACACAGAGAGAATTTTTTCTTAGAATTTACCCTGAAAATATGTAGGTAATTTTAGGACAACATTGTATTTCGAAGAATTTTACGTAAATTTCTCTTATTCATTAATAAAACTACAATAAAATATAAAATAAATATTAATTGATTAATTTTATTGAAGTGCACGATAAAAATTTTTGTTAATATTGTACCACAACTAACATTTTCAAGATGAATTTTAAAAGATAATTCTATACCTGTAGGATCAAAGATGCATGTATCTAACAAAAAGTGACATACAGAAAAACAAATTTCAGAAGAACTTTTGTCCTATTTTCAATAAAAATCATAAAATGTAGAATTGAATAACAGAAATGTTTTATTTATATATAAATGTAATTGAATATGAAATAATAAACTATATGTCTTTTAAAAATAATATAGTGTGGGAAAAACAACAGATGGAAACAGATTTTTGTTCGCACCGTCTTGCCAATCTAGCTTTGTCAGGACATAGTATTGAATTTCATAATAAGACCAACACGAAAACTATTGTGACCGTCCATAAACCTCAGAACCTCCATTACAACCCCATTAAGCGATATCGTCGTCGCGCGTTATCGTGCGAAAAAACCCCAGACGTGGAAAGTATTGCAAAGAAACATTTCAGCACGATGAAAGATACAACTATTATTCCACACAGCCGATCTCTCTTTGATCGTAATTTCTCCCTTCATAGGCATCGCGCACCTTTCGGCTGAATATCGGATTTCTCTTTTTACGTTGCCGGAAAAAGAAGTTCCATTCTTGTACTACCATCGATGAAACGGCTGTTTCCACTTCTTTGGGTGGATTTCGTTGAAAAGTATCGATGACGAGGTTACCCTTCCTTTGTGCGCGTGTCTTTTCTCAGCAGAAAAGTGAAGACTAGCAGGGTGAGAAGAGTACCGTTTGCGCGAATTTCGCAAAAACGAATTGTGCGATGCATATCGTTCAGATCTCCATATCACGCGAATATGAGATGCCTCGTGCTGTTCAACAAATACCTAATTGGATATTGTTGAAAATCCGAATACGTCTGCCAACAGTTAGAAACAGCTAATAGGATATAACAAAAAATCAATGTCTCGTTTCCTGAAGGCTTTCCCAGGGTTAACTGCAATAAACACGAAAACTTGATACATCCGATTTCTTTCATATGAAACACACGTTTTACTTCTTAGTAGGATCAGAAACATCCGTTCAATTTCGCCTTTTTAGCCGCAAGCGGATTTCGCGTAGAGAAATTATTGAGCGTCTCGGGAGGCTCATGTGTTCAAGTTTCTTCCTGGCACGGCTTCGATCGTCCTTAAAGTAAATGCTTTTTCTATATTTAGTCGATCGGATAAGGTTTTCTTATCTTTTACCTTACTTTTACCGAAATTAGTCGTTTATATAAATATAATTACTATATATTATTTTTCTCATAATAAAGATTTCCTATTTATATTTATAAAAATTTATCAGTATTCGTATCCTAAATTTAATTAATTTGAAATCAATTACGTCAGTCTGAGACATTAGCACAAATGTTTTCGTCTTATCGGTTAGTCAAAAAACTCGGTTTATGATTTTCGAATTTCTCATAACGCAAGAGATGCCTTCTTCCTCCGCCGTCAGACGCGGAAGCAGATTTTATTTCAACCGAATCACTGGGACTGACACTTCGGCGTCCCGAGGGAGAATCGGCATAGTTACATACAACTACGTCCGCGCAATTCACCAGGGAAATTCAAGCGTCTATTCGAGCAGTGTCGGGCGCGTAAACTTTCGCGAAGGATCCCCATTCGCCGATCCGAGGGAGCAAAAGAGGATGGCAGGATGGGCGACTCTCGGGGGCGTCGTGGGGTTGAACGGGATACATACCGATGGCCGATAGGGGTTGAAAAACCGATCGAGAGCTGGATTTGCAGCCGACAAATGTATTTCAAGCTCGCTCGAATTTACTATGCGAACAATCGACGGCTGCCGATTTTTATCAAATCATCGATCTGTTTCCCCTCGTAACAAAACGACATTCATCCGTGGTAATTTGATAGGAATTAACGTGAATACAGAATTGACAGAATCTTATCAAGATAAATCTTTTTAATTGCAATACAAATACCTCCTCTTTAACTCTCGTCAATCCGCTAAGTCATATTCAAAATTAAATCTCACCGACTATATTATAAAGGATATTCATTGATTTCTCGAGTTATTATGAATTGGAATAGAATATCAAATTTATTCCGAGATTTAATGTTATGTATATATAAATTACAATTATTTATTAGGTTAGATTAATTATCGAACATATAATTGTCGCATGCCTATGTAAAACTAACTTACTGAACGAAGTATTTGTGCCAAGTGTGGCAAAGTAAGTTCTTGTTCGTAACACAGCTCTTTTTCACTTTCTTGTTTCGAATAGTCTTTTTTTCTTTCGTCTACATTCTTTGACTGTATTACATTCTCCACGTACAGTTCCGCTTACACCGAAACTGCTTTTCGCAGTCTGCAACACTGCATAGCATTAGCATACGCTTCTGTTTATTCGTATTTTTCACCAGCTGATATCCTTTTTTTTATGAGCAGATATTTCATTTTTCATCTATCACAAGGCTTTCTTAAATGCATTATTAATTTTTATGCGTTATATAAAACTGACTTCGGATAAAAATATTCCTTAATTAATTTTCGTCCACAAATTTATTTTACAAATAAACTTTTTATTGGTACATATTTATTTTAAATTATTTGTAGTTTAAATTCCATTACGAGAAAAATAATGATGATAAATGCGTAAGAAGATAATATTACATATTATTTGATAAACCTGAAATTCAAGATATTCCATTGATATTTGATTTCGGATATTGAGTTTAAAATATAGATGTAATACACATGGAGAAATATGTATATTTGAAGCACGATATAACATTTTTATATTTACCATGATTTATTACAATATTATAATATTTATTATATATTAAGATAACGTCGAATCTGAAATAATGTGAATAACACTAAGATAAATGTAATTAATTATTAAAATTAAAAAAATATTCCAATCATGATTTATATTTATATATTGGTTAATGGCATATTATAACATATTATGGCCTTACAGTATTTGATATTATAACATTTATATAACGTTTGTGAACAACAGGAAATAAAATTGAAAAATGAATTAGATCATAGTTGAAAATTTGTTTTTAAATTGATTGCAGTATAAAAGTTTTAGGACATTCTGTATGCTTCTCTCGAAAGCCACATTGATCGCTATAACCTAGGGATTTATCGCATTTTCGAGTAACGGTGCATGTCATAGTTATCTGGACCGTGCGTTATACATCGATGTAAAATGTACCTGGATTGACGGTTCTGATACCGTGACGACGCGTTGTGAAATAGATCCACGTGTGAACCGCAAAGATGATACGGAAATAACGATACTTGCAAGTGATTTCGGATATGAAACGAACATGTCCTCTGTATTTACTCAAGGAAACTCTCTATGTGTTGCACGACGCAACCATTCCACCAGAATTTTTACCATGAAGTGTGTATACTGCATCCATATGAAATCCACTTTCCCTTCTCCTAAAAAAACGACTTGTCTTTATTCCTTCAGAGGAGTCTTCATTCTTCATCATTCGATGATGAAACTCTTGTATGAAACATCTCCCTCGCAACGATGAACCAAACGTCGCTCATCAATACGATGCGAAAGTTAACTTCCTTTCGAGTCTCTCTTCACGATTCCGTGATTCCATAATCTCGTTAATTCTATGAATGATACTCATGAAGCATATTCCGCAATTGTTATACAAAAGCAAGAGATTAAGAAAGAGAAAAGGAAAGAGAAAGAGAGTAATTGTCGATTATGTTACTTTATATAACTTCGTGTAACAAAATAACTTAATTGAAACGAAAGTAGATTTCTTACAGCATCAAAATTATTTTAAATTTTATATTTCTTTAAAATTTCATGTTTTATTAAAAGAATCAATATATTTCAATAATTGCAAGAGTTTGTCATCGTTAAAAAATCTTTAATAGAAGAAAATATTAAAATATATGACGCGGAAGTGCGCATTTCTTTCTTTTTACTCTTTAGAAAAATTCCGTAAAATATAACAGAAATTAATGCGATGGAATGCTCTTTTTGCGCATTATACGGAAACTGCGCGGTCCACTAAAGTGCGCACCTAAAAAAATCGCACGACTATTCGATCGTTAGCAACACCCGTGCCGGAACGATAAATATCGATAAAGAAGGTCGGTAGTTATATATAAGTGCAGCACCTTTCGTTATTGCGGATTCTTGTTAGCCCGAGTCAGGATTACGAAGGAAAAACGAGGAAACTTCTTTGTCACCAAGAAAGCAGCTCCGTTCGAGAGCTATTAATCGACCCGAATGGTCTTCGAGACGCTTTAAAGTCATCAAAACTTCTTCACAGTCCCAGCGTCGAGTATCGTCGAACGGACTTCCGTTAATCGTTCTTAATTACTTCCGAAGAAAAACGTACTCGGGCGTGTCGTTAGGCGTATCCCATTGAACTTGGTAGATTCTCATTGGAAAAACTAGTCGAAAATACACCGCGATAGGAAAAGTGGAAAATAGATGACGAAAATAAAAGAGATAAAGAGAAAGAATTGATGCTAAGACTTAAGATTTCTTTTTTTGTGTGCCGGAAGCAGCAGAGAAAAAAACTAAGACTTGTAATTTTGATAAAATAAGAATGAAAGTAGAATATATATAATCTCTTGTATGCAATAAAATGTATCAATATATAATATACAACGAAAAATAAACAGGAAACAAAATAAATTTTTAAAAATAATAAATTTTGATAATATAATTTCATTCAATTATTTTTAAATAAATCGTTACAATTGCACAAAATATTTATATTTGGTTTATATCTATATCATGATTTTAATGTCTCCGATGATGTGAAACTTTCATCCTTTGCAATTTGGACCTTTGAACTTCAGTGCGGGTTTTTTGTATTATTTCAAAATATATATAAAAATCTGAAACAATTCTTACGTATTATATTTGCGAAAGTTTTAATGCGTTTTTACTATCATAGAAGTTGAATTGTATTATATTTTACTTATTTGTTACAGATACTAATTTATTTAGAATTCAAAAAATCAACTATGCCTTTAATACAACAAAATGATTAATAAATTGAAATAAATCTTAGTGTCCTTAAGTGGAACAAATTTAAAAAGAGTTACGAGATTATTTTTTTCATGAGACATTTAAAAACAAAGATGTATTCTCGAAAATGAACGTCAGGTCACTCTGTCTAGGTGAAAACTAAGGAGACAAAAGCGACAAAGAGAGAAAATCTAGAGGGTGCAAGGAACGCAAGCTTATTGGGGATGATTAAATACCGCGATAACTCATGCCGCGCTGTACCCGCGGGGTGATATTTTAAGATTGTTGCCTCTAGTGGCTCAACCGCTCTGGCCTCCGCGGGAGAGTCGAAGCCCCGATGAAAGAAATCGAGGCACGAAACGGTAGATATCACCGCCGCAGTTGTCGCGATAGGGAACGGGAGACGCAGGGACAGCGCGAGATAGAAGACGGCGAGAGAGAAATGGATGACTTCGGTTAGGGGGAGGAAAAAAGAGGTGAGACATGGGGCGGCGTGGCGGCACCAAGCTCTTACTCGGCAAGCCAAATCTCCGAGGAGCTCAAAATGCCGAGGCTATTCTACGCACGTATCATCGCTCCCGCCTACGACCGCCCTTGCCCTCGCGTCCTCCATCCGGTCTTTCAACCCCTTCCAAAAGGGGCGAACAGGCGGATAGGAGAACCGAGAGGGTTCCTCTCATCTCTCTCTCTCTCTCTCTCTCTCTCTCTCTCTCTCTCTCTCTCTGTATACCTTGCCTCATCTATCAGTATTCTCGTTGCCTTTTCGTTTCTTTCGGACACGTTCTTCTTCCTTCGTCTCCTCCGTGTCTCAGACATGAAAACGGTCGGTCAACGCACTTCGGAACGACTGGCAGCCTTCTAAAAAATGCACTCGTACCTTCCGCCAAACCTTCTCCGTCTCTCTTTCTCTCTCTCTCACCGCCATCCCTTGCCTCGTGTATCTCTCCGGGGAAAGTGTTTCAGACCTTGAAAATGCACGATATCTCGACCGCGCTTCGGGGCGAGGCTCGTCGAATCGATATCCACGTACACAACGCATATAGAGCGTGCAGCATCCGCTATGTACGTGTGTATGTACGTCACGTCGTTGTTGGGTCGGTGAGCGATGGGAATTTCTCTATGAAAGACGTGCAGATAAAAACGAAGAACAAAGACGAACTATCCTTGTTGCTATTTTTTAATTAAATATTTGGGCTGTCTGGCAAATTTTTGACCGATTCTTAATTGATATTGATTTACTGCCATCATTGTGATTAATGAAAAAATTGCACGACCGATAAAAACGAAGTGTCAGTATTAAACCGTAGGTATAATAAGTTTACAGCGTAAATATGACCATAAATATATAGACATAATTTTAAATATATAAAATTCCTCATTCTGTGAATCGTATATGTGAAACTTATTCTATTTAGATATTAAAGTTACATAATTGTTTAAAATTAATGAATTATTTAATAAAATAAAACAAATCTTATGACGTTAAAGAAAACGTACGGAGTTATTACGTAATGAAAATACATGCTGTGATATTAACAAAATTTCTCAGGCAAATGTAAAAAGATTTTCAACACTATGTATCACGTTTATAGTTCGAAATATATATTGTTAAAATTTCGCATAGAATGCATAAACGCGTACATATAACGTATGACGTGTCTGTGCATGTGTTGCGTGTCAGGTGAATGAGCGATGAGAATTTCACTGTGAGAAATGTGCAGATAAAGGACGCAACGAGAGATAAATGAAAGAGAATGGACTTGATCATAGAAATTTGGATTCAGTTTTCAGAAAAACTAAATTACAATAAATATAAAATTTTAATGAAAAAAATATTCTTAAATTTATAAATGTAAAATCATTTGATAATACGATGGATTATAAAATATGCATTAAATAAATCGCTTTGAGTTTTTATAAAAACTAGAAAAATGAAATAGAATAGCGAATATTATGAATATATCATATAGAATATATCAAACTGCTTTAAACTTTTTATCAATTTTATGAATTATTATCAAATTAAATTTGAATAATTTTTATTAAAGATTTATCTATATAATATTATTTATCTATATAATCATGGAGTTACGATTTATTAAAACTATCGCGGGTGATACGAATATATATATTATGCTGTATGTAAACAGTTGAAAGAAGAAAATTATAGATAATTCATGCTGGTTTGATACTCGACATTTTTATCGACTTTCAGACGAATGAGATTACTTCGGGAAAATTGTGATTTAGTTTACGATACATACAGCTCTTTTTTACGATAGCTACGTACTTCATTCGCTTCGATGAATATCAGACTTTAAAGCCACGATAGTCATAACTGTGTCTGGGTTGGTACTTGAATTTATAAAATACAATATTTTTTCTGTTAGTAGCACAAATTATTATTTGTCTTAATATTTTAAGAAGTGTTCTTACTATCAATTCTATTTTATGTAATCACATAAAAATTCCAAAGTTATTATTTTAAATTATAAAAATTCGACAAATTCTAATTTAATTGTGTCTTATGTAAATTAATAGTTAAAAAAGAGAAATCTGTAGTTTTTATTCATTCGACATATTTATAAACATAAAATAGAAAAAAAATATTTGAATATTTTACATTCATGATACTTTAACTTAATTAATATTAATTAATCTTACAATTTTAGATCTTTATCGACAGACGTTTCAGTAATAAGAGAAATATTTTGGCATGAAATTTTCGCCATAAATCAGATTCTATAGATAAAGCTGTTGAAAATGTATTATCTTCCGTTCTTCGATAGATTCACGTTGATTCCGACGTCGTAAATAAAGACAAATGGCATAGCCAGCGAGAACGTCGTGGCAAAACATTATTCGAGGACGACACCTCAACTGGGTTAATTTGTAATTATCCATCTCGTCGTGTAGATAAGTTCTTATGCGGCGATGCAGCAAAGAGCAGTACAATTAAGGAGATAATTGTATAAGTAGAATAGATCTTACCTCGAGAATACGAAGAGAAAAACGCGGCGCTGTTAATTCGGCCGGCTGCACTTTCCTTCGACTCCATTCAGTCTTAGGACTGTGAATTTAAAGGCGTTCTTTCGCGAATTCTTTGGAAGGAAAGGCTTTTTTCGTCCTTGCTTTCCGAGACGCTCAACTAGATTACAGAAGACGTTTGATTAATTCGAGCGAGAACGGCGCTTGCTTCTTTTAATCGAGTAAAACGCGTATAAACTCAATTACTTTATTATATATTTTCTCCTGCTTATACTACATTGATCGTCGTTTTACTTCGCCTTAAGAGTCAATTTGATATGATTAGCTTCTCATAACATTTAACGCTGAATGTGTTAATTATTGTATAAAAGAATATAATACAAAGAATATAATGCAAAATATTAAAATTATGATTATTTTTATTAATATATATATATATATATATATATATATATTATATATTTGTATTACAATATTGTATATATTTAACAAAATTGTTC
>Ga0157364_1005394_pt1 | contig 13013 bp, 7 predicted proteins | sample AttsexASBM2_FD_111476 | JGI IMG/M metagenome (GOLD analysis project Ga0157364, IMG submission 111476) | Fungus gardens microbial communities from leaf cutter ant in Ribeirão Preto, State of São Paulo, Brazil - Atta sexdens ASBM2 | ecosystem: Host-associated > Fungi > Mycelium > Unclassified ... | reverse complement strand
TACATCTTGTAGAGAGCAAAAACTGCAAATGGGTCCGATTTAAACCACTCTCCCCTATATTTTATTATAACTGTCCTGATACAATATCTTAATAGATAGAGATATAAAATTTTTATATAAAAGATATAAAATTAAGTAATTAAATTAATTTAGAGTTCGGAATTAAAATATTAGGTATTTATTTATCTTTCTTTATTTATCTTTCCAAAAATATAATTTATTTTCCATTATATATTTCTCCTTTTTATCACGTAACATTTTATAAGAATTACAAATATTATCGCGAATTTATTTTAAAAGCATTTAAAGAGCCATTTTTAATAAAAGCGTTGCTATTTCTCTTGATCACTTTTAATCCATCTTGCCGTCGAGCAGCCAGCACGTGTAGACGTTGCGTCTACCGGATTCGCGAATCGTACTGAATTACCAGCATCAACGGCATCATTTATCCCGTTACTTTTTGCAGAGATCCCTCTTCTCGTACGCTCGTAAATCCGACGTCGTGGCGCACGTCGACGATTTCGCACTTCGTACGACGCGGCCCCGTACAACTGCGCGTCTCTACGCGGACGACGTAACTATAGAGCGCCAAGACGAGATAGCGAGTTTATGTGCCGGCAAAATGTTCGCCCTGGGATCGTGTGTAATTCACCGGTCGGTAGAACGGCCCGAAACAGAGTGCGAGATCGTTCGTCATGCCGAGAAGTCTGCGGGTCGTTCCACTCGCTGGCTGGCTGGCTGTGCTACATCGCCGTTAGCATTCCGGATGTAACTATCAAATTCATACGTTTCACTAGTATGCTTTCAGAGCAATATCGACTTACGTTTGAATTTTGTGATACCTGGATATCGCAACTTTGATGAGAAATACTTTATCCTTTCTTGATAAGAAATTTGCATTTTCGCTAATATTCACGAGTGTCCTCAGCTTTGTACACAACTTGCTCGCAACTCCTAGCTTTATTAAATGAGCTTATACGAACGTAAATGAACATATTATAGTATAAAATTCACAGTGGCTGAAGTAATGAAATGAATAAGATTTAAAATAAAAAAATTATTTCATTAACTTTTATATTCTGCTAACAATATTCAAATAGAACTACACAGTGTTTTCATTTATACAATAGTTGTTATGCCGTTTTAATGCCTCTGATTATAAAGTTCTGGTGTCAGATTTAAGGCAATAAAACTTTAAAATGTTTGAAATATGTCAATTTATTAAAAGTACTTAAAACGCTTTTTTAATAAAAGCTTTGCTATTTCTCTCGATCATTTTTTAATTATCTCACCATATTGTTCCGAATAGCACGTGCAGTTAAAACGTTTACCAGATTCGTGAATCGGACCGAATTACCAGCATCAACGGAACCATTTATTACATAATTTATTTATACAATGTTCAAGGCACTTGAGGCATTTAATTCGCGTAGTTTCATTGCATCTTTCACGAAGACTATAAAACCTCCACCGAGATATTTAAACTAAACTCAGTGAATTAATTTTGATAGCGAAATTAAGATAAACCGCTACTAGTTTATCGAGAATGGATAAAATTACATCATGGCGAGATCGATTAAGACGAGGAGTAGTTTCGAAGTATCGGAAAAGAGAGAATCGAAGGCAATCGTTAAAATAATCGAATAACTCGATATTCACTTTCAGTAGAGTTCGATAATCATCGACGTTCAAAGAAAGTTAGATATTCCCTGGCAATAAGGCGAAAGTTTAACGAGCACTCGCTCGTTTCACGCCCAAGGGTCAGAAAGACTATTCGAAAGTTTAATACCAATAAAATAATTTCAGCGTTCCAGGTTACCATAATTATATTTTTTTATGTTATTCGACGATAATCTTTAATGCAAATATATATATATATACACTAGATCTATTATTTATAATCGCAAGATTTAAAAGATATTCTTGTCTTAAAATTCTTCGATTTATATCACAATTAAGTAGTCGGTTTTATAAATATTTAAATAACGTTTGAATGGTACTGTAAAATTGCATTCTTATTATAGTATTAGAATATGTTATAATCCATTTATAGTTTTCTACGTGAACGGATAAAAAAATAATCTTGGAACGGAAACGCGTCCAACGAGAGAGGACCATTCTCTTCAGTGCGACGAGATGGGGGTTTCGGGAAATAATTTGAAATTTAATTAAAACTGCTATTTACCCGACGGATCAACGGGGGCGACAGTACGAACGATGGGAACGGGAACTGGTATGAGAGGAAACTTTTTTTTCCCGCTAAGAGTCTCCAGGCAAAATAGCCGTATGATTACCAGTAAACAGCGCGCAGACTAAAGTAATTTGCCAGCAGGAGGAACCAAATTTTTCCGATTATTCCAATTTATCATTGCTATTTTTGCTATTCCTTATTTCAAGACTACATTCATTTTCTTCGAGAATCACGCTATAAACGATATATTATTCTCTTAAGTTGGTAAGAACCCCCTTCTATATATATTATTACTATTATAACAAATTAGAAGGAAAAATAATAATGTAGATTGCTATTTTGTTTTTTGTACAATTTTTTATTTTTTTATAGTTACTTACGTTCAAATCAATAATATCAAATGATAATTTATTAATCTAAATTTAATATAAGACACACTCTTGAAATGATTAGAACAGTTCGTAAAATGGAAAAAATTGTTTAAATGAAAAAAGACATTATATTGTCACAATCTGAATGTGTGGTAAAATAAATCCTCCTTTCTATTTTTACAGAATCTAGTTTCTTCAGGGCTATTTGAACTTGCTATAAAGTTCAAATAGCTTAAATGACAAATTCTGAATTTACTGATATCAGATTTAGAAGTTTCTTTTCATGAATATACGTTCTCGTAGCACTTTTGCATTAAGTTTTTCTTATGAATGTTTATTACGAGCATTTCTTCTCCCTTGGCAAATACTCTTAGAATCTTTTTAAAATCATCATTTTAAAATAGTAAAGATTTTTAATAAAAAATAATGCCCTACAATAGCTTTCGTTAAAAATTTCGGAATCCGCATTTTATCCATTTATTAAGGGGGCTTAATATAAAAACATTGATAAAAACATTTAATTAATTTCCCAGTAAAAGTGTATTTATCAAGTTTACTTATCTTCTTAAAATAGAAGAATAGTATTTTAAAAATTAAAGCGTATAAATTCATTATTTATGAACTTTAAGCCATTAAACTTGACATTGAAATACGAAAAAATTTTGATGTATCATTTCGTAATAAACATAAATTGTCAACAAAAGGTCGCGCCAATTGTGGCAGCAATTGTTTCTCACTCTCTCCTCTCCTCTCTTCTCCTCTCCTCTCCTCTCTCTTTCTCTCTCTCTCTCTCTCTCTCTCTCTCTCAAAAAGTTAAAAACTTTTTACAAGAGATGTTAATTATTGTATAATAGAATTTAAAGGGCTCACATTAGCAGGAAAGGTCCACACATTATCACTTTTCTTTCTGTTGAAATAATTTGTGAATTTCAAATAACGCGTCATATAATGAGTCAACGACTGCTCCGTCTGAGTAGATGTTAATGCACGCGCGCGAGAGAGACGCAGTATCCTATTATCGTTCCGAGCTTTGAGCGCGTACGTGCCTTTTCCGAAGATTTACCAAAGCTTGCAACAGCTAAACTCGCAGAGGCTGCCGGCGTTTTCTCGGCACGATGCGCGGATTTGTATTCTCAGAGCATGGCGTCGTGCGAGAATTCGGACGACGAGCACACGCGAAGGAGAGTAGCCGGAACAACAAAGCAACGTCTCTTAGGTACCTCGACTTACAATTAAATGCCAACTTCACGGCTGCTTACGGTCAAAATTTATTTCCATCGCGAGGAACAGCCGGCAGTCTGCTAATTACCCGTTCGTTGTTTAACCATCGCGTAGCACGTAAGGAAATGCTTGCACGCGCGACGCCAGAATGAGAACAAGGCTAGGTAGACATTAAAGAAGACGTGTATCGCTGGGGAAACTTTACTTTTGTAATGGCGTTTACAATTTCCCCTTCTACATTTAACAATGTCTCTCTATTCGTTAGTGCATAGTCCTTACGGTCAACGAGGATTTAATTCAGACGCAGCCAGCACTGCACACCTTTTGTGTCTCCGACGTGCGATTTCGCTAATGACGCAGTTTCAATGACATGATTCTGTAGAAATGCCGTGTAATTTCCATGATTTTCACGTCAAGATTATCGCAAACGTAACGTTTAACGAGATGCCGTATTTGCAACGCAAAATTTCGATAATTCAAGTTTCATACTACGAGTTTCGTTTTTTCCGAAAATGCTGCATTACAAACTTATTCAGCACGTCATAAATAATTATTACTATCAGCGTGCGGTTTATCATAATTTTACCATCTATATTCCTCTTCGTGGTAATCAACATGTGTCCCCACGCCGCTGTTTCCGGCACGACAGGACGACATGTATCGTCTTAGTACTTGAGCTTGTTTCACGCTCGCCGGAACAACCACCCGCGAATTTATAAGGGCGGCCGATCGAAATAACCGCTTTAGCATCGTCGCCGGCAGCGTCGGCTGCACGGGGTCGAAATCATTCCCACGAGCATCCTTCGTTCCAGAGGTGGGATAATCAAGCACGTTGGAGAAGGCCAGGTCGTGTACTCTCCCATCGATGAAACGAGAATCGTGTTGGTTGCGACCGCGAAAGCTCTGCTGTCCGCGTGCGGGAGAACGTAAACGGATAGGCGCTAAAAAGGATTCGTGCACGCGTGTATAATTTTCGAGCAGAGCAGAGTAGAGAACCTCGCAAGAGAAACGTCTTTGATAGGCTTTCGAATGATGAAGGGTAGTACACCGTTGGTATTATATCGGATATTCTTAATGCTTTGGTTACCTAAATAAAGCTACTTATAAACTCAACAGCATAGCAAATAAACAAAGATAAGACGTTGATCATGATATATAATTTATATTTATGATAACAGTTTAACAATTAAAAATATGGCTCTGAAAAAATTGTTGTCTATTTTCTGTTCCAAAAGATTCGAGTTCAAATCCGGTTAGAAAAATCAGATTTTTATTCTGTGTTCGTCATCTTTCGGAAGACAATAACAAACCGAGAATGTTACAAGAATCTCCCTTAATAGTTTAATTTATCATTCGGAATCGATGTTAAAATATAGGTCCCATAATCCATATACCTATTTATAAAAAGACTCTACAAATACATGTAGCTTTATTTATATTCTCCGAAAAGATTTGGCAATGGACTATTAACCCACTCCCGCAAAAATAAAAAATATTATAAAATCTTTAAGAGAAGAATAGGGAAATCAAGATTTGGAGTGTTTCCTTTTTCCTTGAAAGAAAGCAAAGCTCGATTTGAACAGTCACGTCATTGATAATCGTGTAAAATAATTAACATAATATAATTCAGAGAATGAAAATTAAAATATGTGTGTGATTAAATTCTAAACCCGTTGAACATTTTATATAATTTTATAGTCTCCTTTCATGCTACGCAAGATTGCTACAGAAAATAAATTTTAAAATTCACTTTTCCAGATTTTTCAGATGAAAATTGAAAATTTTTCGTGACTAATATAAAATATTTAAATTTTAACATTTAGAATCAAGTATTGTAGAAAAGTTAACCTACATTATTAAAAATAATGCAAAAGAAGCTTAATAGCAAAATTTAATAATAAAAAAATTTAGTAATAAAATTTTAGGTGTAAATTTAACCCAACAAAAAATAAATTAGTATTGAAAAAAATGCAATCATGACGAAAAAGGGCGATCAAATAAAAATACTGAATAAAATATAAATTTTAATTATTTTATTAAAATCATTTAAAGTGCGCGAGTTTTGAACGTATTTGATTATAAACGTCAAATATAATATTTAAAAAATTTATAAACAATTACATTATACGGAATAGGAGCGATTTAAAGAAATTGTGAACAAATCTCAAAATTCCAGACTTTTTTACATTTTCCCTTGACTTTTCCCCATAATCAATTTCAATTTCCCTAATCTTTCCCGATTTTCCAGGTCTATGGCAATTCTGCTATGACAAAAAAGATAGAGTTCGGAGAACTGATTAAAACCAATTTATGTCTATATCCTTATTATTCTTAAATATTCTTAATATTTTTAAATATCTGAATTCGTAAAATCACAGTTCTAAATGTCCGTAACTATTTTCCTAAAACTATATTGTGTTGCAGTGTGTCACAGTACCATAATTACCCCGAAGTGGTCTTCTCTAGATATCCCAAAGCGATCGATCGCGCTTCAAAGTTCCGAAGAAGAGGATTGGGAAGGCGAAATGCAGCTGCAGCTGCAAACCCAGCGTAACATTAAGGACATACCGCAGCGAGAGCGAACCTGGCAGTATTACTCGACTAATCACTTTGTAACATGGTCGAGCTAGACTCCTTCGGGGTTGAGTAAGACGAACAAGAAGAACGGGGCGTGGTAGTGGTGGTGTTTCTTGGGAGTGGGTCGAGGGTGTTGGAAAGAGGTGAGACAGGCCAACAAACCGTGCCAAGTGCCAACTTCTCTTGTTAGAGAACAATTAAGAAATGCAGCGTTGCAAGTACAGGTCGGAAAGATAAGAAGAAGCTCGATGTTTTCACACGTCCCAACACGTATATACACCCGGCAAACTCTCACAATAAAACTGATTTCTTTTTATGTGTTTCATGGATAAATTAAAATCTTTGTAACATTTCTGGAAAAATTATAAGCGAAAAGTAGAAATGAGAAAAATATATTGGAATACTAACAGAAGAGAAGTTGGTTGTCGGTTATAATGTCTGAGATATTATATCGTACAAACCGCGCGGCGGACACATTGCAATTTTCGTATTATATAATTTAGTTTCATTATACTTGCTAATTTTCACCAATTTTAAACTCGTGCATACGTGCGGATTTATATACTTTAATTATCACAGACCGTAGACGTTTCTGCTATATTTCAACTATCCGCAAATGATCAGAATTTTAATTAGAATAATTTATTAATAACAATTTGTCCGTATATTGCGAAACAATTAATTTGCATCCAAATGGATCACCCTCAATTCGGTTGTGTTGTTTTAATTAAGCGCGCAAAATATTCTCGATTCTATATTTGCCATGTCAATAATTGCGATCGTATCGTTTCCACCATCCTACTATTAATAATTACGTATATACGTATTTCTTTCTTTCATGACAATTACGTTCCAAACAGACATTAATTTGGTAACTACATTGCGAGATTACCTGTTTTATTTAAATCATACGAGAATGCTTGTAACCAAGTGATTCAAACGTACACTTATTCGTATAGTAATATTTACTGTATAACTTTAAAATAACTTTAAAGAAGATAAAGATATCATGCGACAAATGATAAGACGTTGTATCTCAACGCATGTTTGAATTTCCATATATTTGTATATGATCCCCCTCAAAAGATTGCCTCCAAAATCGTACATAATTTTTACAGTAAACCTACGGAGAGTATTTCCAAGTCTCACGCAACAATGTGGTTTCTGTACGATACACATCGGTATCGGATTTGATGGTGCCATGCGGTCGTGTTACGCACGCCGGTACAGGTCGTTAGAAGGGGTGATCCCCGGCCTTTTCGTCCGACCATTACGAAGCATTAACTGGCCCTGTCGACTATCGCCCCCGTAGCAACGGTTATAATACTTTTCTTTCGCTTCAGCGATAGCGCGCGGTTTCCAAGCGAAGCCAGTTTCCAATTCCCCTTTGTTGCTACGAGCTTCATCACCCTCGCCCTCGGGAGCACACATTCCCAAAACTTCCTCGCCTTCGATCAACACGTCGGTCACGAAGCACGAGAGCTGAGAGTAAAAGTTCACGCGATACCGTTAGAGAACCCTAATCATTATCATTCGTCGCTGAACGAGTTGTCACGAAACTTTTTGGGGCAGAAGTTAGTTTCTGCAATTTTCCAGGCATCATCAGCCTGGAAATTACAATCTCACGTAATGCACAGTCACTGTTGACAAAGACAGAACGCACGGCCAGCGCAAACATGGAGGTCGGAGATCGTAATAGGACGTACCTACAGCCGGACGCAGCTGTAAAGTAATTAGCTCTGCTGTTCGGACATTCGTGCCTTGAAGGCCAGACTGCGCCTTTTACGATTTTATGCCGTCTGGTCGTCTCAAAGTAATAATAAACTTTAAAGTAATTAAGATATATCGGGCTCCAATTACGGCTAGCTCTAAGAGAGGGGCGCGATATCCTTCCTTGCACTTTTCGCAAGATATACTTTACGGCTGGCAGCGCCGACTTTCAACGACTTCGATCAAAGTCACTGCGATTAATTTTACGTTGAATAAATTAGCAGGCTCGAGCTGTTAAATAATTCAAAGTCGCGCAATGTCAATATTCGTTAAATAATATAAATGATATTATGAAGTTTCGTGAAGCGAGAAAAGGCAGAGTTAGACTTCCCGTTTTAAAAAAGAAAAATGTAATATTATAATAAAAGAAGATCTTATCGAGTAGGATGTGCTTAGTGCATTTGCATCACGACAAATGAAAATTCGTATCACTAAAAGCCACTGATTTACGTGCCGTCATGCAATTACCATTTTTACTGCCTTTGCTTGTATTCTCTCGAATCACAATCGCAGCTTTAATGTCCTTTCGACCGGATGTTCGACACAGAACTGAAGAGAGTATGTAATGTACACGTATATGTTTAGTGCACGCATACGAGATAAGTTCGCACGCAATTATTCACGGTGGTTTGTGCGTACGTCGTCGAGTACGGACGTCCGGACGAACTATCGTCTACAAAAGTCCGAAGTACTCTGCAAGTGTACGTACCTGACCCTCGAGATCGCGGTAATTGCGTGCGAATTCCACGACGACGGCGCGTCGGCTGCTTTTTATTGCCGGTCGTTAGTGTAATTAAATCCTCGCTGCTCACGAACGAGAGTTGAATGTAATCGTGAATTTATACGCGGCTAGACGAATCGAAACGATCTTTATACATCCGTTTTATTTCCTGACCGTGTATCTTTCTCAAAAGAAATGTCTAAAAATTTATCTTATTAATACATATCCTTGAAAAAATTAATTAAAAATCATGAAACAGTGCGTCATATTTTTAAGCAAGGAATATAATAAAAAATAATTAATTATAACAAATCTTACTTAAGAAAAATAAATTTTTTAAAATAAATCTTTAAAGATCTTCTAAAAAGTTAATATACTGTTAAATAAATTGATTGCTTAATGTGTTATCATGGAAAAACAATGCAAAAACTTTGCATAAAGAAAATAAAATTTTTTCTTGTGTTCGCAGAATTGCAAGATACACAATGTGCAGATTAGAGAGAAGTAACTGCAGGGGAGAAAGAAAAGTAGTCTAACGTGTCGATCAAAGAAGTGCAACAAGAAGCAAGTGGCGGTGGCCGAGGTAGTTCTTGTATCGCGGATGTGTTGATATCGGTCGTAACAATTTATTCGGTCGGTGAAGAACACGAAGGGAGAGCGCGGTTGCTCTCGGCGCGGGGTCTCGTCATCTTTTTTTTCTTTTCAATATCGCCGTTCGAGATAAAGCGAGATTCAATTTCCTGTTTCTATCTCTCTTTTTCTCTCTTTTTCTCCCTTTCACCTGCTCTCTTCTTGCATCTACGATCTGCGAGAACGGTTGAAGTCGTGCGGTCTGAAATTCCTGTGACGAACAGATATCGTTCCCGACTAGTCGAGAGGGTGGAGTTGAGATAACTTCGAATACGTGGAAAGGTTCCAAGGGTTCATAGAGTACTATGCGACTTATATCGGGGATTTGGAACGTGCATGTGCTCCGAGGGTAGAAGAGGGGCTAGACGATTAGGTGACTAACCCTCTGTTTGCACGGTGAAGTATTCCGATAACAGTGAATCCCCCTATCAACGATATCTCTGCGCCTCGTTTATTGATACAGGACAATTAGCCGTCTGCCATCGAAGCGCAACAGAGATCTTATTGAAGCCCACTTGAGATTATTGAAACGCAGTGGGGATATGATAACTTTGCCTCCCATTTAAATTCGCAATTGTCATAGAGTATAACAGCTTCGTACTGCAAACAACTTCGTAATAGATTCATGTTATTTTACTCCATTTTACTATCCATTTCACAGGATGTTTCAGCATCCGTTTATTTAGCTTCATTTCTATTTATTCACAAATAAAACATAGAACTGATAGAACGCAAACCAATATGCTTCTTTTGCGAGCAAATAGCTATTGAAATAAATAAATAGAAATGTCTAAACATAACAGATATAATACATAATAAACAGTGCTCAAAAATAAAAAAATTTCGCCACTTTAAAGTTACTATTTTTCTTTTTTAAATTTAATTTCTCGACAGTAACAGAATATTGAAAAAAAAGTGGCAGTCATAATCTATTTTATTGAAAGCGATCTGTTTCTTAAATAGCATCTAATATCTCTAATATTAAAATGTTTTAGAAACGTGTTTAGCAGGACACATAATTAACTAGACGATACGCATAATTAACTAGTCGCGACAATAAAAGAAATAATAATTGGCAATTACTATCTCCACTATGCCGTCGTAAGATCGCGCATTTATTTCCGAAGAATATTCGCTTCTTACATTTACACTGTTACTTTCCGAAATACCTGTCATTAAGAGCCAGACTATATCAACAAAAAAGCGGTAGTATATATCCACTTGATTGCGCGTGCGAAAGTTCCGACTGGATGGGAATACAACAATATACATAGATGGCCAAAGGTAATCGTCTCGATGTAGAATCTCATTAAGCAGCGTGAAAGAGCTTAAGGAACCGTTAAGATCCGAAGCTCTCGAAGAGCCTCGTAGTAGTAGGTATTCGAGGTGCAAGAATGTAATATCCGCGTGTGGTTTATAACATGACGGCCAACGACTTACCTAGCTGTAAAACTAAGCCGTAAGACGTAAGATTACGCACCGACGAGATTTCGCGTCGTTTCGAAGGGGCGAAATAATACGCCCACGCTCGGCAAATAATATTAATTTTATCAGAAACGGTAGAATTCCCCATGTGCGGTGACCCCATGATGGCGAACTTACGACAGTTATTACCGGCGCTGATAATACTCTTCGTCGAGCGTAATTATTAGTACGACATCGTAAGCCTTCCCGAGCATATAAATAATGAGGGAAGTATTCCCATTTCTGGTTTAACGTTCACCTTGTGAAAATCTTATAGAATATATGCTTATGAAAAACATTCTTAACTTTTTTATTATTACACAGAAAAAGTAGTTTGGTAATAGCTACCAAATTTTTGTAATAGATTCTAAAATAGATTCAACCAAATATTTTGATTAATACAACCAAAACATTTTGTTGAACCTATTTTAGGTAGCTATAATCAAATTGTTTTTTATAAATCAATACGTTTAATAAAACTGCAGAAATTTTAATATTAAAAGTATGAGAGGGTGCTTGAAAAAACAAATCGTTTCCAATGAAATCTATGGATTCTCCTGAATTATTATTGTTCTATCAATATTCTATCACTTTCGAAAAATTTAAAAAAAGAAAGATAATAAAATTGAAATAGAGAAATTTTTTATCATCTTTGAGTTGTCTACATTATTCAGATCGGAGTATACCGCAACACATGGAAAAAATAGTCAAAATTTTTCGCGTAATTATATAATTTGTTTCTCTGTCTTCGTTACATACAATTATTGCGAAAAATTTCAAGCAGGCCAGCATCAAAATATCCAAGCAACGTATTATATTCTCATTATCCCCTTTATCCATTAAAATATATTCACAGCGATGAAATCGTCTTGTCTCACGAGCGTAGGTATTATACTTTCGCGCGTTTACACCGCCAAGTACAAAGTGTTTCTAGAGCTATAAAAGAGTGAAAAAGGATGAATAAGAGAGAAGGTGAAAGAAGGAAAAATTTCCATTCTCTCTCTCTCTCTCTCTCTCTCTCGTTTCTTCCCTCTCCCTTATCTCTTTCAAAGTGCACGTAATCCTGTCGTTGGAATATCCAACATCCCTCGACACGCTCGCCGTCTTCGTCGTGGTTCGCATATACTCTTTGTTTCGTGTTTCGCAAGTGTCGTATAGAACATTGTTTTAGCCGGAGTTTATGTCGTGAGCGGATTTATTTCTAAATAAAGGAAAAAAATTAAAGTTAATGCTACTAAAACTGCTCCTTTCGGACGAGATACGTATAAGCTGTCAAACATATATCCGAATCCGACTGCGAAAGCGAAAAAAAAAAAAAGAACATCTGTTTAATTTAATTCACACTTGCAAAACTCTTTGTACGCGGACGGGAATTAAAGTTTGTACGAGCTCCTCGAATCCGATTAAAGTAGCGATTAAAGCAAAACTCACGCAGGGTTTAGGTTAAACGGCCGAAAACTCATCGTTCTTCATTTTCTACCTGTAATACCTAGCAAGCCGCTATGCGTTCAAGAACGCTATGAGATTACGTGAAAGCGACGAAGAAGTTACGAACTATTCCTCGCGCTCGTGAATCGATCGTGCCGGCTATCTTACTCGTTTGGGCACAGATTTGCACTAACACTTCGCTCGTGACTCAAGCTACGGGATTTCGCAACAAAGTTCCTACTTTTGTGTGCACGTCCACAATGATCGCGCGAACTTGGGTCGTGTCTTCGCGTTACGCGTCGCCCTCGACCTCCACCACTACCATCGCCTTTATCCACTGTTTCTCATCCTCGACGCCACGTCTCGCGTGCTTTTTACCTTCGAAAGAGAACTTCCAGAGCATCGACTGACGAGAAAGAAAAAGAAAATAAAAAACTGAAGAAACGCAGCTAAGAACGGTACGAATAATGCAGTAAGAATTAATCGAATCCCCCGGCGCTTTTTTGCCACGGCGTCGCGTCGTCCGGCGTCGCGACGCGTTTGTAACGCATTTGCGACGTCTTGCTCGTGCGATCGGCTGAGAAGCCACTCCTCCATGCAGCAAATCAAAAGGAAAACGTGGGAGAATAATTTCCAAAAG
>Ga0157364_1005393_pt1 | contig 13014 bp, 4 predicted proteins | sample AttsexASBM2_FD_111476 | JGI IMG/M metagenome (GOLD analysis project Ga0157364, IMG submission 111476) | Fungus gardens microbial communities from leaf cutter ant in Ribeirão Preto, State of São Paulo, Brazil - Atta sexdens ASBM2 | ecosystem: Host-associated > Fungi > Mycelium > Unclassified ... | reverse complement strand
GCAAGAACTGTAGCTATCCTATACCATACTGGAAGTTGGAAAAAGAAACCACTCCAATACCAACATCTCTTCTCCCAATATATCTTTACCTTATAGTGAAGAGCAAAACAACTGTGAGTTAGGCACATACCCTTTACATGGTCTTAATTCTAGTGCTAACCAACTTTCTAAGCTCAACTTACGAAATAGAGCTATTCTCCCAATTTCCTTATTTGGTACTAACAAGTTTGTTGACATTAACATAAGCAACATCTTAACATCTTTATTCAAAATTACTAATTTTATTCAAAACAGGAATATCAAGAGCAAAACAAAAAAGAACATTTCTACAATTATAGGATTTGGCTAGATGTGCTACAAACTTAAAACCTTAGAGTTGGTCAAAAGAAAGAATCTTGTATTAGGTTAATACAAGAGAACTTGATAAAGAACTCTGTACAAGACTGTCTACCTTATATACAAATTCCTAATGGTCTGTATAAGCTATTTCTAGCCTACTCTAAATAACCCTGTGTATCACACATTGTATAATATCATCTCTTCCAGAATATTCTACATCCTTCTATGTATCTCGTGACTTGTGACTATTACTGTCATTGTATCATTTGATATGACTTATGTATGACCAAGTGATATTGTCACTAACTCCAACTCTAAGTTCTAAAATTAGAAAAATGAAAATAAGAATAAGAAACTAAGAAAAAACTAAGTTCACTTCTTGTGCTCTTAACAAGATAGCTTGAATTTTACTATTTTCAATTTATGAGTTAGACTAGAACAATTTAAAGTCTGCTCAACAGCTGACCCTTTGTTAATGCATCACCAAAGAATTCATACCAAAAACCAAGATGGCTAATTAGGAAAAACAGACCCTGACCATTGATAAGAAAAAAAAGTGGAGATCTTTTGTATTTCTCCTCTGATCCTATCTCATTCTAACAAGGAAACTCTCACAAAGTAGAAAAAGTAAGAAAAGAAGACTAGCAAGATAGTGACAGAACTTGTTCCTAACAAATAGTGAACTTATTCCCAAGTATCAGTTGCAAACATCAATAATATTCTCAAGATCAAGGAGAATTTCCCTAACCTCTTGTTCAAAAAGATTAAAGAAGATCATAAAGTCATTAATAATCAAAAGAAGATCAAACCCAAGATCAATATGATAACAAAAGATCTTTTGCAATGTCAAGTTATCATATTCATAGCCTCTGACAATGTGTCCAAAATTCTCTCCAAATCTGGTAAGCATGTTACTAACATTAACTATGCTTTAAAGAATGTTAAATCCAACACTGTTGTCAATTTTATATGTAGTGACCAAAGAAGTCTCATTATTACCACCAACAATATTACTTCTATGTTGGATCTTGACATTATTGAAAAATATATGAAGAACATTGAGATGGTTTAATCAGAAGACATCTTAACTCCATATTTACTGCAATATAAATCTTACCTTGAGATCTTGGGTATTTTCTTTATTGACATCAACACAAATGCTCCAGTTGTTGTGAATTCAATTGAAAAAATAATCTAGTCTACTTATATTCAATAATGTTTGTCTCATGTCAAAATTACATGTTATAAAGACATCTCTAAAATTAGATATAGTAGTAGTTTGGATAGATATCTGGGATGCTTAGAGTGGGGCCAATGCTAAATTGCTTATTAATAGGTTCTTTAATATTAGACAACACATTGCCACTATTCAAGGCACCAAAATGAACCTAGGTATACTCTAGTGCAAGAACTGTTGGAGTTGTGGTCATACTACTTTTTTTGTTAGGCCCATGGCACCAAATGTTCCAAATGTAACAGGCCACATAAACTTGAATACCATCATAACATGGCATGGTGTTGCAAGCCCAACTTCAAAATCAATCCTCTAAGACTCAAAACTTCTAAGGATGTTTTCTATACTCATAGTTTCAAGTACATTAACTATAAGAAAGAATATCAAGCTGATAGCACATTGTGTCCATTCTAGAAGCATCAGTTCAACTGAGATTGGCATAACAAGAAATCATAAGAGCTCTGAGATATCAGAGCCAACTCAATTTGTTCAGTTATGAATGGTTCTCAAAAATGATTATTAAAGATCTCAAGATTTTTTCCCAGAATATTTGCAAGAACTATCTACTCATAGAAACCATTCTAAAAAATAACAAAAATTTTAATATCCTATTTATTCAAGAACTATCATGGTCAGTTATCAAATTAATTCCTAGTGCTACATCAGTTGAGGAAGATAAAGTTGTGGGCATACTATTTTATCCATTCTGGATCATATTTGCAAGACATTCAAACAATTATGATAAATACTTAAGAGATCTTATATACATCAACTCAAAACTTATATCTCTATGCTTTTCACTCAGAAAGGACATCTATAACCATAAAGACATTAACTTAGTTTCTTTTGTCAATGGCAGCTCTATCTTCTTTTTGCTCAATGTTTATTCAGATAATCATTAGATAGCTTTGAAGTATCTCAAGGATACTGAAGCAAAGTTAAACAATGTTATTATCATAATGGGTGATTTTAACATTAGAGACAGTAACTGGGACCTATCCTATCCTCATAATTTGATACATGCTGACAATTTATTGGAAATAACTGACTTGTTAAATCTAGAACAATCTTTACCTATTACTCTAGTTTCCACTAGATATATAGACAATTTCAACAACTTCAAATGTGTTTTTGACCTCATATTTCTCAGAGGCTACTTTAAGGAATTCAATTCCCATTTAATTTTCCCTAACATGAGAGATCTCTCTGACTATATGCCCTTAATCATTAATAATACAATTCAAAAGAAATTCATCCAAGAAAAAAAACTATTCCTATACAAAGGTAGCAATAAAGAGAGGGACTTCATTATTCACCTCAAATCAGTCTTTGGAAATATTGACACCACTAATATTGATGGTATATAGTTGTTTGAAAGAATTGTCAAATTATTTGTCTAGTCCTCTAAAATTATTATGATTCAAAACTCTTAGAGTTGGGTCAAGAAGCAATCTTATATTGATTCTGTACAGGATTATCTACCTTATATACTAAAGGTGCTTGGTCCATACTAGGCCTCTCTAACCTACCCTAAACTATCATGTGTGCACCTCAAGGCTAATATGTGGTGTATATATTGTACATCGTTGTCCTTTATGCCTTTCTTCTGGTGTTTTGTGGATTAACCCTAACCCTAAGTTCTAAAAATAGAAAAAGAGGAAAATAAAAATAAGAAGGAAAAATAAAAAGAAACTAAGTCCACTTTTCTCAATCCTGACAGAAATAATATGGAGTAAATATACAAAATAGATCAGAATTACAAAACAATCCAAGGAATAGTGGAATAGCAAATACTTTCCTAAATTGGAAACATACTGATCTTCAAGATCTATCTTAAATTGGAAGAACTTCAAAAAACAGTTAAGAAAACCAAGTGATTGTTCTTTAACAACAAAATTCAAGAAATCACTTTAAAAAACAAGAGGCTATAGAACCTTATGAATTGGGTCAAGAAGTGTAGGCTTTCAGCATTAGAGACAATGGTTTTTAATAGGAGACTGTGTATTGAATTGGATAATTTATGGTAAATATTACATTTGATCTTCAATTCAGCTTAATACTATCAGGTCAACACATCTCTTCTTGAGAAATTATCATTCTATCCTTGAGTTGAGTGGCCATTATTCTCTAAAACAGACAGAATTCACTGATACTATCAAGAAGTGCAATATATCAGACTTATGAAGTTTGAACCCAAGTTTCTTCTAACTTTTCTTTTGACTTTATTTTATTTTATCTTTTAGGAACAGGGGTTAGGGCTGGCATGACATCACTGTCACACTGTCACAAATCACATGACACAGTCCCAGTAATGGTCACAGGTCACAAGGTAGTAATAAAAGGAAGTAGAAAGTTTTAGAAGGATAATATCATATAGTATGTATAATATATATTGACCTTAAGACAAACACATGGTTATTTAGAGTAGGCTAGAGTAGTAGTAGCACAGACCATAGGAGTTTAGTATATAAGGTAAACAGTTCAGTACAGAGTTCTTTATTAAGTTCTCTTGTATTAACCCAAATACAAGGTTTTTTTCTTTGACCAACCCTAAGGTTATTGAATTATAACACAATAGTTCTTTGACCCTGGGTCCAGATCATCTATTTTGGTCACACATTAAGGAGTTAGTTTCAGATGACAATTGTTTTGCCAACATAGTTAATATTGCCAACATATGCTTTACTCTCTATTTCTAGCCAATACATTTCAAAAAATCCACATCTATTGTTATTCCAAAACCAAACAAAACTTTGTATGACTCTTCAAAAGCATTTTGTCTAATTTTTCCTCTCAACACACTCAGCAAGTTTATCAAGAAGATTACTAGTGAGAGGCTTTAAGTTGAAGCTATCTCTTTAGACTTTATTCATTCTAACCAAGTCAGAGATTTAAAACAGATATCTTCAATCAATGTAGGCTTATATCTAACTCATCTAATTTGAGCAGATTGAGTCAAGAGTCTTACCACTAGCATATTTACCTTTGATATTGCCTAATTTTTCCCCTCTTTAAATTATCAGCTTCTTCCAATGATATTGAACAAAGTAGGTTTTGATCTGAATGTTTCACACTTCTTTTCCAATTTTTTAATAGACAGATCCACCCAATATGTGTGGAAAAATTTTACTTCCCTAGTATTTAAAACTAATATACTTGAAGGTAAAAGTTGGTTCAGACATGCACAGAGTATAGAAATCCCATATGGTAAGCTTAGTGATATATACTTGTTGGAATGATCTTGGCCTCAACTTATGTGTTATGCCTCCTACAAGCTGTGTAGTCACAATTTCAGAGGATGGCCTTATAAAGAGTTATAAGAAGAGGAGTAAAGCATGTTGCTATTGACATCAGAGATTTAGCATCAACTTTAGTAGATTATCAGACTAGCTATTACAAAGTGATCACTAGCCTTAAGTACATAAAATAACAAAAGAAATAATTAAAACAGATCTCTGAGTGAGTGTTTCAATAGTGAAACACTATATAGAAGTTCATATTTAGAGAGGAGAAAACTCTGCATAAAGTCTGAGTAAATTTGTGGAGTTTGAAGGAGATAATTAGATAATGGAAACAAATAAAGATGATCATGGATTTTAACTCAAATAAAGTTAAAAAACCATGGAATTTTGATGGAATTTAAGTCCATTATAAAGTACCAAATCTTTAACAGAGTTTTGGACACAAATAATGTCAAATAACTGCAGGGATTTGATGTTGTATTGAAGTTAGACATGTTTCAAACATGTTTTGGAGTTTGGGATATGTCAGCTTTATTTCTAGTTCTTTCAACTCTTTATATCTCTCTAATATTTTATATTTTTGAAAAAATAATTAACAATCTTCATATTCCTATTCCCATCTCTTTTCTTTCTTTTGTAGATGATGGTCTTTTTATTTCACAGAAAAAAATTCTTTGAAATCAAATACTAACCTTTTTTCCAGCTACAATATTATCTCCTTACTCTTTAACCAATTTAGACTAGAGATTAAACACAATAAATCCAAAATCTTCTACTTCTCCAGGGCCACAAAAATTATAACTCTATATCTCTCAACTTAAACTCTTTAAGTGGTCTGATCTTCACATCTAAAGAGACCTAGCATTATCTAGGATTTATCTTCAATAAAAAACTATCATTCCATCAACACATTTGTTTCTATGCAAACAAATTCATATCAACTGTCAAATGTATAAAGATGTTAGGAAATTCCATTAGAGGTCTCCTTCCATACCAAAAATGCCTTCTATACTGATCTTGCATTCTACCAATAGCCCTTTATAGTTTTCAACTTTAATAGTTCAAAGGAGCTCTTACCAGTTATCTACTCAAAGAATTAAGGAAGATGCAGAGAAAAGTAGCCTTATAGATCACAAGTGTATTCCACACCATTCCTATCTGAGAGGTTGAGGCTTTAGCCAGTCTTATCCCAATTCACTTATATCTAGAGAAATTAAGTGGCTGATATTACTTTAGAATCATCTCATTCCCCAACCAGCATATTGTCAAATCTCTCCTCAATTGTTAATATTTGAGTAACATAAAGTTCCATAGTCTTGCTATATGTAAACTTACAATGATTCAAAGAACTAAAATCAAAAACTCTATAGTTAACTTAAATAATCAGTCAAATGGACTTCTTCTAGCATTTGTTAGATTTCATAAAGGAATGTCTCCAGGATTTCATCTAATAAACAATTTTCTCTCTCACTTTTCTTTTCATATAGCTGATAGAAAAAATCCTACTAGCCTTCATGATTACTTCAAAGCTCTAGACTCCATTGTTAAGAATTCTGTGTTCAACTCTCATACTGCTATAGCTAATACTGATATTAACATTAATACCATATCCATCTCTCATGTTATTTTTAAATATGGAGATCTGTCCAAGAAAAGTTACTATACTATCAACATTACCACTATCAAAGTCAAGCTCTTTACTATAAGATATAGTATTAGTCAAGCCTTTCAAGTCTCAAATGTTGACAAAATCATTATCATCACTGATGCTATCCATGCAGCCAAATGCATCTTTGATTCATCAGCATATCTATTCCAAATTCAATCAATTGTAGCAGTCTAAAGTCTTAGGGCTTTTTTCAACAGGAGTCCAAGCAACATAGTCAAATTTTTGGATTGCCCAAGCATGTTGTCATGGCCACCTCATGCCATTGTTTACAAAGAAACAAGGCAATACAAATTTACCAATTCTCATATAAGAACTCCTGGAATTACAATAAAAAAAGGAGTATAACAACATTATTTATATATAGTAAATAGCTTTCCAAACATTAGACTTCAAAGGCAGGAATTTTTTCAAACTTCTCAATCACAAGGAACTTTCCATTACTCCAAAAGGTAGAGCTTAGCTTAAGCACTTTGGTCACTCAAATACTCTCTACTAGGGCTACAAGAGCTATCACTAATCATGCTCCCATAGAAGAGTATTGCCTATGCTTCTTTCCAAAAGAACCTTTCAAATGCTCATGTAATGCTTACCTAATTGAGTCTAGAAACCATGTTCATCACTGCAAAAGATGTAATAAATACTAGAACTCCAATAGGAAGACAATTGCTAGCTTTATAGCTTTTCTTGTTTTCAATCCAAAAGCTTTTTTGTTTTAACAAGGCATTAGGTAAATTCTTAGATAGTTTTTCATTATCTGTTTTGTTTTCTCTTTCACTTTCTCCTAGCTTTTCTTTTCCTTCTCTTATTTACTCTCTGTAGTTAGTCCCATGTATATAGTTATAAAGTAGCTACCATAGTCTGTCTTTATGCTTTATGTAATAAATTGATGATTATGAAAAATAATAATAAAAGTTATCCTGATATAAAGTATAATGTAAATATTGCTATTGTATCAGCTATTACTTCTTATACTAGAATTTACATGAGTTAATTTAAGTATAAGTAAAAAAAGCTTTGGTTTAAATTCAAACAGCTTGTAACAAAATAAATTCCAAAGCTACTTCTGCTAAAATAAAAATAAAAGGGTTTTGAATTATAAAACAAGTCTTGAGTTTGAATTTGACTATTATTACTAAATATATATATAATAATATAAAAATCTAAGTTAATTCAGTTAAAAAAGTTATTCTGAAATAAATACTCAAGGTTATTAACAGATAGTATTGGTTTTATACTCTAACTCCTTATTTCTATAGTAACAGTCTTAGTTTACTTTTTTGAGAATCTAACACTATATAAAAGAAATACTCTAAACATATTAATATTTACTACTATTATATACGAGACTTAATCAAGAACAAACAGATTGAACTAAACTATATTGATAGAAAAAATAATTCTACTGATATCTTGATTAAGAATCTTAGTTAAATCCTATTCAATTATTTCTGTTTATTTCTTAGCTTGGAAATACTCTAAGTTTATTTGTTTATACTTCTATTGCTCAACAGCTAACATCTTAAGCAAGAGAGAGTATTGTAAAATATTCCACTTACTAAGCATTTAAACTAGAATTAATAGTATTCTTAGATCTGAAACCTATTAGTAAGCTCTTAGAAGTCAGATTAATAAGTAAGTATTATCCAGATATATGGAATGCTGATATTGGAATGATCTTTAGCTTTAGCTTATATATTATGTCTCTATTAGTTATACTAGTTATATATTTCAAAAGAGCTGCTTAGGAAAACTTATGAAGGATAAGTTTACTAGAAGATAATAAAGTATATTATCATTAATATTAGAAGATAGTATTAGTTTTGGTTAATTTTTAGGATAAGGTTTATTGTTATAGAATGCTTTGAACACTGACAATTTTTCTTTTATTTCTCTGATTTTATATTAATTTTGTTTTGTTTTATTTTTATTTTTATTTTTGACAATGAAGAGGCATGTGATACTGCAGTCACATGATATGTCACATGATGTGATGTCATATGCCTAGAACATGATGGAAGGATCTAGAAGATAATGTTAGGGCATATAAATGCAATATGGTGGCCTTGAGTAAGATATGAGGCAGACATAAGGATAAAGCATGGACATAAGGGCAGGTTTAATTATTAGTAGCATGGACCAGGTGAAGTTTGTATAAATAGGACTCTAATACAGCAGAGACTCCTTGTTGAGTTCTCTTGTGAATTCCTCACTTGATAGCCTACTGAGAGCTTTACTCATTAGTGCTGCTATTGGACTTTGTGTCTAGTGGTTGCCACAACGTTTATAGTATAACTACTAGCTTATATACTAAGTATTCTTGTCACATCCCATTCCAACTACATCTATTCCAATCTATGATTAACATCCCCTCTCTTATTTATACTTTCTGACCTTTTCAAATACAAATCACATCTTTTCATTTCTCTTCAGATATTCTTGCTGAACTCTTGCCAACCTCATGGATCTCCATTTCTAACATCCAAGGATTACTAGTAAACCAGGATAACTCACTTAGTAGTTTCCATTCCAAATACCTATCCTAAGTAGAATATCTAGTACATAATCTAGTAGCTTATACTATACTAGTCTTATTCTGAAAATTAACTAAAAATAACACTCTTTTTTAGTGTTGGTAATAACATATCTTACTATTCTCTAGTGTCTTCTAACCCACTAAGTTTTTCAAATCCACTTCCAAAAATATATAACTAGTATAACTAGTAAAGATACAGTATACAAGCTGAAGCCAAAGATTATTTCAACCTGTTTTCTGTGTTCTCAGGTAACATACTAAATCACTTATTTAGACTTCTGAGATACCTTATTAGATCTTGGATAACAAGATGTGAACTATATTTAACAATTTTATTTAAAATAGTTATCTAGGAATAAAGACTGTAAGTAAGTTACCTTGGATTTGAATGATTCTTAGATGTTAGAATAGAAATCCATAAAGTTGTCAAAAAGTTCAATAAGAATATCCAAAATAAAATGAAGAAAATAATTTGTACTGGAAAAAGTTAGAAAGTGTAGATAAGTTGGGAAGTATTATTTGTAGATTGGAATGGATGTGACTGGATTGGAATGTGACAAATATGACTAATACAGTAGTTAATGTAAAAATTTCACTTCAAGTTTAATATACTACTACTACTTGGTTTATCTTACTCATACTTACTATTAGTAAGATGCTTTATAGTATTCTTATGTTTTATAAATCAGTACTTTATGTAGCAATGGAGATTTTCTTATGTTTTCCTTGCTAACTCCATTCTATTTTTTAAGAATATCTTAAGTATTTCTCATGGTTATTAAGTATATATAGTTGTAGATATAGTCTTGTATTCTTATATTTCACTAATTGATTATTCTTTTCTTTTTTTATATATTGATCCAAGTATATATAAACTATCTGACTCTCATTATAGATAATATTTACCTAAGTTCTATTCTACACAAAAAATTTGTAAAAGTGGATATCTTTCTTCTAATTTACATATTTTTTTCTAGTGTAAATCAATTTGGCTTCATTTTATAGCTGATTATATAATATTATCATGGTCTTTATAGAACTATAAACTATATCTAAGAATTTTAGTATAACTAGAGTAATTATCTAACTTCTTTATTTTTTGGATATTATCTTAGTTATTATATATAGTATTCAAGTCAGCTAGCTGTTACAAACTCAAGATCTTAGGGTTGATCAAGAGAAAGGACCTTGTATTAGGGTTAACTCAATAGAGAACTCAGTACAAGATTGTCTACCTTATATACTAAAACTCCATGATTTGTGCTAATTACTTCTAGCCTACTTTAAACAGCTATATATTTGCCTTAAGGTTAACATGTATTGAACATGTTGTATAATATTATCCTTCCAGAATCTTCTATGCTTTTCCATGTAGCATGTGACTGATGTGTGACTGTGTGACCATGTTGTCACATTCACCCTAATACTGAATCTCCAGAAATAGAAATAAAAGAAAAGGAAATAAGAAAAGAAGAAAAAATAAAATAATTAGAGTCTACTGTCTTAAACTCTGACACTAGCTATATTATAACTTCTTAGCCTAAAAATTAACTAGAGTTAGCCCTCTCTTATATATCAATAGTTGCATGTCCAATTTTCTAACTTTCCTCATATTCTACTTGTTATAACTTAAAACTTTAGTAAATAGTCAAAAGAAGAATCTTATATAGGGTTTACATAAGAGAACTCAACAGAGTTCCTAGTATAAAGCTTCTACCTTATATACACTAGCTAGTTGGTCTGTGTGAGACTAATACTAATCTATTCTAAAAACTATGTATTATCTATAAAATCAACATATAGTAAATATACTATATAATATTATTATTTTAGAACCTTTAATATTCTCCTATGTGTCATGTGATCATGAGACTAATGTGTGACAGTTTGTGACATCATACTATATCCTAACTCTAAGTCTAAAATAAAATAAATAAATAATAAATAAAAATAAAAATGAGAAGAGAAAATAAAATAGATCAAGTTTATTGTTTTTAAATTTAATATTATCTCCTCTTCAAGATTTATTCTTTGGAAAAACTGACTTCTATTTTCACTAATTCTTCTCTAACTTTTTTAGATATTCTTTCTTAAATTTTCTATTATTTCATCTATACAATATTTTTGCCATATACTTTTTATATACTTTTTATAAGAAGATTAATCTTACTTAAGAAGTTGTAAGTGCTTAGAAACTCTAGATGGTATTTGGATAAGGTATTCTACTATTACACTACTACTATATATACCATAGTAGAATAATCCAAACATATAGTCTATACACTTAACCAATTAATATCTACAACTGTAATTAACTAAATAACTATAGCACTACTGTAGCAGACTAGACAATAGAGATCAGAATAAGATAGAGACAATTATCAGTTTGTCAGAAGCTAGTCTAGGTAATGACCAGTCTAGAAGTATAGCTAAGTCTTTGTAGAGTAAATCTAAACTTATAGTATTGCTAATATTCCTTAATACCTTCCTAGTAACTTTTTTCTTCTTCTAAAGTCTCTTTTTTCTATCATCTCTAATTTTTCTTCTTACTTCTGTACTTAATCTTCTCTCAAACTCTGCTACTGCTTCTTTTGTATCTTCTAAATTCTCTTCTCTCTTCCATATATCATTTTCTACTGTTGTTATATACTAAGTTTAACTGTTCTGAAAACCATCCTCTATAGTAGTAATATTTTTTTCAAATCTTAGTAAAAATTCTATTTTTCATAACAATCATTCTTCCTGCAATATCCCTCTGTAGCAGTGATGCAATAATCTTAAACTCTTAGAGTGATTAGCTTTTTATAATAGAGATACTTCTATTAAACTTGATATTATGACTTAAGTTTCAGAAATAAGAAAGCATACTCTTGTATTAAATAATATAAGAAAACTCAATAGAGTTCTAAGTAAAAACTAACCTACACATTATACTATAGATTGTGGTCTGTATATACACTATAACTAACCTACTCTAAAGTTTATATATACTTTATAAGACCAATATACTATTGCTATGCTATGTAATATCATTTATTCTAGAATCATTTATGTTCTTCTCTGTATTACATGATTGTGTGACATGTGACTGTTACATATAATATCACATTATACCCTTTGTTTAAGTCTAAAATAAAGTAAAGTAAAGTAAAACCAAATATAAAAAGAGAAAAAACATAAATAAATCAAGTCTATCATTTACAACTTTGACACTTGGCCTTCTATGGCAAATTTTCCCTATTGATCTCTTTTAGTATTTTATTACTACTAAAACTTCTATTTGAGACTATATACTAAAATTTCTAAGTATCTTCTATTAAATCCTAGTATATAAGATTAGTAGTTACTTTATAACTTACTAGTCTGATAATTGAATATCTGTTATAAGACAAGAGTGCGGACAGACTTTGGCTAGGATTAGAGTTAGCCAGACATAAATAGATAGTATTATTATTAGTCTACAATGGAGGAAAAGCACATGACCTAGAAGTTATATGACAGAGTCTAGAATGGTCTAGAAGGATTGAGAGAAGTCTAAAATGGTCTAGAAAGATTGAGAGGAGTCTAGAATGGTCTAGAAAGATTGAGAGGAGTCTAGATCAGAGTTAGGGTTAGGAGTGATGTTAAAGAATATGAGTTCCTCATGGTGTACACATAATGCACACATGTATAGCAGAGATTAAAAGTATGATGTCAAGGCACATGTATACAGCATGGTGGCCTTAGTAATAGAACATGAGATAGAAGCATGGACATAAGGGCCGGTAGATATTGTTGTAGCATGGATCACATTGTATTAGTATAAATAGAGGAACAATGTAGCAAGTGTTGTGGCAACCACTAGGCACAAAGTCCAATGATCACACGACAAGCAAATCTTTTAAAGCAGATATCTAGTGGGGATTTCACAAGAGAACTCGACAAGGAGTCTCTGCTAAATTAGCATCCTATATATACTAAATACATCTGGTCCATGCTACAACCTCATGTCCATCTC
>Ga0157364_1005392_pt1 | contig 13015 bp, 8 predicted proteins | sample AttsexASBM2_FD_111476 | JGI IMG/M metagenome (GOLD analysis project Ga0157364, IMG submission 111476) | Fungus gardens microbial communities from leaf cutter ant in Ribeirão Preto, State of São Paulo, Brazil - Atta sexdens ASBM2 | ecosystem: Host-associated > Fungi > Mycelium > Unclassified ... | reverse complement strand
GTAGGAATGAGGATGAAGCATGGACATAAGGGCAGGGTTATTTATTAGTAGCATGGACCATGAACCCTTTGTATAAATAGGACTCTAATTAAGAAGAGGCTCCTTGTCGAGTTCTCTTGTGAACTTCCCACTTGATATCCAACTTAAGAGATTTACCGCTTGTGTGATCATTTGTCTTTGTGATAAGTGGTTGCCACAACATAGAGTATTTAGAATGTTAGCCACCTTCAGGAAATCTTATTCTGTTCTTTTAGATTTTCCTAAAGGTGAATTATATTTGATTAGTAGATTTGTAATATGTTCTTAGATTTTTCTAAAGACATAAAACTCTATGTAATTCTGTAGGTTTTGTTTAGTTGTCCTAACAACAAAACAGAATCTTTATTTACAGACTAGTTTTCATATAACCAAGACAAGATCTTTTGAGCTCTTTTGTTCTTCAGGAGTGGTCAAGTCTCTAAGTGGTCTAAAAGCATCTTTTATCAAAAGTCTACTATTAGCACTTTTCCTATTACTATATAGTTCAAGTTCAAGCAGCTCTTCTAAGAGTATTTCTTCTTAATCAATACTATTTTTGAAACTATTAACAAGTTAGAAGAGACTGTCTATTACCAGGGGAGCTATACTATAGAAGATTATCTAAATGAGTTTCAAACCCTTGATTTAGAAGTTAGTTATATAAACCTTTATACTATAGTAATTAAGTTTTGCTGTTAACTATAACACTGACTTCTCTGCTTATTTTGATGCTGTACGAAGAATAGATCATGCCTACTAATAAAATGAGATATTTTAGTTAATCTAATATATAATCTTTATTATTTTCTTCAATATTCAAGCTTTACAAAGCTCATTTATAAATGATCTCTATAAACATAAATACTATTTGAAAACTTTGCTCTATTATCACATACTATCTGATTGTTGTAGCAACCACTCGCTGGAATGGCACTTGTGATATGCTGACTTCAGCAAAGCTCTCAGTTGGCTATCTAGTAGTGGGGATTACAAGAGAACTTGACAAGGAGCCCTCGCTGTATTGATCCTATATATATATATTACAGGCTCCTGGTCCGTGCTACAACAATAATTACCTGTCCTTATGTCCATGCATCGTCCTTATGTCCTATTACTTATCCACATGTGTTTTCCTTAAGGCCACCATGCTTCCTACATGTGTACTGATGTCATACTCTTAATCTTCGCTGTACATGTGCACACCATGTGTACACCATGAGGAACTCATAGTCTCTTGACATCATCCCTAACCCTAACTCCTTCTAGACTCTTTCCGATCCTTCTAGACCATTCTAGCCTCTGTCACATGACTTTCAGGTCACGTGCTCTCCATCTGTTGTAGACTAATAATTACTACTGTCTTATGTCTGTTCTAACCCTAACCCTACCTAAAGTCTGTCTATACTCTCGTCTTATAACACTGATATCTATACTCTTCTTATCCTCTTTCTATACAGATCACACTTTATTCCAATCATCTATTAACCTGAGGACTAAACCCTGTATTCCTCATCAATCTCATGAAGTTCTGAACAACAACCTAGAATATACACAGTAGTAAAATATTATTAGATTAATACTTTCATATTTAAAAACATTAACTATTATATACAGTTTTTTAGTCTGATAATCAACTTATATTGTGCCACACTCACTCTAAGTATATTCAAACTCTTTTTTTTGAAATATAACTATGTGACAAGTAAGACTAGATACAAAAATCTTCCATTAAAGCCAAAATTGCCCTATCAGTATAATACTACTTCCAATCTGTTTTCTGACACCATCTTTTAATCTAATCTATCTTTTATACTACTTATAGATAATCTTAGTAAGTGTGAATTGCCCTCAACATCTGTACTAGCTAGAGATTGTTACTACTGTAGAGATTCAAATAATGTGAACTACAAATACTTAGCAAGATTAGATATGTAGCAATTAACTATTGAGCAATAAAAGAATATGATAGAGGATTTGAATGCATTAAATAACATTGAGGAAATAATAAGAATTGAATGAGAACTTAAGTAATCAAGATTTGTATAGAGCAAATTATTGATAAAAGAATACATTAAAAATAATAATCTAAAAGATATGTCTGAGATTCTAATTCTCCTTATCTTCTTGTGCCCTACTTGTCATACAAGATAGAAGAAAAGGCTTCTTGTATGCTCTACTATTAGTACTCTTAATATTTACAAAATTTCTCTTTACCTTCTAGTCTTTCTTGAAACTACTAATATATCTCAGTCTCTTTCTGTATGAGCTCTTGTCAACTTCAGAGCTACCAGTGTCTTTATCAACAAGTGCTTTTGTGAAAAATACTGCATGAACATCCAAAAAATATCTAGACCTATATTCATCTATAATATTACCACAAACTTCATTTAGTTTGTATCTACAACAAGTGGACCAATTTTTAAAAAATAAGTTGCACTGGGAAGTCCCAAATGAGTGCTATCTACACATATGTGGGATATACAAAAGTAATAACAAATAACCAAGATATCAGGCTATCAGTAACTGTAAAAGTTTTGTTGGCTATTATCTCATGAATGACTAGACAGATTTGCACAATTGAACTTGTCTTAGAAAGTGCTTATCAGACTGTTTCTGATGATATATGGTATATCTTATAGTAATAAGTATTCATAGAGATATAAGTATATCAATTTAGTAATATAATTAGTTATCTTCTAAAATTAGCCTGACATTTGCTATGATAAATGACAGTCTCTATTAGATACAAGTTTTGATCATATGATGGAAACAGCTTGTATACAGACCATCACTCTTTTGTATATATATCTCTATATCTGAGAATTAGACCTCAGACTTAATAATATCAATTATTCTTATTAATATTACCTATCATCTATCATCACTATCTTCTTATACTGAACCTCTGAACTACTGTCAAGTTATCTAAGTTTCAAGTATTACAATCAGTAAGTAGTTTATTTTGTAATAAATGTAAATGAAATCTCAAATAAAGCTAGCTAAATATTTGAGGTAGTAGACATTATTGTTATAACTTTAAGCTTAGCTCAGGTTACAACCTAGACAAGACTTGAGTAGATAGGAGAGGGAATGATCAATTGGTAAAGTGTAAGAATACAGAGTAGTATCTACAGTTATATAAAGGAGTATATAAGATGAAAATGAGAAAAATATGAAGAGCTCTTGCCTACTATATGAGATACTAACTAATCATATATGAAGAAGATATATGATATAGCCAATCATTGAGTCATAATATAAAAAAACCTCAATACCTGTTGTCTATAAATAAACCACCTGTGAAACATGAGGTATTGATTGTAATAATACCCCTATTTTTGTATTTATATCCCTATAATTAATCTAACAATGTTAAATCTCCTACCACATAGAAAGTAACTATTTTCTTGGTTGGTCTAATTATGATTTTCCCTTATAACATTAAGGTAATAAAATACGGTTCATGAGGTAGTCCTCTCATATACATTTTAATTGGGAATTCTTGTCTTGTTGTGTTCACATTGTGTTTTTACTTTAGGAATTTGACAGCAATGTTATTCTAGTACTACTTGTCTTTTTCTTCTTGCAATTGTAAGGATTTATAGTGTGGTGGTGGGTAAAATGGCATTGTTTTGATAGGTACTTGTACTATCTTTATAAATTTGTCCAAATTGTTTACTTTGTCTTAAATAAAGGTAGGTTCTGGCATTTTAGGTTTGCTAGATTTGGAAGATATGTCATAAGGTTTATATAAGAATACTTTTTTGTCTTGTACTCTTTTTTCTTTTTGTTTTTCTTTATTGACAATTTCTGGTTGTTTCAGTTCTTGATACTTGTTTTGATATGTCTTCTGTAGTTCTATAATATGATTGTCTGTATAAGTGTTTTCTTTGCCTTTATATCTGTCCAATTAATCAGCCAAAAGTAATTGGATATGATATACTTGGTTTTTCATATCTCTTTATACTATATTTCATAGGTTTTTGGATATACTGAAAATGTCTTCAGTTGTTTGTGTCTTATATGCTTTACTTGCTTATAGTACCATTATTTTGATCTCTGCCAATTGCATATTGGTGACTTTTGCTAGTTTGACAATATTTTCTAATTGAAGTTGGATATCTGCCATAGTTTTAATTCCCTATATAATTTTGTAATACTTCTTCATCCAATCTTTCCTTTTATTGTTTAATGCAGTGATTAGGTTCATATTGTTAACAGTGCAGGAAATGTATAGGCTGGGAGAGGTAGAGGTAGTTGTGAATTGTTGAGCCATTGATGTAAATGAAGATTTTTCATTGTCTGTTGAACTTTAAGATGTTGAATTGAGGTTTTATTCCTCTCTTTTATAGGTTTTGACTCAAAATTCTTGACCAATAATCTTCAATTACCTCTTTTGTATGTAATAATTCTGTTTCAGCAATCTACTGATCATGTTTGTTCTCATATTCTTTCCAGTGCACTAAGAACTATGTGCTATATTCTTATTTTCTATAATTTCTAACTTCTTCCACTTTTTATTCTTCTTTTTCATTAATAATCTCTAGTGGTAAAGCTGGATTCATGTATTGTTCTTTGAAATGTGGTTCTCTATATTATAGCAGGTATCCATTGAATACATTATGAATTATCCATTCTTATGGTAGCTCTAGCTAAAATACTTCTTGACTAATGTCTTTTGAGATTTTAAAAGGTCTATATCTCTTTTGGTCCAGCTTCTTTAAGAGTTGATTCAATTGAATATTTTTGGCTTCTAGCCACATATTGTCTCTAACCTTCAGTTCTTATAGATTCTTTTTTTTCTTATCAAATTGTTTCTTTATGGCTTCTTTTGCCATATCCATTGATCTCTTTGTTTCATTCCAACTTTTCTATAGTCCTTCAAGAAAATCTTTCAGTTTTTGTAATTCCATCTTTACAGTTAAATTCTTCTTCTATGAATGTTTTTCAAAATTTAGTTTGAATGAGGTATATCCTGTAGCCATGTGTTTTTTATCATCATACTAAAATTCTGCTACTAATAACTATTCTGTCCAATCATCTTACTAATAGTTTATATAATGTTGCGAGAACACTTTGACTTCCTGATTAATTTGTTCTGTTTGACCATTAGTTTAAGAATAATATGCTGTTGACAATGTTCTTTTTGTACCCAATGCCTTTGTTAGGTCTTTCATGAACTTTGATGCAAATTGAGGTTTTCTATTGCTTATAATCTTCTATAGTACTCCATGTAATTTCCAGATTTCATCTTGATAAATTTTAGCAAGTTTTTTAGATGATACTGTTGTGTTTGTTGTCTTAAGTCTGATCATCTTTGAAAATTGATCTACTATTACCACAATTGCATCCTTGTCATTCAATTTTAGTAATAGTCCAATGATATTAGATTTCTTGCCATAGTCTGTTTAGTATTTTCAATAGGTAAAGTTCTCCAGCTTTCTTCATATGCTGAAATTTGTTCTGCTGGCATTTCATGCATTCTTTGTTATTCTGAATATCCTATATCTGCTGGATCATGATTTTCTCATAAGACTTGCTCTCTTATTTTCTTGTTGTTTGAAATATAGATTCTTCATTTAATATAGACTATTTCATTGTCTTCCCATGCTTGTCCATTGTCCTTTTCTAATTCTTTCTGGACTTCTTGTTTCTTTGTCTGATTTCCTCAAATTTTGTTCAGTAATGTGATTTCTTCTACCATTTGGCTTTTCCTGATTATTGCTATTTTTGTTTCCATCTTAATCTGTCTTATCCATAATTCATCCTTGAGCAATTTGATATTCCTATTGTCATCCATGGTATCTACTTGATTTTTTATTAATAAAACATCAGCTTTAGTGTTTGTTTTCTCTGATATGTGTCATAGAATGAAATCATAATCCTATAGTTTCAAATACCATCTTGTTTGTCTACCATTAAGTTTATGTGGTTCCCTAAAATACTTGAGGTTTTTGTGATTGGTTCAAACTTCAAATTTCTCTGTGGTATTCAGTAGGTATTAGCTCTATTTTATTAAGGCCTCCACTATAGTGAGTAACTCTTTGTTATAGATCTTGTAATTTCTCTCAGCTAATTGCATTGTTCTTAATAGAAAAGCAATAGTTTTCTATTTTCCTTCTTGTTCTTAGAATAAGATTCTTCCAATAGCATGTCTTAAAGTATTTGTTTCTACTCTGAATTTACTATCTCTTTTTGGAAGAGCAAGTATCAGTTAACTTGTGATCTTGTTCTTTAGTTCTTCAAATCCTATTTGATGTTTTTCTTCCTATTTCTATTCTTTTTTCTTTGAGTTCATTGAGAGGCCTTGCTGTATGACTGAAATTCTTGATAAATCATTGGTAAAAGTTTGCAAACTTTCCACTTCTTTTATCTTGGTAAGTGTTTTCTACTCTTTGATTGCTTTGATTTTGTCATTTTCCATCTGAACTTTTCCTTATCTAACTACTACTTCTAAGATGAGTATCTCTTTCACATCAAAATCACATTTTGATTATTTAAAACAGAGATTGTATTTTTCTGCTATCTTTAAAAATTGTATTGTTCTTTTCTCTAATTTCTTTCTAGTTTTTGCTGGTATAACAAATCATCCATATAATTTGCAAGTACTCCTTCATACAATAATTCTCTAAAGATGGTATCTATTATTCTCTGAAATATCTCTAGCAAGTTCCATAATCTGAAATACATGACTTTGGGTTCAAATAATTCTTTGTTGGTCAAGAAGACAGCTTTCTATTTGTTCCCTTCTTTGATTTGTATATTGTTGTATTCCTAGATAAGATCCAATTTGTTAAAATACTTGATATTTTTGAGTTTATTGATTACTTTCTCTATTAAGAGTAATGATGTTTTATTCTTTATTGTGTATTGGTTTAACTTTCTGTAATCTTATACCAATTATAATCATCTATCTTTCTTTGGAATATAGAAGCATAGTGCCACATATCTTGAACTTAATTTTATAATTAATTCTGCCTTGAGTTGTTTGTCTAGCTATTATTTTAAAGCCTTGTCTTCCTTTATTATTATCATATAAGCCCTGGCATTTAACTTCTTGGATGTGTCCTCTGTTAGGTTAATTTCATAGTCTTATTCTTGTCTTTCTGGTTGTTTCTCAAATTTCTTCTTGTTAAATAGATAAGTAATTAGGTTGAATATATTCTGGAAAGTCCTCTGGATTTGTTGGGTCTGGTTCCTTTTCTCTTTGTCCTAAAGTTGTCTGTTGGTTAAATTCTCCTATTTCTGAACAGTTTATAAGATGCCTAAGAAACTATAGGACATAATACCAGGATAAACTGTATAGTTCCTATATTCCAGTTTACTTCTGAATGTTGTTTAACCAACCAGTTATATCCTAGGAACATGTTTGTGCTATTTAAATTCATGACTACTATGTTAATTTGTTTTTTGTGTTTGTTAATTTTGACTTCCAGTAGTATATACCATGTAACTTCTCTATTCTTGGTCCCATCTGCATTGAACATCTCAGATAATCTGTCTATAGGTTTCATCTTTATCTTTTCTTCTTTTACTAGTTGTTTGTTGATTCCAGTATGTGTGCATCCTGAATCCACTAGTGTCTGTAGCTGTAATTTCTTTCCATTTGCTGTCCTGATGTTTGTCTGTATATTAAGCTCTCTTTCTTTGTTATTCCTTTGATTTGGAATAACATATCTATTCTGAACATTAGATACAGAGGTCCTTTATACTATGCATACTTGGGACCTTCTCTAATACCCTTCTGTTTGTCATCTTTTTTGTCATCTGTCTCTTCTTGAATACTGCAGTTCTTCAATCTTCTGTCCTAATCTACAGTTTTTGGCAATATCCCTTATCTTGTTGCATTTATAGCACCTTCTTGTATCTTTCTCTTTTTTGGCTTTTAGCAATCTTTTGCCATATATTCATATACATTGCAGTTGAAGTACTTTAGCTTCTTATCTTTGTCAAAATTATTTTTGACCTTCCCAATGTCCATGGGTATACCTCTTCCTCTATATGCTATTCTTGTTCTTGTTTTGTAGTCTTGTCTACTTTCTGTAGATTTGTATTCTTGTCCTACTGAAGTGATTGCTATCTTCCATTCTTTAAGCATCTCTGGTGCTACTATCAGTAGGTATCCTAGTATTGTTTTTATAATGTCTGGACAGACATTTTTCAGCAAAAATATTATATGTAGGTCATTAATTTCAGCTTTCATAGCTAATACTTCAAACTCAATCATAAAGTTGGCAATATGCCTCTTTCTTTGCTTGAACATTTCTATCTTCCATGTGGTATCTGCTGTCTTACTCTTGTTACTAAATGTTGTCTTGAGCTCTCTAACAAACTTGTTTCAATCCTAGATATTTATTTCTTCTTTAAGCTGATCTAGCTTCTTCTGGGTATAAATGCCAGCTATATCCTCTCTAAGTTGAGCTAGAATTGCAGTGATCTTGTCTTCTGTTCCTGTTACTCTGTTGCTTTTGAGAAATAATCTAATTCCTCTTCACTAGTCTTTAAATTTCATTCTGTCCCTGTCAAACTATCCTGGATCTAAAACCATACTTTTTGGCATTTCTGCTTGTTTATTCTGTACTGTTGCAGATGCTGGTACTACTGATATTTCATTCATATATTCTATTATTTCTTCCAAGGTATTTTCTTTAGTGATCCTCAATAATCCCAATTGTTTTAATAATACCTCAATATTATTTTCTTGATATTGATCCATCCTATTATCCATGGATTATGCTACAAGTATTTGTTCGTTCTTTCTAATAGTTTAGAACCATAATTGTTTCAGTAGTCTAACCACTATACACTTTCCTCTTGCATGGTAAGCCTAACAATACTTTATCAAATATTACAACCTTAAGCTTAGCTTAGGTTACAACTTAGGCAAGACTTGAGTAGATAGGAGAGGGAATAATCAATTGGTAAAGTGTAAGAATACCGCATAGTATCTACAGCTATATATACTTAAAGACTATAAGAAGTATATAAGATGAAAATAAGAAAAATATGAAGAGCTCTTATCTATTATATGAGGTGCTGACTGATTATATACAAAAAAGACATATGACATAGCCAATTATTGAGTTATAATATAAAAGAACCTTAATACCTGTTGTTTATGAGTAAACCACCTGTAAAACATAAGGTATTGATTATAATAATTATCTTATAGTATAAAAAGTAAATTTTCTTACAGTTTTAAGTTTTAGCAAGCAAGACTTCATTCTTAGATTGATATAATTTAAGTCTTATGATCCTGAAATCAACTGGCAAAAGAAAGAAATACTTATGACCTACTATCTTGTTCACTGTTCTAGTTATCAAAATATTCAAAAGATGGATAGGTTGAGAGTACAAGCTTTCGATGTATATTATTCTGATTTTTTTATCACAGTGATAGAAGACTCTGAAAATAAAGGCTTGTTAATTTCTGATCCTGTAGACTTCTTTGCTGAAGTTAGTGATTATCTTTATATAATAAGAATACTCTCCATGTCAAGATTGAAAAAAGTGGACTTGATTTATTTTATTTTTCCTTTTATTTTTTATTTTCTTTTCAATTTTTAGAATAACTAGGGTTAGGGTTGATCGGTCACACTGTCACATCAGTCACAATCGGATAGCGTAGTCACAAGACAGATCACGAAACGTAAGAAAACTTAGTAGAAGGATCTAGAACAAGTGACATCATACAACATAGATAACACATGTTGGCCTCATGTTCTACACATGGTCGATTAGGGTAGGGTGGACAGTAGTAAGCATGGACTATGGGTAGTAGTATATAAGGTAGACTACTTTGTAAAGGGATCTCTATCGAGTTCTCTTGTGTTACTCAATACAAGAGTTGTTCTATTGTCTAACACTAAGAGATTTAGTTCATAACACTCCAACCCTTAAGTATTAAACCTTTGTACTGCTATCACAACTTCTCAGTGTCTTTCCTTAGTCTTGAGAAAAGCTCAGACTGTTATAAAAACTGTCTTGTAACTTCCACCATATATTTAAGACTTTGACTTTAAGTCAGTATTTGTCAAGAAAGACTTTCATATTCTCCCAAACTACTATTGGTGGGATCATGCCATTAAACTAGTATCTGTTACAAAGCTTAAGCCCCCCCAAAGTCTATCTGCTATTGCTAGTGAAACAGTTTGAGCTTGATACTTTCTTTGCTGAGAATTTTTATATATATTATATATATTTCTTTAAGTTTCCAATAGCTATGCTTGTATTTTTCATAAAAAAGAAGAATGGCTCTTTATTGTTAGTACAAAACTACAAGACTCTGAATACTGTGATAGTAAAGAACTGATATTCCCTTTTACTAATCTCCAAATTTGTATCCAAGCTCCAAAATACTGAATATATGCTGGAGTTTCAGCAATATCTGTATAAAACCTGGAAATAAGTAGAAAGCTGCCTTCTACATGAACTATAGACTATTTAAAACTTTGTAGTAAAAGAGATTATGATAGTCTACCTGGATAACATCCTTGTCTTTACTCAGATTTTGAAAAACCACTACAAGGCAGTTTACAAGGTTCTCAAAGTTTTGGCTAAGCACATACTGTTTCTATGTTCTAAGAAGTATAAGTTCAATAAATAGCAAATTGAGTATCTAACACTAGTAATTTCTAATGATCAGATAATAATAGACTCTGTCAAGGTAGCTGGAGTTTGCAATTAGCCTATCCTATATAACTATGCAAATATACAAATATTTAAATTTTCTATTATAAGTTCATCCATAGCTTTTCAGATATAGGTTATTTTTTCTTTAATATTACTGATAACAATACCATTTGAGTTTGAGTTCAGACTAGCAATTTGTCTTTACTGTATTAAAAAAAGCTATCACTAGCCCTAGCTCAGATCTCTCTAGACACCTCTGTACCATTCAGAGTCAAAACAAATAGCTTAGACTTTGTAACTGGAGTAATATTGTCATAGTAATCAAAGAAGGATAACAAGTAGCACTGTATTGCACTCTTTAGCAAGTTATTGTTCATGGTTGAGTATAACTATAAGATTTACAACAAGAAGATATTAACAGTTATTTAGACTTTTAAGTATCATAGTATACTTAAATCTTTATATTTTATTTTTACCTATTTTGATTTTATTTTATAACATTTTAAAAAGAACTAAAACAATAATGTCAAGAAGTATGGCTATAGCATGTTCACCAAGTGGTAATAGTATGGTGAACTCATAGATAATATATGTAGTTTAGGGTAGGACTTGTAATAGTAGTATATATAGTATAGGAATACATTGAAGACTTCTTATTAAGTTTTTCTATAATCCCTACAAAATATAAGACTATTTAGTAATCCATTAATTATCTAGGTTAGTAGTTACCATAACATTGAGGAATAAAGGTGTTTTCTAAAAGGTGTGGAAACCTCAGTCAAAATTTAGATAAATCACAAGTACTTAAAGTACTTTATAACTGTTAAGAAACTTAACTACAGATAAGCACAGTAATCATTGTATTTAGCCAGGTTTTATTTTAAGTTATATCACTATTCTGGAAAATCAATGAATAAGTCTAATACTCTGTCTTGAAGATCTAACAATAGTACTAGATCTCATGACAATAAGAATATAGTATTGATTAAGCTAAAGTTTCTTACTGTCATAGAGAGTCTGGCTGTGAAAGACAAAGAGAAAGCCTTGTTGACAGATATTTGCTAAAAAAATCAGCCAGGCAAGTAAGAAGAAACTGTAGTAAAAGCTGTATAGGAACTCTAACAGTTATCTGCAAGATTTGTATACTTCACAAAGTGGTCTAAAAACAATAGTTTGCTCTTATTAAGGAATTGTCAGAATTAAAGATAGTGGACTTTGTTTTTATTTTGTTTCTTTCTCATCTTTATATTCTTTTATCTTAATATTTTAAAGTTTAAGTTGTAATATTAGAACTCGATTTTCTTTTTCAAGACTGTCTAATATAATATTCTCTTTACTCTACTTTCTTATTATTCTTGACCAAAGGTAGCACTGTCTTTAGTCAAGAATTACTGTACTCTAGGTTTAAGAGATATATCAGTTAAGTAGAGAAAGCCTAGCTATCAGAGTTAAAGATGATAAACTTAATATTTTCATTTTTCTTTCTAATTTTCTTTTCCATTTTTATTTTCTGGACTTAGTGTTAGGAGTTAGTATGACATCATAAACTGTTATATGACAATGACTTGGTGTCACACATCAATCACAAGTTATATGATCACATGTTATAAAAACATCATAAAAGGTTCTGGAATAATAATATTAGCCCACATATCAACAACATATAGTATGTATAATCTTTAGAGTAGATTAATAGTAGTGTAGCATAAACCAGTAGTGTAGCATATATAAGATAGATAACTTTGTACTAAGAACTTTATTGAGTTCTCTTATGTAAACTCTTATACAAGGTTTTTTTTCTTGACCTACTCTAAGGTTTGGAGATTATAACAGTAGCTGTATATAGTATATTGTAGGCATACTAACCTTTTGTAAACATACAATATCAGCTCTATACTACAGATCTACTTATGATCTATCTATGTAAGAGAATAGTAATTGCTTTTAAATCATTAATTCAGAGTAGAATAGTCTTTTTAGACCAAGATTGTTTATATTTTCCCTAAGATAATGATTAGTAGCTTAAGTAGTTAATAAATAGTATAAAATAGAATAAGAAGAGAGTCTACTAGTATTTACAAAGATTACTCAGAATATAAATCTGAGAGCAAGGCCAGTACTAGTACCTCTCTCTTACCATTATATATATTATTATTTCTTATATCACCATCACCATTCTTAACACTCTCATTATCGGGGGAGAGATGGCATAGTGGAAGAGACCCCTGTCCATATATATTATACCTACCTCAAACCTACTTGAGGTTATGGGTTCAATTTCTTAGTAGTCCTTTGTGTTGGGTAACTACATAAAAAGGTTAGGGTATTGATACTCCATACATAATTCCTCCTGTAGGCACGGACT
>Ga0157364_1005389_pt1 | contig 13018 bp, 12 predicted proteins | sample AttsexASBM2_FD_111476 | JGI IMG/M metagenome (GOLD analysis project Ga0157364, IMG submission 111476) | Fungus gardens microbial communities from leaf cutter ant in Ribeirão Preto, State of São Paulo, Brazil - Atta sexdens ASBM2 | ecosystem: Host-associated > Fungi > Mycelium > Unclassified ... | reverse complement strand
GAGTCTTGGATAGGCGAAAAGCAGAAGAAGTTGGAGGCAGAAGCATCCAAGGGCGAAGTGTCCAGCTTGGAGGACAAGATCAAAAAGTTACAGAAGCACCAGGCATTCCAAGCAGAGCTGGCAGCAAATCAAAGTAGAATTGAAGAAATTAGAGGTAATTGATTGATAAAGTAGCTTGGTTCATTAAATTATTTTGTTGTTATTATTATTTGACACTTAATAATATAAAATTTAATTTATTTATAAAATAGCAAAAGGAGAGACTTTGTTAGCGCGAAAACATCCAGCGAGCGCGGAAATTCGTCAACAATTAGATCATTTACATGCATCCTGGCGAAAATTGTTGTTGGAATCTGGAAATCGAGGTAGAGGTTTAGAAGAGGCTCAAGATATTTTGGAATTCAACAATCAGGTGGAGAAGATCGAGGCATGGATCAGAGATAAAGAAATGATGGTTCAGGCAGGTGATACTGGAAAGGATTATGAGCACTGCTTAAGTCTCCAAAGGAAACTCGACGATGTAGACAGTGATATGCGAGTGGATGATTCTAGAATAAAATCGATCAATGCTTTGGCGGATAAACTTATAAAACAGGTAAAATTTTTAGCATGAAAAAATAAATATATTGAAGTATATAATTGAAATATTTTTATTATTAAAAAATATTCATGTTATTTTGCTATATTTTATGCAGGGTCGTGATAATGAATCAAAAGCAATTCAACAACGGCGTGATAACTTTAATAATAAGTGGAAAGGTTTGCAAGGTGCTCTAAGCGCGTATCGCGAAACATTAGCTGGTGCATTAGAAATTCATCTATTTAATCGAGATATTGATGACACAAACCAAAGAGTTATTGAGAAATCAGTGGCCATGAACACGAGCGATACAGGAAAAGATTTACCTGCTGTCGAACAGTTGCAAAGAAAACAAGAGGCTATGGAGCGAGATATGACAGCAATAGAAGGGAAACTGAAGGTGAGAATTGAATTTTTATAAATTTTTTATTTCAGAATTAATAACCATAAATTTATTCAATAACTAAGATGATAGTAATGAAAATTTAATATAGCTATCTCTATATTTATGATTATTATTTTCAGTTATTAATAGCTAATTCAATTATAAATAGCTAATATCTAATATATATTAATAGAATTTCAATAAATTTCGAGTTTAATATTCAATAAGTTGCACTTCGTATTTTGTTTTAAATATGATTTTAAGAAGATTTTTTTATTTCAATTTTTTTCATTTTTATTATTTTGTATTATTTTGTGTCATTTCAGGAACATAAAATAGAGGCGCGAAACTTGTCGCATAAATACCCAGACAAAGCGTCCGAAATTAACGGGATATTGTCCGAACTTCAATCTAATTGGGATGATCTACAACGTGTGACTCGACAACGACGCGACGCTTTGAATCAAGCCTATACATTACATAAGTTCCAAGCTGATCTGCATGAATTGGATATTTGGGTGGCAGATACTATCAAACGTATGGATGATTCCGAACCACCGACCACTATATCCGAAGCCCAAGCTGTACTAGAATTGCATCAAGAAAGGAAGGCAGAGATTGATGGTAGACAAGATATATTTAAAGGCTTAAAGGATCATGGTCAAAAACTCCTGTCAATCAACCATGATGTCAAGGATAATCTTGAACATTTGGAAGAACTCAGGCAAACCTTGGGAAATGCTTGGGATAATCGTAGACAAAAATTAACGCAAGCGCATCAACTGCAATTATTCAAAGAACAAGCCGATCAGGCTGACAGTTGGCTGGCGACGAAAGAGGCATTTCTCAATAACGACGATCTTGGTGAATCGTTATCGGGTGTCGAGACACTGTTACGTAAACATGAGGAATTCGAAAAAATGTTAGCGTCTCAATTAGGACGTATTGAAGAGCTCGAAAAGTTTGCAAATGAAATCCTATCGTGTGAACATGCAGATGCAGGTATAATAAAGCAGCGACTTGCTTCGGTTTGTACCAGAAGGGATAAATTGAAAAACAGTGCAACAGCCAGAAGAAAGAAACTTTTGGAGAGTCATCACTTACATCAGTTCCTCAGAAACATATATGAGGTGGATGGTTGGCTACATCAGAAGCAACAAGTGGCAGGCGATGAAAATTATAGAGATTCCTCAAATTTGCAAAGCAAGATACAAAAACATGCTGCATTTGAGAGCGAGTTGATGGCAAATAAAGGGAGAGTTGCGGCAGTCGTCAATGAAGGCGAAGCGCTTATCGAGGAAAATCATTATGCCTCAAAGGATATACAGGAACGTTTAGACGAGTTGGAAGCAGAATGGCGTCTTTTGCAAGAGACTAGCGAGCTAAAGAAAAACCGGTTGAATGATGCGTATCAAGCTTTGCTGTTTGGTCGTAGTTTGGACGAATTCGAGACATGGATGGATGAAGTCGAAACTCAATTGCAATCAGAGGATCATGGCAAGGATCTATCGAGCGTGGCAAATTTACTGAAAAGACACACTAATTTGGAGAACGATGTGCTCGGTCACAACGAAGCATGTGAATCTATCAAAGATACCGCCGCCAGCTTTCAGAAATCAAATCATTTCTTGAGTGATGAGATTCAAAAGAGAGCGTTAGTTACGATCAATAGATATCACAGTCTTCAGGAACCAATGCAGATACGCAGAGATAATTTGGAAGACGCGAAGTTACTGCATCAGTTCGCGAGAGATGTCGAAGACGAATTGCACTGGTTATCGGAGAAGGAACCATTAGCCGCAAGCAATGATCTTGGTAGCTCTTTGACCACTGTACAACGATTGCAAAAAAAACACCATGCTTTGGAAGCGGAACTATTGTCTAGAGAGCCTGTAGTAGCTTCACTGGTTAGCAGAGCGACTGTGATGATTAGAAGTGGACACTTCGCAGCGGACAAGATTGAACAGCTAACTAAAAAGTTGCAAGAGGAATTATCACACCTTAGAGATTTAGCAAGTGTCAGGAAGTTGAGATTACTCGACGCTGTAGAATCACAAATGGTAAGAAATCCAGATACTTTTATTAATATAAAATTAATCATTATAATTCTCTTGTTAATTTATAATAATTGTTACATAAAAGTAACGTAAATAATTTCAACGATTTTAATAATGTAATGATTTAATAGTTTTGATCATTTTCATACACGTGATAAAAAAATTAAATTTGCTTTTTATAGTTTTATGCCGAAGCCGCGGAAGCTGAGCAATGGATTAGAGAAAAACATCCACAACTTACTTCATCTGATTATGGCAAAGATGAAGATTCTGTGCAATCTCTGCTGAAGAAGCTAGAAGGCATTGAGCGTGATCTGTCCGCTTTTGAAAACACGGTCGATAATCTGAAGAAACTTTCGTGTGGCCTAGTCGAACGTCATCATTTTGATAGCAAGAATATCGCGCAAAAACAAGCGGATATCGAATTTAAATTTAAAGAATTGCAAAAATTGAAAGAATATCGACTGCAAAGATTATCGGAAAGCGAGAAGTTTTATAAATTTATCAGACAAGCGGATGAAGTGATTGAATGGATTGGGGACCAAACAACGGTAAGATAATCAAGTAATAATTGCATAATTTTGTCTTTTTATACGCTAATATATATTTATAAGATATCGTAATATATATTTTTATTAATATATATTTTTTATTAATATATATTTATAAGATATCATAATGATATAATTATTAAATATTATAATTAAAGATCGCCGCATCGGAGGACTATGGATGTGACGTAGAACACGTGGAACTGCTGATCCAAATATTCGACAATTTTCTAGCCGGCTTAACAACCAGCGAAGGACGTGTATCGGGTGTACTCGATGAAGGGCAAAAGCTGATCGAGCAGAACAATCCCGAAAAAAGCAAGATACTTCAGAAAATTGACGAAACAAAACAACAATGGGAGGACTTAAAAGAATTGGCGCACGCTCGACAAGACGCGTTGGCTGGTGCCAAACAGGTTCACATGTTTGACAGAACAGCCGATGAAACTATCTCTTGGATACAAGAGAAGGAAACTGCTCTCAGTTCGGATGGCTATTGCCAAGATTTGGAGACAATTCAGGCACTGGTAAGAAAGCATCAGGGATTCGAAACTGATCTGGCGGCTGTGAAGGAACAAGTAGAGAGTCTGATGGAGGAAGCGTCAAGGTTGATTGAGCTATTCCCCGATGCACGTATACACATCAATGTGAAACATCAGGAGGCGGAAGCGGCCTGGGCCGAATTGTTGGAACAAGCGGCGCAGAGGCGAAGCAAACTAGCTCAAGCGGAACAGTTGCAAACCTATTTGGGCGAGTATAGGGAATTGATATCTTGGATAAACGAGATGGTGGCCAAGGTGACGGCGCCAGAATTAGCACGGGATGTTCCTGGTGCCGAGGCGCTACTTTCCAGACATAACGAGTACAAATCAGAGATTGATACGCGCGAAGAAGTCTTCGAGAAATTCTATCGAACCGGACAAGAGCTAATCGAGCAGGGACATTTCTTGGCGAAAGAGATCGAGGACAAAATATCGGTATTGCAACAACGCCAACAGATCCTAAAGGACACATGGAAGAAGAGAAGACACATTTATGAACAGAATTTGGATACGCAGTTGTTTAAGAGGGACGCTGAAACTCTGGAGAATTGGATAGTCAACAGAGAGCCGATGCTGCAAGACGATAAATTAGGAGAGAGCATTTCACAAGTAGAGGAATTAATAAGAAAGCACGAAGATTTTGAGAAAACTATACAGGCACAAGAAGAAAGATTCAGCGCGCTTAAACGGATAACGATGGTAAATTTATCGTTTAATACAACGAAGATAATAATTATTGATTAATATTGTTGAAAGTTTACAATATAATGTTTAATATCATTAATATTTATATAGTTGGAAGAAGCTTTTCAAAAGCAGCAAGAGGCGGAAATGGCTGCGCGCCAAGCGGAGAAAGAGCGTGTCGAACGCGCGAGGATCGAGGAACGGAAACGTAAAGAGGTACAAAGGATAACCGAAGAGCGGAAACGCGAAGAGGAACGCAGGCGATTATTAGACAATTCTCATCGCGCACAACACGATGAAGTTAACGGTTCAGTTGACGAACATGAATCTGCGAATATGTGAGTAAAAATTAAAACTCCACACAAGACCGATTATATTTAAAATAATAATCTGATGTTTTCACAAATATTATTGACTTATTCATCAGGTTATCTCCGCTGAAAGGTGCTATCAGTTCCGAAACAACAGAACTTGCACCTCAGAAACCATACGGTCTATCGCATATGTTTAGTGAAAAATTAAGACGAGGTACATAATATTTATGGAGAATTTAATTAATAATAATATTATAAGTAGGAATATATTTGAGGAACAGACTTTCAAAAGTTTTGTCCAAAATTTATAATTTTCAGAAAACGAGAAAGAAAGCCACAAGAAAACCACGCACGTTACAGAAAATAACAATTTGCTAATCAGAGTAAGACGTGAAATATTAAATAAAATTGCTAAACTATTTCTAATAATGTTAAAGAAATAAAATGATAAACAAATAATTTTATCTAGTTAAAGAACATAATGCACTTCGAATGTTTAAACTTTTTCAGCACATAAATTGAAAAAATGCTTTTAGAACATCGTAGAGTAGCTTAAAATATGAGTTTTTCAACATTGAATACTGCCATCTCTAACTTAAAATATTGAAATTTTGAACAAAATGTATTTTGGAAATCTGCTCCTCATTTTTATTTTAATTTTGATTTTGATAATCAATGATCGACTTCGATTATAAATATTGGATTTAACATATTCATTCTTATTTTTATCGTCAGTATAAGAAGATTTTATGATTAATTACATACACAAATTTTTTCAGCAACTTCGGATATTAAGAGGGCCGAAAGTATGAAAGTGGATACGAAAAAACCAAAACGAACTCCAAGCTTCACAACCAGACGAAGAACGCAAAGCTTCCGAAAACTGCAACGTATGGAGAACATGGACGCCCTGCGACCAGTCGAGATTCAAGGTCTTCTTGAACGAAAGCACGAACTTCAAAGTGCTGGCAAAAAGGCAGCCGTTCGATCGTGGAAGCAGTATTACACTGGTATCTTCATTAAATAAATGTAAAGTATTTCCTTATTCTTAAACTTATTCTTATTTTACAATCATTTCAGTATTGTGCGGACAACTGCTATGCTTCTTCAAGGATACAGATGATTTTGCGTTAAGTAAAGCAGCTACTGCCCCGATAACAATTTTCAATGCTATATGCGAGAAAGCAGATGATTATACGAAAAAGAAAAACGTATTTCGACTGAAATGCACAGACGGTTCGGAGTTCTTGTTTTTAGCACCAAGTCAAGGGGAGATGGAAGATTGGGTTAATAAAATCTCATTTCATGCAAAATTACCGCCAAGTATGCAGCTCTTAAGCTACGACGAGTCTCAAAAGGTTTACAATAAAATCATTATATTTTTACAATTTCTATAAACTCTCTTTTTAGAAATATTACTATTTATTCAATCTTTTAATCTTTTAATCTTTTATATATTATACTTTATTTCAATATCCTACAAAGTTTGAACTATAAAGTAATAAACCTCTATTTCTCAAATTCAGATGCAGCAAGAAGGCTTGCAAAGGTTGCAGGGTTCGAAGCTCGAACACGCGGATGACAACGCGTCGACCGGAAGTAGCCGCGCTTCCACACCGGAGATGGAACGCAAGAACTCTGTGATTAGGCGCGATCCCATTTCGCCAAATCAACACTCGCCCAGCTCAGTACAAATAGAGTTCCTGCAGATGCACCGGCATAATCAACAACGACGCAACGACGCGCAAAACTCCGAGACGTTCTTGGCGTCACAGAGATCCGACCAACCACAGACTCAGACGGAATTTCTGCAGATGCACAGGCAACAACAGCTACTTGCGCAGCAGCAGCAGCAGCAGCAGCAGCAGCAGCAGCAGCAGCAGCAGCATCAGTTGATACAGCAAGAACAGCTGGCGACTCAGCGGGATCAATATCAACAGAATTCCGCGATGCTGGGAACTGACAAACCGCCTATACCGCCGCGAGGCGCTCCTCCACCTATTCCTATGCGTTCCAGTTCGGAAAATATGGTGCAATACAGGCGAAATGGTATGTCTTTTTAGACAAAATTTTGTATTGTATTCACATCTTGTATTTAATAATTAATATTCAAGCATTCATATTATAATCTATAATTTTATATTTTTTTATGTAAAGGTTTATTTAAATGTTATCATATATATATAGATATAGAACACCATTTACCACAAGGAAGGCCTAATGTCTATCCACAACGAAGCGCAACATTAAATCACAATGGTTCCAGCCAGTATTCATCGAATGAGCCACCAGTATGGCATCGACAAAACAGTGTAGATCTTCCTCCACAACATCAAGGTACATTATTATTGTATATAAATTAAAAGATTCAAAAGGTTTAGGAAAATTCTATTCGATATTTGTCGATATTCGTGAACGTTCATCGTCATTTTATAGAATTAGCACCTCCATTGCCATCGAGTGCTCCTCCGCCGACTAGAACGGTTCAATGGAATATTCCTCACGATTCTGGTCAGTCATTATAAAACATTCACATTCGATAAAAAGAGATCGATGTGAAGATCGCATGCATTCATTCTGCGTTTATACATATAATACTTTTTTGTTTTCATCACTCATCTACATCGCATCTTATCGAAAATTTTTCTGCATTTGGCAAGGGATGTAAAATGCTAAAGCAATGTGAATCAATTATAATATTTACATATGTACATAAACCTTTAACTGAAACACAGTCATAGCTCTCAAAAAATTAATACTAACAGATTTCCATTATTTGTGTATATAAGCACTTCAAAAATTTTAATTTAATGTCGCATTTTGCCAATATATCTGCACTTTGATTTTCTAACTCTGCAATTTATATTATCGATAATAACAATTGTAAATATAGCTGTTTATGGTATAATAACAAAAAATTATTTTAGCAGAATTTTCTAATTAAATGTTGCATCAACTTGTGACCTTAATTTAACGGAATGAAAATGTTTTAATTGTATTTTTTATTTGTTACAGCGTATGGAAATGTACCAAACATTAGGCAGGTAAGTTTCTACTTTTCAAATTCATATTAAATAAATTAAGTTAAAGTCTTTTTTTTGAGAATTAAAGAAAGAAAAAGTTTACATATTTTTTATTTACTTTACGAAACTTTATGAAATTGTAACCACTACATTCATAATTTTTTTTTGTAAAATATATATTTTAGAATATTACCCAAACTCCAATATATTATATTTAAAAAAGGCTATTACGATAATTATAACGATTTCTCATTACAAATTTATAAATCTCACTATCTTTCATTTATAAGTCCAACTGATAATTCTTTTACAGGGTGTACAACAACAAAACAATGCTTACACTGGTAGACCGACATCATTGCCGCCTTATGTCGCTCCACCAGCAGCTCCACAAACGCCTCCAATCGCAGTAATGGACATTAGAAGAGCGTCAGAGAGTGGATCAGAAAGTGAGCAAAGTTCGGGTGGTAATCGGAAAGATTACAAACGAAGTTCCGTATTGAGCAATCTATTCGGTAGACGCAAAAAATCTCAGACGTAACACAGTTTCCAGGAGTTTTACGAAGCGCATTTATATATATAGATACGATTTTTCATACAAGATGTATATCTAAACGTGATGCAAAAAAAAACAATCTTCCCCGTAAAACGATCGACAAAGTTCCTTGATTATTTTACCGGAGATTTAAATTCATGGCTACGTTCGTTAAACAGTAACATAATTTATTTATCTTCTTTTATATTAATTTCATTCAATTTGTGCAGTTTTAATATTATTCTTCGATAGCAAACGCGTAAATGAATATACAGCAAATTTTTCAATATTCTCGATAGAAATCGATCAATTATAATTAAAATATATTCCTACTTATAAATAAGTAAAAAATCAAAAGTCATATCAAAGAGTCAAAAATATAAAAATTAAAATTTATATTTTCATCAATAAACTTTCGACTTATTGAATTTAGATAATATCGCGAATTATTTGATTTATGACTTTATTAATGGATCTTTGTACCATATATGCGAATGTATATATTTCTCATTTGCATATATTAAATTCTTTAAATTATGGAATATTTATTGACAATCATTGAGAGATTATTGGCGTTAGATAATATATTTCATAATAATTCTTTTATTTTAAAATTAATACAATAGAAAATATACAATAATATGTAAAACTTATTATACAATAATACATACTATGTATTTTTGTATTTATTAATATTTTGTGAGAAAAAACATCTTTCAAAACAGTTGAATGATGAAAATTTTCAGTTACTGCATTAAAAAAAACAAATATATGCCTAGTTTAACATAGTATCGGTATTTTATATTCAACGTTAATTTCTGCTTTAATATTAATGAACTTTGTTCTGACTATATAGTATCGAACAATGAATTTGATATATTAAAGAACACTGAGAATGTCAACGAATACAATGACGTTTTGTATAATATTGAAAAATTACAATTTCGTAAAAGAGAAAGAGATAACTACTACCGGGTTTATTTGAGATGTACCTGACTTTAAGAACAGAGTGTAGGATGACTTCTGTTTTCGGAGATTATCTTTTTCTTTTTTCTTCTTTTAAGTTAAAAAGTATCAACAAAAATGTTAAAACTACCAGAAGGGTATAATGTTTAAGTTGTAGATGTCATAATATATGTTGCAAATATTATATATTTGAAAACCCCATGTGGGACCAATGATCGTAATGTATTAGATACCAGAGATAGACATATTTTTGTGATGAGGAAATATATATTATATATTTGTGAGTGTTACACCATTTCTTATAATAATGGTGATACGAAATGTAAAGTGTATTTAATACAATATAATACAAATTGCGTACTATGCAGGCGTATTATCGTCGTCCCGTATATAGTTATAGAGAGAGTGAGAGAGAAAAGGTAAAAAAATATAATATTATGAAAACAAAAAATTTCACATTTATTTGAATACCCTGAATTATATTTGCAATGTCTAAAAAATGCATTATTATTTTCATGCACAATTATTTAACTCGTTTAAATAACAGCAATCATTTATATTTACAAGATAAATAAAATCGTTATACAGATTGCATAAAATTATTTATCATAATATCATTCAAATTCAATTATTATTATATTTATTAAATGAAACAATCTCTTTATTTTTCTTTTAGACATTTTTTTAAATATTAATTTTAACAATAAAAATATGAAAACAAAGACATTTTCAATAAATTTACATTATATTTTATGTCTATAATAATATTTAAAGAATTTTCTAATATTTCTAATATTTAAAGAAAAAATTTTTTTTTTATTTTTTGTGCTAATATTTTTTTTAATTGTACATATTTGCACCCATGGTGTAATAAGAGTAATGAAATGTTCCCGCCGATGCGCAATAGAAGGCGAATTTGGATCTAAATTTGACTGTTTCCAATATCGCCATTATACGCATTTTTCATCATAGGCCTGTTTTTTCTGATTGAACACCAATTCATTTTTCTTCCTTTTCTCTCTAGGAGGAAAGATGAACTGGGGTCGATTCTGTATTTTCAAACAAGGAAAAATACAAAAGTGAGCAAATTTACTAAGTTTTGACCAATGAAATTATCAGTATTCTAGTAAATTCGCTCCCTTTGTCATTTCACCTCGTTTCAAGATCGATTCAGAATCGATTTCCTGATGTAAATCAAAAGAACAGACCTGATGCTTGCACCTGCACGACCTACACTCTGCACTCAGTCAATTGCAGTTGGTTGCATTGCAGTCTCAGTTGGTTTTGATTAAGGATCTTAAATTTCTTTTTAATATAAATATATATATTGTAATCTTTTTTAATTACAACTGTTATAAAACATCTAATAATGTCTAACGATGGTGAGTAGCATTTTTTAAAATGTTTACAATATTTACTGCTATAAGTAATTACAAATAGTACTTGTATAATAAAAGGTTATATACATTTTTCTTTCAATAAAATGGATATTATATAAATGTAATGTATATATGTAAAATGTATAAATTTTTTATTTATAAAAAATTTTAGAAGAAGTAATACGTCGGCGATTACTCATAGATGGTGATGGAACAGGAGACGATCGTAGAATTAATATGCTATTGAAATCGTTTATAAAATGGATCAACAGTTCCGATGTAGACAATACGCTGCACGAAAGAATGCTGTCGCAATTAGCACAATGCGAATTTGCACAGAAAAAATCCAGATTAGTTTCAAACATGAGTCGAGAAGAATTAAAAAGCTATGAGAAGTTATCAAAAGAAATTGAAGTACAAATAGAGAAGGCGAAGGAAGACATAGAGAAAACTAAAGCTGAACTGCAAGATGCCAAACGTGTGAGAAAAAATAGAATAGAGTATGATGTACTAGCCAAAGTCATTAATGAACAACCAGATCGTTTGGAAACACATATCAAGCTTGAAACATTGCAACAAGAATTAGGTGCTTTAAAGGTTTGAAAAAAAAAATATATATATATTGGCACATATAACCATATATTTCATTTGGAGTAATTTCAATGTCTCTATCTTGAAAAGCGCAGGCAATAGAAACAGAGAATAAAATATTTTAATCTACTAGAAATCATGTATCAGAATATATATAATTTCTAATAAATTGAAATCTATTATTCCTTATTCCAATTAACTATTCTTTTATAAATGTACCAGTATGTTTAGAGCTCATTGGAATATTTGCAAAAAGATTGGTTATGTCTTATAATCATTTTTCATATACAGGAAAAATCAGAACAGTTGGAGCACAAGTTAGAAATGCGTCGTAAACAATTTCATGTTCTAATATCCTCCATACACTCTCTACAAGGAATGTTAGATGAGGGTGATGAGGAAATAATGGATGTGAGCCTTGAGAATGACATAAACACAGATATGCAAATATCGTGTGATAATTCATGAAGTAAGTATACTTCATATAAATTAGAATGAACGACAGTGTCAACAACATAACATATGACAACATTTATTGTTTATCATAATTATATGTCTTCCAAATTTTTATGACACACATATATATCAAAAAATTTTTAATTTCAATTTGCTAGTTTTCGGCACGTGCCTAATAGTTAAAGATAATCTAGTATCACGTTTTATTATTTCCTCTTCTGTAAACTTTTTTGCACACATATGTAGATTCTTTATCGAAGATTCTGATATGCTATCTGCATCTCTTTCTGCTATAGAATGTAAATAATTATAGTACAAATCCTTCTGTAGAATTAACAGACTTCTGCGTTCTAGTAGTAAACTAAATTCTAACTTGCATTGTTGTTGCTGTAAAAATAATATATAATAAATCGCAAAGTACAATTACATAGCATTTTTACGTATTTTTACAATCTTCTTTATTTCAGTATTTACCTCTGTCATTTCAAGTCGTTTGTAAAAGTCAAGGACTGTATGAGAACCACAACTGATAGTAGTTACAATAGGATAAAAAAGTGGACCATCCGAGTGTGCCTAATGAAGGCATTACATGTTACTATTCAGTATATGCTATTCTATTGTGTACATACTTTTGTATTTTTTCTATTCTAATGTAGATAAATATAATTTATAATAGTATAAAAGAATTCTCGAAATTCAAAACAAGTTAAATAAAAAACTGCGCTGACTCTTACAGTTCTGTTTTTTATTTAATTTGTTTAATTCATACTTTATAATAAAGAAAAATATGCAATATAGTACATCCTTGTGTTTCATCTCTAACATACCATTATTCCTTGTCCAGATAAATATTCGTTAATTAAAATGTGATTAGGCAATACTCCTTTTTCAAAGATGTTCAAAGCTGTCACTTTATCAATATATTTCTGAAGCCACTAAAATATCATTGTCAATG
>Ga0157364_1005388_pt1 | contig 13019 bp, 2 predicted proteins | sample AttsexASBM2_FD_111476 | JGI IMG/M metagenome (GOLD analysis project Ga0157364, IMG submission 111476) | Fungus gardens microbial communities from leaf cutter ant in Ribeirão Preto, State of São Paulo, Brazil - Atta sexdens ASBM2 | ecosystem: Host-associated > Fungi > Mycelium > Unclassified ... | reverse complement strand
TTTTTGTGTTTTTTCTTTTGATTTTTTTATTTTTTTTTTTTTTTATTTTTTATATTGAATTTTATTTTATTTTTTTTTTATTATATATATATATATATATATATATATATATATATATATATATATATATATATATAGATAGTAATTTATTATATATATATATATAGTAAATTAGTAATTAAATAATATCACTACACCACTTTTAAAGTAATATCACTTTTACACATTAAGCACGGTATCTAATATTACATGTACTTGATATAAAATTGATGCTGTTGACACGTTAATTAATTATATTAATTAAGCACGTACATCATAAGTGATATAAAATTGGCGCTGCTATAATGTGAATTAACTATATATATCAATCAAGCACTATATCATGTGGTAAGTAGATAGTAATAAGAGCGATAAGTATAACAAATAAAAGTGTTTTTTCTCTAGAATTTGATAATATAAATTTGATAATATAAATCTGTCTTATTTATAAATTATTAAGATGTTTATTTGTGTACATCTGATCGATACAATATTTTTACTGGGATTTTTTTTCATAAATGGTATCTCACAAATAAATCACGTATATCTCATTGATAAATGGCATATATTTTTACTATATATCATCAATAATATTTTAAAAAATAATCTTTTTTTAAAGTTTTAAAAGTTGTTACCAAAAACGGTTTGAAGAGTGAAATCAGTCTTCATATCTAAAGCGATATTTAGCTTTCTCCGCTATATCTCAAAAACTATTCAACATATAAAAAAATATTTTATATAAAAGTTTTACAATAAAATTTATCTATTTATTTATGTCAATGATATTTTTTTAGAATATTTATTTAAAAATTTTTTTCTGAAAATTTAAAAAAATTGCTTTTTAAAAATATTATTAACGCGAGTGAATACAGCTAATTTTATTGTAAAAAACTTTTATATAAAACTTTTATATAAAATTTTTTGATATCTCGAATAGTTTTCGAAATATAACGGAAAAAGCTAAATTCCACTTAACTCATAAGAAGTGATTTCATCCCTTTAAACCATTTTTTGGCCATAACTAATATTTTCTAAATTCATCTCTTTATGTAACTATAAGTACACAATGTCCCATTAAATTCAAAATTTGAGACCTCGTGAAGTTCCCTTGTAATTATTACTTTTAATTATCATAACAAATATGTTCAAATTCTGATAAATGAAATATAGATTCAAGCAATGTAAAAACATATAATTTATTATTCTTATCACTTTTATTATTCTTTTACTTAACATATTATTTTCAATTATGTATATCAAACAGCTCACAGCAATTATTACAAATTGATATAAAACTCATTTATTTACTGATAGAAAACAAAATAATATAATTTAAAAAATTGACACTTATGCTCTGTGATAAAGGTAAGTTCAGCAAGAGCATCTCTTTTCTGTTCTATCATTGATTTCATTATGACAATTTTGAACTGGGTCTTTAATATTTTCATTCATATTATCATCAACTTTCTATTCCTTCATTTATATATTCCTCAATATGTATTTGTATCTTCATGATGTATGCACATATTTGTGTATGCAGTCCAAATTGTCGCCATTAAATCTGTGCGGTACATATTTAAATATAATATTTAAGTCTTCTAAATCATTCCTTTAAGATAGCAAGTACTCTTTCAATAACTTATCTACTTTTTGATAAAGCTTCATTAACCCTTTGAAGCACGGTGGGAATCCAAATTCCCACCTCTTTATAATTTTTTATATTTCTCAAATAATTAAAATTTAATTTTGTTACAAATTTTTGCAGTTTTATTTCAATAAAATGTTCGTGAGAGTAGAGAAATGTATGTTTTCCGTTAATTTGTTTGATTGTTTATATTAACAAAGTATAAAAAATAGTGTATTTTTCAGAAAAAATTCATGTTTCAAAAAGTTACTTGATTAAAACGAAATTGAGTACTCGGGTTTTCTGATCGCTGATTACGAATCTGATCTCAGATTTTCAAAATTCAAAATGACGAATCTAATATAGCGGACAAAAAATTAAAAAATTTTGACTTCAGGTTCGTAATAAGCAACTCAAAAAATCTACTTGACTCCATTTTACAGCCCCAGAACTAATTTCCGTAATCAACGACCAGTTTGTTTATCTTTATTTCCAGTAGACTTTAATAGCGGACCAACTTGTTACAGTTATTCGAATATTTCAAAGGATAATCTGAAATGTCGAAACTTTATATTTATAAAACTTGCTATATTTTCCATGTATCCAACAATACGATTATGCTTCTCTTTCAAATGTGTCTCAATTAAAACCATTTCACAATCTTCATCATCAGATTCTTCTTAATAATATATAATATACAATATAAAATAAATATATAAATAATATATATATAAATAATTTTCAGATATGTTAAGATTTTAAAACAGAAAAATATAAAGATTCTTTATAAAATGTTCTTGTTAATGACTGGTTTAAATTTTCTATTTATAAACAAAAAATGCATTATGATATTAGGGACATACATTAAAGCATTATACATACAATGATATAGACACAAAACACACACATGCGCGCAAGATATACATTTACGAAGATATTTTATAATATGCTGTATCTCTTTTTGCTAAGCGGTATTTGTGATTATCTAATATCCGATTTCCATGGAAAGAAAAAAATATAACCTTTCTATTTAATTAAAGCAGGAAAGTTCGTATTAAATTAATTTTATTTCTCTTTTCTACATTGAAAGAATATTTTGCTCAAGTATATAAAGATAGATAGAGATCTCAAAATAATTTTATTAAATTCTTAAAATAATATAATAATATAAATAATATAATAATATAAATAATCCAAACATGATAAACAATATTGCAAAAAGTTTTAACATTCTAGTAACTAGTTTGAGCGTCCTATAAACCTAATTATTTTGATAATGAAACAAAATTTTAGATCTGTATCTAACTAAAGATTTACATGTGCAAAACTTCTTTCCGTAATAAATATACAAAACCTACAATAATATGTTAATGCAGATGCTAATTTTAAATATTCGAATATTATATTCAACTCTGCTCTTAATAAAAATTTGACATTTTAATCTATATTTTGCGCATATGTCAATTGAAAATTAATTAATAAAAGTGTTCTATAATTAGAAAAGTTTTACCATAACATTTACCAGAAATCAGTGTATTTAATCACGCGTAATGCCTATCAGCTAAGTCAATTTTAATGATCTATAATAAGATTCTTGCAGTTTGTCGACGGTAGCCATCATATTTTCCCAAGAAATTTTTCCTATTTAGCCGCTATGCCGGAACATGTTCTCCTGATGAAACCTCGTTAAGAATAATGAGATTACTAATTGGTAATACTAATTCTTTCATATCACAAACATAATAACAGATTTTCGAAATTTAAATATTACTCAATGCACCGTACCTTGTTCCGTCAAGATCGAATCTCTCATTTCAAATACAAAATAATGTACATTGTTCTCTCGTTTTTGAGCAATCGTTAAAATCATAAAATTCTCTGCCGCAGAATCTGACGAGCTCTGCATTCAATCACGGTAGGATACACTCGGTTGCACAGATGGGTTACTGCTACTTCTGCATTACTGCCGTCCTCATTTGCATATTGAAGTAGTCGACGTACATAATACAAGTCGGCGGAAATCGAGACGAAGTGAAATTTCAATAAAGTGCGTGAAGAAAGCGCAAGTAAAACTGCGCTTCGAATGAGTACGTCAATGAGATTAATGTAATTTCCATTAATAATTCACATATAAAATAATTAGTAAAAATTACAGGAGAAAAATCTTTCTATGTTGAATTTTAACAGAAATTTTATGGCCTGTCGTCGCACGGTTTTGAATTATAACATTCAAACATTTTAATATATAAATAAAATGTGCGTCAAGTCATAGTATTTTATAAGTCGCACTTTACGATATGACTAATAACAATTACGTATTTGTTGTGATCGGCACATACTATCAATTTCTAATATCTTATCAGATTCTCATCATTTACAAATGAAAATTCACATCTCGTCATGTTAAAGTCAATGATTGATCGAATAAAATGAAAAGTTAACAATACAATAATGGATTTTCAAATAATAACACCTCTGCAAAACGGTAGATAACAAAAAGATTTTAAGGTAGTTCTTTAATAAAATGTCGAAAATTTGGAGTGCTTGGAGTGACCAGGATCCACAAAAATTATAAATATCTGCATAATTTGGATATAATAATTAAAACTATGTGTATATCTTAATAAAATAATATGATAATATATGATGTACACAGAGTGTTTCAGAAATAGTTGGCCAAACTTTAAGAGCATATTCCACTCATTGTAAGGATGAAAAAAAGTCATATAAACATGGGTTCAGAAATGCTTCTTTTTCAAGTTATAAACATTTCTTATTTAAATTACGTCGGACGGCATGCCTCGCTTCGACGTTTCATGAATTGTACTTTTATTCACCTTCTAAAGTAAATAAAGAGTTATTAAATAGTTCTATATGAAATTGAAATGTCTTTATTTAAGCATTTAAGAGTGAAGACAGTATTCATCAATATGGCAAATTCTAACATCGAATTGGCAGATATCCACTACATGTATGGGCGAGCTAATGGAAACTGCAGAGAAGCTCAATATCTCTATCAACAAATCTTCTCTCAAAGATGATATCCTGTAAAAATACCTTCAGTTCAATTCGGTCTATCAATGATTTAGGGGAACAGGATCTTTCTTACTCAATACAGTTAATCGAAGACGAAGCAGAACCATTCGAGCAGCTATCGAAGAGCAAGTGATTAGATGAGTCCCAAAAAATCCAAGACTTAGTACGAGACAGATCACATTTGAAATGCAAAATGTTTCTTTCTCAACTGTGTGGAAAATATTAAACGAAGCTCTTTTGCTTCCTTATCATATATAATGAGTACAAGCTCTTTTATCAGCGGATTATTCATCCAATGAGTAATTTTTGCTCAGTGATATTTGCAACAGTACTTTTTCAAATTTTGAAGTGTCGATACTTTTCACAGACAAAGCAAATTTTTCACAGGATGCTGTAACAAATTATCATAATAATCATCTATGATCATACGAAAATCCGTATGATATTATTGAATCTCAGCATTAGCATAAGTTTTCGATATTATTACAGATTTCCTTTTTAGACCGATTTTTCTCCCACTTACACTTAATGATAACAATTACAGATAATATTTGGAAACGCAATTCCACTACAGATACGCAATCAAATGTAGTTCATGCATGATGGAGCTCCAGCATTTCAGCACTCTCAAGAGTTCCTGAATAATAATTACATCAATAAATAAATTGGTAGAGGAGGACCCTTTGCTTGCACGTTCTCCCTATTTGAATCCTTCGAATTTTTATTTATCGGGATATCTTAAGATCCTCATGTATGATACTCCTATTGCTATTGTGAAAATATTCCGAAATCGTATTATTATTGCGAATGAAAAAATACAAAATACTTTTAGAATTTTGAATATTTTCAACAATCCATGCGACGTCGATGCGAAAAGAAATCATTTCCAGCAATTTCTGTAATAAAAATGTAGATATAAGTATAAAATAAAAAATAGATACAAGTATAAAATATAGATATAAGTATAAAATAAAATATAGATATAAAATATAAGTATAAAATAACAAAATGTTTATAACTTAGAAAGGAAGCGTTTTCGAACCCATGTTTATATGATTTTTTTTTATCCTTACAATAAGTGAAATATGCTTTTAAAGTTTGACCAACTATTTCTGAAACACCCTGCAAATAGTAAATCAAGAGCTGCATCTTCATCCATCGAAAATAAAATGAGATTATATTTATTTAAAATGTAAATTTATGCACGTAAATATCTTTCCAGAATGATCGTTGATCTAGTTTTTTGTGACTATTAAAATCGTAATTTTTTGAACTATTATAATCTCGTTTTTGAGAAAAGTTTATGGTAAGATTTATGTGCAGTTAGTCAAAGAAATGTCTGCGGACTTTTACAGCAATGTTAGAAAAGCCTACAAGCACTTATAAAGCCATTCCGGCTAATTGGCTTTAAAAGCCGAGTAATGAGCATTTAAAAATATATCAAAAATTTGGAAACAATCGGTTTTTAAGGTCTATTAGTGGGAACGGCTTTACTATAGGTATTCACTTGGTAGATTCCTCTAACATCGCTGCAAGTTTGATCAAAACCGGTGAAAAGCAGAGCGTAACCTCTTCTTGTAAGTTATACATGAAAAGTTAAATTTAAGAACATTTTTTTCTCTTTTATTTCATCATTAACCTTACCGTAGAATTTTGCGCACGGCAATTTCGGTACTTCATTATATAAAAAGATTAGATATTTCTATAGGAACTCATTTTATCAAAGAACCATCTTAATAGCGTTTTCCTTTAGCTGCACTATCGCTTAGACAATGTAGCGTATGATATATTTCATGACTGATGATAAGCAAACTCATTCAGTATAACGTGTTTCCGTCACTATGGTGCAAATTTTGCACGAAATGGGATGTTACTACATCGTCTCAAAGAGATGATGCAGAGCGAGCGTAACGTTAAAAATTTGAAAACAGAAATAAATCAGGAGCAGGATTTAGCACAATAATGAAGTAGTATACATCACTTCAGTGCAGTTCAACACTTACACGCAATTGCAAGGCTATCAAGTACATCCTAAGAAAAAACACTATTATGATCGTGCTAAAATTCAATAATTATACGCCAGGTTTGTCGAAATATATTGTTTATTAATATTTAATCGTGTAGAAATATCAAAATCCGTTAGATAAGACAAAGTGCAAATTCAAACATAACATTTTTGATTCGTTATTTTGTTTGAAATTTAATTTCTTCCAACAACAATAATTCTCTAGGATATGTATTTATGTCAATTATATATTTTTTATTCGAAAGAAAATCGCAAACAAGAAAATATGTTTTTTTAACATTAATTGCATTACTAATTAATAAACTAAACGTATCTATTTGGATTCGCTTGATTTCTACTTAATTTTTTTAATGTTTTTAATGTTTTTTAATGTTTTTTATATTACATATATATTTTGATTTCTCGTCTTGACAGATAACCGTTAAAAAAAATCTCAGTATCGTGATTATGAAAATTTGACACACTTTCCTACTTAAATAGTATTCTTCATTTCTTCCCGCGACAATTTTTTTCAAACAATTGTAATTAGCACAGAGTTGCAATTACCTTAAGTATAACAATGCTTGCGAAAGTGATACTTCAAGAAAACGTGATGCGATGAACTAAAATCGTTTAACAGCGTCGCAGTCTCTGTTGTCCGGATAAAAACAATGAGTTATTTCTCGATGCGATGACGAATCGTACTTGGTACACAAAATGATGTCTTTCTGAAATTGTGCAACTTTATATACAATAGTGTGTATCTCGTAATCTCTCTTATCTATCTTTCTCTCTCTCTCTCTCTCTCTCTCTCTCTCTCTCTCTCTCTCTCCCCTCTCTCTCCCTCTCTCTCCCTCTCCCCCTCTCTCTCCCTTTCCCTCCCCCCTCTCTCTCCTCTCTCTCTCCTCTCTCTTCCCCCTCTTCTTCCCTCCTCATTTCTCCCTTTCTCTTACCTCCTTCCCCTTCTCTCTCTTAAAATCTTTAGTATACAAATTATTATCACCCAAAAATTGTCTCATCTATTTCATTCAATTTGAAAATTTGATGAATACTCGATTGAACAAATCATGTTGGACAAAATGCTTTTACACGATCAATTTTTATAGGAGTTACGTATAATCCATGTGAATCCCAATTGTCATGAAACATAACTTTCTTAAATTTGTGTACGAAGATATCTCTATCATTTGATTTTATGCATTATTAATCATTGTAAATTGTTAATTCTATCAGTGATGTATATACTAATTGATAGTTGAAACATTTATTATATTACAATATCAAATAAAAATATTGTTACACATGACCAGCTTGCATTAGCTCTCATCGATATTTTACATTCTTCGATTTTTTTTCCTAGAGCCTAAATTAAATTTATTTTATTGATTGTTTCTCACTTATGAGAATTTTTTCTGTGTACAAATCCTCAAATTCGATGTATACATATGTTAGAAACAGATGAGAAAAATATTCGTATTTATGCATATCTTTTTTCGACAGATAGCATTAAAAATCGAAATAAAAACAAGATTCTCTTCTCTGAATGAAAATCTTTTTCGTATTATACATTATACAAATGAGTTTCATTACAACAAAACTATATAGTGAGGATTTATTATCCACTGAATGATACAATCAACCTCATTGCAATGATACGAACAATCGCTTCCCATGACATTTTTCCAACACCAATTAAATGACAGGCTACAATTAATGCTGCAACAATTGGCATCACATTCTCTGCGACACATTCGCTTCCTCTCTTCCTGCTCCTCATCCCTTTCTCTCTATTTCTTGTTTATACAACACTTTTGTGCTCCATTCGATTATCACGCTAATCAGAATTCTATCTTGCACCATTTCATAATCGGACACAATTGTGCATTATCGTCGCGTGTAGCAACGGGTACCGCTATATCTGCATTCGCCGTGGTGAACAGTTGAGAAACCAAGAACCAATCTCCTATCTATTCTTTGCCAATGTTAGGCCAGTCGGTCAACCGGTGAATATACTTTTCATGTAATTTCTCAGACTGCCTGGCGGCGATGGATCCCGCGATGCATCGTCCCACATGAAAAGCTACGACAAGAGCATCTCTAATTGGGCTAACTGAGTTGTGCATATATCGTAAATCGTTGAGGAATCTCATGCTGCGCCTGAATGTAGAAAGTAACCTCCTTTACATTACAATCCTATGCACTGCGATCACATGCTGTGATCGGTAAAAATTATTGGAACAATTCAAATGAAGAAGTTCGTTGTAAAAATTTCGCAAAAATGCGCGATGCGTGACTCTTGCTATAACATTCGGTGAAATATAGTGCGTTTAAAACAAAATTTATTTCTAAAAAGGAACATTGAGAAATAAACGGGATCTTTCGAGTTATCGATGAAAATATTAAAAATAAGTAACAAATGAACGGACAGATAAAAAATTCAACAAATTATTCTATATTATATGAAATTTCAAACTTATTATTGGTTTTGTATATATTCCGTTTGCAGAATCGTGTACAATGCACAATTTATTAATATAATTATATAAAAATATTTTTTTACATTTGAATAATATATAAAAAAATCGAATAATACAATCATATCAATTTTTAACGTTTTATAAATTTATGTTGTCATTCTCGATTGCATCGACATTATACTTTCTATACAACAATAATTGATAGAAAGCATTGCACCCGTAACAAGTATGCTTCTTTGTTCATTACATGAAAAAGTTTTGTTGAAGTTTATAAAAATTAGGCCAAATACCAATCTAAAAATAATTTTACTATTAAAATAATTATGTCGAACAATCAAGTATGAAGATAATGTTACAAAAGTTTTGATATTTTAACATTCAGTTTGAGCGTCCAATATAATTATTATTTAGATGATCCACCATAATTATTTTAAGATTTTATAGATTTAGCTAAATTCTTATAGATACTTTAACAGAACTGTTTTTTCTTTATATAATGTACATATTTTTTTATGTTTGTAGACAAATAAACGGCCATGAATTTTAATTGTAAGTATTATCTTTGAATTTATTTATGACACTGCTAACTAAAGTTGCAAAAACAATTTATATAACTTGCGTCTTAAATTTTTATTTACTTATTACATTTCGATTCTATTAGAAACTAATGTTCTTTTGATATAAAATTAATATAGAGGGAGATTTAAAGGAAAATTTAGATATCTTAGATGGTGATATATAATTACGATTGATCTTTATTTTTAATATAAACGATTGTTTATATTAAAATTCGCTATCATATTTACAAACTTTGTAATATTTTGAACAATTTTTTGAAATATACTTTCAGTATACATAGTGTTCCAAAACGATTTTGTTCACTGGCAGGTTCTGTGGAACTTTCAAAAACTTTTATACGAAAATGTTAAAAATACAATAGTTCCTAATTATAAACGATTAAAATTGGCCAATTGTAGTAGGGACGAAACATCGTATGGGGCTCTTATACATTAATTCACTTGTCAAATATTGACATTGAAACACTTACTGCAAAATGTCTAAACTACCAAAATTGGATTTCTTATTTTAAAGCATTAATAGTTTATAAATCAATGAGAGAGTTTATAAATCATGAGAGACTGAATCATATTAAGACACTTTTATAGTAAGTACAATTTTACATACATGACGATAAGAAGACAATGATAAAGAGATAATAAGGGTCTCATTATGTTAATATATTTAATAAATGAGTCAATGTATAAGGACTTCGTGATATTCCGCCCCTGAGCACGCAATTTTCAAATGTTGCAATTGATTAACTTTAATTTATAATTTGTGATTTAGAAACTATTAAAGCCTCGATATTTTTTAAGAATTAGAGTTTTAAGAATTAATGTTCCACAGAATCTATTAAAAAACATTCGAACATTTCGAGTGTTCTGTTATATCTTGGGATATAACAAACAATATAAGAAATAAATATATTAAGAAGTATATAACATATATTTAGAAAATTGAAAATTATGTAACAAAATTTGCTAATATTTGGACAACAAGATTGACATCATAATTATATATTATATGTGTGAAACGTTTTATTAATTTTAAATTTGTAAATATACTTCAACATCATTAATTAAGTTATTACAATAAAAACAATGTTACGGCATGTTACATAATTCTTTCATCGTCGTAAAGTATTTGATCCGATACCGATTGTGAGAAAAATATTTTGATTATATCACAAGAAGTACAAACAAAATGCATTCTAATCATACTAATTAGAATTCTGGTTATCGTTTAATTTCTGATTGAAAACTCGACCTCAACTAGAATATTTGATAGCTTTACCTTTCTAAGTTTATTAGATTTCCAATAATCTAATTCATGCAATTAGATTTTTTTCTTATAAACGTTTATGACGTTACAATATCGATTTCACGTGTGGTATTCAGCCTGAAGGAAAAAAAATTCGAAATTCCATCGTTCCGAATTTACTTTCGGATTCACTTCTCGTTTTTTAAATTTAGAGCGCGAAAGAAGATGAAGATTAAAAAGATCAGTGCGAGGGCAATGGAGAAAAATTCTAACAATCTCTCTTATTCTTCTCCTTCTCCAATAAAAGTATAACAGTACAGAGATTCGTTAGACCAAGGAGACTAGATAGTAGTGCGATGGCGGGAATCGACGAAGACACACTCCTTGAGTCGAGCATACGATCCATGCTTCTAATGAATTTTCTCAGAGTGATATATCTGAAATCATAGTGCACCTAAAAATATCTGCAAAAAAAGATATTGTGTAAGAATGCTGCTTGATAAGAACAACTAATATTTTATCGGTCTGTGGATCTTCGTTGCGTGAAAAATAAACCATAGCGTAACAGTTTAAACGAAATTTCAGAATTCCGAAGACCATCTTCGAAACGAAGAGATTCATTATATATATATATATATATATATATGTTCACGATCGAAAAAATGATACAAATGATCGAATTGGAGCGATGACAAACAATTTTAGAAAACTGGAGGATTACTATGTGCGTTGTTTGTAAAATATATATGTCTCATAATACATGAAACTTTTTTTGCAATTAACTTATTAAACCATATCAAAGCAACAAAGCATTGTGATTCGTGCATACGCGATGAAATGCAAAAGGGTACATTATATTGAATCTCTCAAAGAGCGACAGATTTAATATAAAATTCACGCAACTCAACGCGAGAAAAACATTCTTTCTTTCGTGAGAATGGTCATCTGATGATCTTTTTCAAATAACAATATTCAATATGTATTTTTTATTTACATCATTCGACTGAGAAAATACTATCTTTTTTTTTACTTGTGATAAAAATATTGTAAACGCATTCATTGATCCATTTGACGATCTAGATTATTGACGATAGTAGTGCCGGTAATGATAATTCGCGATCTCTCAAATTACATGGATTACATAAAGTGAATCTCTGGTATTAATCAACAACCGCGGTGCCGATAAAACGGAGAAGCCGTGCAATCGGATGCCCGATTGCTGCAATTACCCCAATGTGGCGACACGTGGAAAGCAACGCTACCAAATCGGATGTGCTGAAGATAATTCGCAGGTGACACGTAAGGATCAAGCTCAATCTGCTCGATGAAAACGCCTCGATGTACTGTGAAAGATTCGATGCCGCACGTGGCCGCAATCCGTCACGAGTGGATCGATCATCTCATTGGCGCGAAAGGATTCTATGCGTTCTCCTGCTGTTCGAAATGCTGCTTGGCTGTGACGCCCAAGGTGAGCATTCTGCTCGACAAGATTCATCTTCCTATTATTCGCAACTACTTTTTTAGAAAGATCTAAAAATCTCTCGACATACGTACATATAAAATAATCGGATTCTACATGGTCTAAAGTTTATAATTTTTTCTAACTTTTGTTGAGTCCAAAATTGAAAATTGATTAGAGTCAAAAGAGAAAACATTTCTGAACATTAAAAAGAATGTAAAACATTTTCATGAGTACAGTGAAAATTTTAAAGAAATAGCTTTTAAATAATATTGGGTATGTACATATACATGTACTTAATATGACCTAATAAGTATACCTGTGTGTTTTCATTTTTTGGTAAAAAAAATGTTACAAAAATGGAAATAAAAATTGATTCAATGTTACTTTTATAAAATTATAAAACATTATTTTTATAAATTTATAAATTTATTAATATTAGGTGTACAAAAAAGTTCTGAGTTTTAGATTTGATACAACCGAAATAACAATTTAAATTTTATATATCTTCCCGCCTTTTTGTGGTTTTAAAGCGTTAACATTTGGCCTTCTAAAATG
>Ga0157364_1005387_pt1 | contig 13019 bp, 4 predicted proteins | sample AttsexASBM2_FD_111476 | JGI IMG/M metagenome (GOLD analysis project Ga0157364, IMG submission 111476) | Fungus gardens microbial communities from leaf cutter ant in Ribeirão Preto, State of São Paulo, Brazil - Atta sexdens ASBM2 | ecosystem: Host-associated > Fungi > Mycelium > Unclassified ... | reverse complement strand
TAGGACTCTAATTAAGAAGAGGCTCCTTGTCGAGTTCTCTTGTGAATTTCCCACATTATATCCATCTTTGAGATTTACTGCCCTGTGCTATCATTTATCATTGGATAAGTGGTCGTCACAACAGTATAGAGTTCTGGAGGTTACTTTTTATTTTTCTGAGGGTTTCTTGGCAGCAGCTACAGAAGGATTAGCAGCTGTTAAAGTATTATAGCCTTTAGAAGTAATCATAGTTTGCTTCTTAAAACAGGAGTTTAGCTTATAGTCTTCTATACTATGATAAAGATATAGATTGTTTTTGAGATACTAGATTGTTTTTTAGGAGCAAAAAACAAAGAGTTAGAAGGAGATGATTCAGTGGATAAGACTATCAGAAATGTATTTGCTTTGTTCTGGGAGGCTAAAGTATTGCCAGCAGCAGAAGTCTTATCTTGCTTCTGAAAGTGAGACTCAAGAGCTTTTTTTTCTGCCTGTCTTGTGTAATGCCATTTGTAGTTGCATTTGTAGTAGCAATGATTAATGATCATTACTAAAGCATATATTCTAGAACAAGATAGATTTACCTTGTTCCTAGGTCAAAATAGAATTCAGGATCCAATTTGAGAGTATTTAGTAATAATAATGGTACAGTATACTATTTTTCCAATCTAATTGGAAGGCATAGTATATAAAATCCACATTGTAAGTGGAAATCTTATTGCTAGGCTTCATGTAGAGATTGTCTAGTATATTAGCCACTTTATCAGTAAAGTTTGGGAGCCCAAAGTATCAATATAATTTGCCAACAAAAATGTTCCAATTGAAAAGCTAGTCTTGTAAAATGCTCTAATCTTCTTAGTTGAGGTCTACCTTAAACTAATTCTAGATAATACTAGTAAGATATATTATTACAAAAATCAACTTTGCAATATCTGTATTAAATTGTATAGAGTTTATACAGAAGTAGAGACAACATTAGAACAAAAAATTATTAAGCTTGTTCAGCTTAGTACTACTGAAAGTATTGGAAATGTGGACTTTAGTTCTCTTTAAATTAAAATTAAGGCTGAGAGTTTGATTAATATTAAGTATGTTTGCAATACAACCAAGTATATTGGCTAATTGTTCATTTGTTGAATTATTGCTATACTGAGGTTTTGACTGTGAACAAGCAGAAGAATTAGGTCTATTAGTAACAAGATTAGTAATAGAAGCATCTCTCTAATTAGAATTGTTGTCTATAGGAATGATACTTAGGCTAAAGATAAGCAAAACTGTTCAGATAGATTGAATAGTATAAGTTGGGGACCTTGGAGATGATCAATTCTATTAATGAATACATCTTGAGTATCATGAAGTGTTTGAAGGATATACTCCAGCTAAATTATCACTAAAGTATAATATAGTGTTGAAAGATGTTCCAAGAAGTGAGATCAGAGTTGACTTTGAGTAGATTAAAAAGTTATAATAGGAGAAAGCCATTAGACTTTGAAGCATGATTCAAAAAAATTTGCAGGCTGAAACTGCTCAGAAATAATAGTAGGCTTAGTTAGTCTGGTAATACTATTAGGTTGTTACAATCTTAAGACCTTAGAGTGGATCAAGAAAAGGAATCTTGTATAGGGTTTACACAAGAGATCTCAATAGAGAACTCCATACAAAATTGCCTATCTTATATACAAAAAAGCCCTGGTCTATGCTAATGATAAATACTCCTGCTCTAATGTTCATGTCTTAACCATGAGTATGCCATATGTTTTCCATGAGGTAAACATGCTATTAACATATCTCATTCTCCTCAAGTCTAGGCCTCTAATATTACCTCATGTGATATGTCATGTAGTTGTAGTCACATGCCTCTTCATCATCTGTAAGAAGAAGAAGTATAAGTATAAGTAAAAGTAAAAGGAAGAAAAGAGAAAGAAAGATGAAAGAATATTAGAAAAATGTTGAGTCTAAGGTTCACAACTCTAACATAGGTGTGGTTCACACTAGAAAGCAAAAGCCCATGGGTTTGGCTTGGAAATACATAGAGTGTGGAAACTATATGCAACAAGTTTGGTGATGTAAACTATTCAGAATGATTTTGGCTTTAGCTTATGTGCTGTACTGTTTATTTATTGCATAATCACAATTTTAGTTAATAAAAGTTTATCTTTGTTGATTATCAGACTAGCCAAATTACAGTGTGATTACTAGTCTTATATATAAGTTAGATATATATAAGAGATATTTAGAGGTTTTTGTGTATAGCCCTGAACAGAGGTTTCAATAGTGATCACTAAAAGGGATTGAATAGGAGTATTCTGTTATGGAAGACTAGATATCTAAAGAGTTGTATTACTACTACTGGATATGTTGAAATAAGAATGGTTATCATAAAAGATAGACTTATATTAGAGTTCAATTGATATTACCACTACAGAATTATATCTTCAGAATGGGTTGACTTAATATATGACAGTATGATATAAATAATAACCTTGGCTCCTACTTATGTATTATACTTAACTTATCTACTATGTGGTAATTTTTGAAGATGAGAAAGAAAAGGTTTAGATATTATGAACTTAAGCTCTAAGATTTGGATGAAAGCACAACTTCTATATTGAGTAATATAAGAGAACTCAATAGAATTCTCAGTATAAACTAGTCTATACATATATAAATTTACCCTATACTAAAGCTTATATATTGACTTATTTTAGTAAATTCTATGTCATTTTCTTGGTCATGTTGTTATATGACTATGACTGTAATATATATTATAGTTATACTTTGTGATATCACAACTCTTGGCTAAGTCTAAATAAGAAAAATAAAATAAGACAAACAAAAGCCAAGTTTAATTTTTAGAACTCTGACATTACTCTCTCTTGAAAGTTTCTTTTCTAAAAAAACAGACTTCCACCTCTACCAATTCTTTTCCAACTTCTTTAGATATCTTTCCTCAATCCTTTTATTGTTCCAACTATTTAACATCTTTGCTGTATACTTTTCTAGTAACTTCTTTCTTTTCAAATCTCTTTTCTTTACCATTCTAATTTCTCCTGCCTTCTAATCTTTGTATTTATTCTCTCTCAAACTCCACTACTAGTTCTTTTGTATTTTCTAATTTCTCCTTTTTTCATATATTATATCAACTTCTCATTTTTCTACTCTATTAACTTCTATTGGTATTATATATTAAATTTCAACTTTAAGTATTGATATTTTCTACAATGAACTTACTCTCATTTTAAACTTCATAAGTAACTCATCTTCTATGGCAAAATTTCTTACTACAAAACTCTATGAATACTTGGTCTTCTATAGTAGAGTTTACTTCTATTCAAATCTCAAACTCTGTTAGTGTTTTAAAGTAGATTGTCAAGATCATTGAAAGTAGACTTCATTTTTCAGTTTTTAATTTTCTTTTCTTTTGCTTTTCTTTTTCTTTCTTTTTCTATTTTTAGAACAACTAGGGTTAGGGTCAAAAGTGATCTGTCACACTGTCACATCAGTCACAAATCTGATGGTGTGGTCACAACATTGATCATGAGACTTAGAAGAATGGAGTAGAAGATTCTAGAATAAATGATGTCATACAACATAGAAACCATATGTTGACCTCATGTTCTACACATGGTCATTTAGGGTAGGATGCACAGTAGTGAGCACAGACCATGGTTAGTAGTATATAAGGTAGAATAGTTTGTAAAGAGATCTCTATCAAGTTTTCTTGTGTTACTCATATACAAGAGTTGTTCTTTTGTCCAACCCTAAGAATCTAAGTTCATAACATAGATTATTTTGATCAAATATCTGTCCAGCTTAGAGCTAGACATAGATACTAACCTCACTTGACATGGAAAACTACTAGACTATGTAGTAATAGCACCACTTAAGTTTCCAAGTATTTTAAACACTTCTTCTAGTATTTAAGGACTGATGAATACTTTGTGATCTTTAGTCTGATAATTAACTATAATTTCAAATACCTTTGATACTAAACCTTAGTATCAGTAGTAACATACTTATTTTCATTAGTATTCACTATCTCAAATTTTGTTTCTTATTGTCTAAAGTTTCAACCAAGCAATATTTTACCTTAAGTATAAATATTATGAATTTAAGACCTTAGAGCTAGTCAAAAGAAAGAATCTTATATAGGGTTTACATAAAAGAACTCAATAGAGAGCTCTGTACAAGATTGTTTACCTTATATACTAAAACCTAATAGTCCATGCTATACTACTTTAACTTACTCTAAATGACTATGTATTGTATATACTATATAACATCATTCTTTTTAGATCATTCTATAATGTTCTATATATCATGTGATTTGTGTGATGCCCAAGTTACATGATGTGACAGTGACCTATGATGTCATACTAACCCCTAACTCCAAAATAAAAGGCAATATAAAAGTAAAAGTACAAGAGAAAGAAAAATAAAATAGAAAACAAAAAATAGAGTCCACTGTCTTCAGTTCTGACAGTAAACCATACTAGTTTTAGTTCTTTTACTTTTTGTCTCTTAAATAGATCTCTATACTTTACCACTCTACTTGTATTTATTACCAGATGAATTCTCATTAGTTCTGGTAATTTCAATTCAATCACAATTAACTAAGACAATTTCTTCTTTTATATAAGACCATATAAATTGTCAACTTTTTTGCTAGTCTTTCTTGAAACATTAAGTATTTTGTACTTAGTATTACTTTATCTCTTTTCTTCTACTCTTCTGCTTTCCATCTCTTATTTGTTTGCTTTTTTATTTCTTCTTGTGTTCTCTTTAATATTTCTCTTACTTTCTCTTATATATTTCTCATTTTTTTCACAAATTCTGTTACTTTTTTTATCTTTTCTTTTCTTCTAGTATCTGTTCTCATTCACAACTCTCTTTTATTATTTTCTATGAATAGTAAAATCCTAGTTGCTATATAAACTTTATTGTTAACTACAAATTCTGCTATAACAAGCTATTTAAGCTAATTCTTTTGTATGTAATATAAAAAGATCTTTTATTTCACAAAACTCTAATACTTTAATACCATGGAGTTTTTTCCTTTCCTAGAATGCTAAATACTACTACCAGCTCTATAGAGTTTGTCTAATTGACTTTACTGCTCTCTACTACTAATTCCTATTTGTAAGAAGACCTAACTTCTCACTATGTCTAGTCAAGCAAAGACTCTCAATTACAAATATATAGACTTCTCTATAAGCTTTTCTGCTTTACAGTACTACTAAACTCTGCTGTAAAACTTATGAACTTTACTACTATTAATCCCAAACTTTACATTTGTACATTGTCCTTCTAGAAAACTTTCTGAATTGTTATCTGTTATTTCTTTATCATTATCAAATATACCCTGTCTTATTGGGTAATATTCTAGATACTTTGATCTAGATTTCTAATTATTTGTATGTTATCATTCTAATATTAGCTTAGCATTGTTCTGCTAGATTGTAATAGATTATAGAATATTTAGAATAATAGATATATTCAGGGTAAACCTTATTTTATTCTCTTAGATTTTCCTAAAGATAAGTAGTATTTGATTACTAGCTTTTATAATACATGTTTAGATTTTTCTGATGATAAACTTCATATAACTCTATGAACTTTGCTTAGTCACCTTAAGACTATTAAGTCTAGTCCAGTCTGTTGTTACTACTCTTCTCTATCTATTACTAATAATAACTTTTTTTTTCCAGGCTAATATTCTAAATGTTTCCATTAGGAATACTACTAGTTCAGAGGGTAAGATAACATAATGGTAAATCTCCCCTACCATGTTAGTTACACCTTGCTCTCCTACTGTTAAGGTCATGGATTCATATTCTGCATCTAACAAGCATAGACTGCTACTATGCCTTATGTAATAAATTGTTGGAAAAAATACTACTAGTTATACTGTCTTTATTATTTCTCAAAAAGTAAGCTGATTTGGGAAATTGGAATATAGAGTATAAGTATATAGGATGTCTGTTATCTTCAGGAATTTTATTCTGTTTTCTTAGGTTTTTCTGAAGATAAGCTACATGCCAAGTCTAACCATTCTAAAAACTATTCTCTGTAGTAGTGATATCTTCTAATTAAATTCTAGTAAAAGCCTGTTCTTTATAATAATCATTCTTTCTACAATATGTTCCTATAGTAGTAATACAATTGTCCTCCAACTCTTCAAGTACTCAGTCTTTTATAATGTTAATACCCTTATTAAGCTTAGCCTTCTATAGTGGAGTTTCTCTATCTAACCTCTTTCAGTATTTTATTACTGAAACATCTGCTTGAAGTTGTACTATGAAATCTCTGAGCATCTTTTATATATCATCTTTGTATATAAGACTAGTAGTTATATTGTAATTTGCTAGTTTGATAATTAATAATTTTAAGTGAACTCAATTTCTAGTGTTCAATAGCAATATATCACATCAGTACTCAATCTTCTTTGGACTTTGTTCCAATCTTTTAAAATCCTTTACAAACCATCTATAATAATTAGCTAATCCTAAAAATTTTTGTACTTTTTAACATTTTAGAGTGCCAGTCAATCTAATGTTGCCTTTACTTTCTTCTCTTCTATTTTCATATATAAATCATTCTCTTCAATACTTCCTCTACCAATTCATCATATTCTTCTTCTTTCCCTATTTCTACTATCACACCATTAGTAAAGCTCATTATCTTCCTAGTATCTATTAGATCTCTTAATAACTTGTTCATAATAGCCTGAAATATGGCTGGTGAATTCATCAACCCAAAAATATTATGATGAGCTCAAATAATCTCTCTAGTATTGTAAATGCTGCTGTCTACTCATTTCCCTCTTTAATTTGCATATTGAAGACTTTCTTCATTCTAATATTTTCAATAATATCTAAATTTGAAGGTAACAGATAGTTGTTTTTCATCATCCACTTATTGAGATACTGATAATCTTGTACCATCATCCTTTTCTATTCTCCTTTTCTATAAAAAACACTTGAGATGACTTTAATGACCTTATGTATTTCTTTTTCAACTTTTCATTTACAAATTCTTGTACTTTCTCTCTTTCTGTCCTTAACAAGGGATCAAATTTTCCTTGAAAATACTCCAGTACTAACTTTTTATCTATTTTCTTTCTTTCTGATCATCACTTTCTAACCTTTTCTTTCTGCTTCTGTCATCCCAACTTCCCTTGATTTGGTCTCTGCTGTTTCCCATATTTTTCTGGACACTTTATTATTTTTTATCTTTTCTGTCTACTAGTCAATTTCTTGATTATGCTATGCTAATCATGATATCTCTAAAAACACACTTTACTTTTTTTCCTCTACTATATCTATCTTTATTCTTTCTTTATATTTCTTATAAAATATTGACTTCCACTGTGTTTTCAACTGGTCTCATCTTATTGAAAGTTCTATCCAAATTTCTCACATAAATAAGTCTTTTTAACTTAAACCCATATTTCTTTGCAAGCTCTATTAGTCTTATCACCTCACTATTCAGTAATGTCTCTACTATTATTCTCTTCTGTATATCTATTCTTTCCAACACAATCTACACTGTTATTTCTCTTAAGGGAAGTCTATATTAGCCTTATTCTCAAACTTATACTCTAAACTTGAAATAATTTTTACAAGTGTTAGCAGGCTCTTTTTTGTTCTACCTCACACTATTTACTAACTATTTTGAATACTATCTTAAGAAAACTGTAAATAATTTTGTCTTAAAAAGAATATTCCACTCTATATAAGTACTTAAGAGAACTCTACAATTATTCTGCATATAAATTCCACAGATATTAAACATTATTTGTATTTAGAAACAAAAGTCTGTAGGATTAGTCAAAGATTAATAAGTATGGAAACTTATTAAGATCCATGTGATTGCAGACTTTTCTAAACAACCTTGACTTCAGCTTATATACTGTACTATCTATGTGTCACTTGGCCACAACTTCAGATATTGAAATAGAGTTCAACAAAGTTCTAATAGGAAGAAGTGTGTCAATTTAACACCAGATTTTAGTGTTGATGATGATGAAAATAAAACACTTGGAAACTCAAGTAGTACTGATACTACATAGTTTTGCAGTTATTTATATCAAGTGAAGTTAATATATAAACCTAGCTCTAAGCTGGACAGATATTTAATTGGATTAATTTGCAAAGAAACACTAACTGTGCATAAGATTTGAGATAGGAATAAACTTTACTGTGGAAGACTGAGTACTTGTAGGGTTTAATAAGAGATAATACTATTGTTGTGGCAACCACTTATCATAATGACAAATAATAACACAAACGAGTAAATCTTTTATTAGGATATAGAGTGGGAAGTTCACAAGAGAACTTGACAAGGAGTCTCCACTAAATTAGAGTCCTATATATACAAAACATGTCTGGTCTGTGCTACCAATAATTAAGCCTGCCCTATTGTCCATGCTTCAACCTCATGTCTGTCTCATTTTCTACTCAAGGCTACCATGTTGTATACATGTGTCCTGATATCATCTTCTAGATTCTTCCACCATGTTCTAGGCCTATGATGTCACATCATGTGATCTGTCATGTGACTGTGGTGTCACATGCCTCTTTATCATCCAAAAGAAAATTAATATAAAATCAGAAAAATAAAAGAAAAGAAAAATAAAATTGTTAGTGTTCAAGCATCCCATAACAACTATCATAGAAGATGGATTATTTATAGAGTTTAACTTTGACATATAATAGCATTTCTTCTTTAGAACTGAGCTTTTGAAGTCTTATTAAGTTTACTTAGAGAATATATGATTGTTTCATAAGTTAATCTAAAATAAAAATTCACTTCTTCTTTTTCTATTCTATGTTTTTTAGAAACTCATTGATTATATGACCAATCTTCTCAAAGAAGCTGAGGTTCTAATATAGCAAAAAGAAGAGTATGTGTTCTACAATGCTTAAGACAAATTTTCTCTATAATCTCCAACTTTTATTTAAGATATATGAACAGTCTTGCTGATTGTAAGTCCAAGTATTGTCACTGTACATCATGCTTCTCTCTTTCATACCACTATCTTGTATAGTAGTGTCTAATAGAGAAATTGCAAATAAAAATTCTTTTCCTTTCTACTCAACTATATCTCACTCAATGAAGGTCAACAATATCTTCAAAGATATCAATATGAACAAACCAAAAGACAGATTCAAGTCATTGAGTTTAAACCCTTCCAGAGAATCATCAACTCATTCTAACATCTCATCTATCTCATATGTGAATAGAATAGAAACATAAAATAATGATCTCTTTTAGACAAATTAAACAAAGGAGGAGATTTTTCAGCTTTCTTATACAGCTCCAAAGGAGGGGATACTTAAGTTTAAGATGAGGCTAATAGACCAAAGAATATATCTTCACTACAAATAGAGAGTGAGACTGTTAATAAGTAGAACACAAACCAACTATATAGTTTGGATTTAACTTCTATTTCATATAGAGATTTACAACTAGCTAATCTAAAGCTATGGAATGGCTAGTCACATTCAATTTCTATTTTCAGAACCACAGAATCTGTCAATAAGGACTTGACAAACATCAAAACTTTACTTTATCATATTACAGACTTTATCAAGAATAGAAAATCTTAAGACCAATAGGGAGAATGACATTCCTAGTCTTATGGGCTTTGGACAAGCAGCCTGGTCACTTATCTCATCTATCTATGAAGGTAGTTGGAATATCTTAAAGACAAATGACAATAACATTTTATTCCACTAAAATATTTCCTCAAAATTTAATAAGAAAGTTCCAAGTTCAAGATCAGAAAAGAAATCCAAGATTCTACTGCCTAATCCTGTTGACTTCTCTGATATCTCTTTTTCCCAGTCCCTCCAAGACCATCAAAAGAATATCTCAGTAAATCTCATTATTATGGAAAAAACAATAAGAGTCTGTAAAACAAACCTAGCAGTAAAGAAGAACCATCTTATACTCAAGCATCTTCTGGAAATATCAAGGAAATTCTCAGTTTAAAGGTGAAATTTCCCAATCTTCCATCTAAGAAGATTAAAGATATCCATAGGGCTATTAATAGTATTAAGAAAATAAAGCCTTGTATCAATATGACCACCAAAGGTTTTTCATGCAAACAAACCATTGTTCCTATGAGCAGTGATAACATAAAGAAGTTCATGATCTCCTCTAATAAACATGTTATTAATCTGAACTATGTCTTTAAGGGCATTAAATCTGACATTATCATCAATTTTATCTGTTTTGACTATTGTGACCTCATTGTCACATCCAACAAAGTTGTATTCCCTTCTGATCTCAATATGATTGAAAACTACATAAAAAACTCCAACTCTTTGGACTCAAATGACATCTAATCTACCAAACTTCCACAATCTGAATCATATCTCAAAATCCTTGATATTCTATACATCATTGAGGGTACAAACATGCCTATCAATTCAAGTGCAGTGGAATCAATCATCAAGTCCACTTATATTTTTGACAATATTCACATTGCTTCAAAACTGCATATAATCAAAGTTTTTCTCAAATCAGACATGTCTATTATTTGGATCGATATATAGAACTTGCAAAGTAGTACTTCCACTAAATCTCTGATCAACCAATGCTTTAATATAGGAAGTCATATCACAATAGTTCAGAGAGTAAATATGAATCCTAATGTTCTCCAATATAAGAACTGTTAAAAGTGGAGATACACTACCTTCATGTATCAAGCTCAAGAATCTTGCTATGTCAAATGTAATGGACCTTATAAGGTTTAACATTATCATCACTTTGCCTGATGTTATAAGACAAACTTCAAGATGAATTCATCTTGACTCAAAATAAAATAGGACAAACCATATTCTTACACCTTCAAATATTTGAACTATAAAGGTGAACACCAAGCTAATTCAAACTCATATCCATTCTGAAGATACCATCTCAACAAGGAATGGCACACCAAGAAATATCAAGAACTCTGAGAAATCAGAAAACAGTTAATTTGTTTAACTGTGAGTAGTGATTAAGTATGATTATTGAAAACATCAAGCTTTTTTCACAAAATATTTGAAAGAACAAGCTTTTCATCAATATAATTTTGAAAACTAACACTGATTTCAATATTATTTTTATTCAAAAACCACCTTAGTTAATTATTCACACTATTCTAAGTTTATCTAGCAAAGAAGAAGACAGAGTAGTAGATGCTCCTAACCATCCAAACTACATTACTTTTTCTAGGGTATTATCTAATGAAAATGACTATCCAAGAGTCATTTTGTATATTAACATTTATTTGTTTAATTTATATTTTTCTCTTCATAAAGACATCTTTAATTATGGGACATTTGTTGTTTTTCATTTTTCAATAATAGAAACTTTTTTTTCTTACTTAACATTTATTCTGATACCAACTAATCTACTTTAAAGTATCTAAAGAATACTGAAGCAAATATTTATCATATTTTAGTCATAACTGGTGATTTTAACATTAGAGATAGTGATTGGAATCCTTTATATCTATTTCATTCAGTTCATAGTGATTTACTTATTAATATTGCAAACACCTTTGATTTATTTTTTTCATATTCTACTAACTTTGTTCCTATCAGATATTTGGATAACAACAACTGCTCAAACTTTGTCATCAATCTTATGTTTCTCAGACCCAACTCTTTGGAATTTGATAGTTATACCTGTCAGAAGTTGTGAATGTTGGACTATATTTTATTTTTATTTTCCTATTTTCATTTCATTTTTATTTCAATTTTATTTAAGGGTTAGGGTGGAATACAACATCACATGTCACATGTCACTATCATAGTAATGGTTACATGATCACATAGTCATAGTATAACATAGTGGAACATTCTGGAATAATAATGTTATACAATGTGTTTAATGCATGTTGACCTTATAGTTTATATATGGTCTTTAGAGTAGGCTAGATGCAGTAGTAGCACAGACCATTTAGTAGAGTATATAAGTTAGATAACTTTGTACTAGAAACTCCATCGAGTTCTCTTGTAACATCCAATACAAGGTTTTTTTTTCTTTGATCTACTCTAAGATCTTTGAGTTATAACAATACCATTCTTTCAGAATTTTGACATCCTTCTAATCACACTCTACTAGTAGTCATCATCTATATGACTAAAGAGTTTGTTCAAAACAAAAAATATACTATTATTAAAATCATTGTTTAGGAATTTGCTAAAAGCTTAGATCTTATGTAGCAGAAACACTCAAAACAAGTCAACAGCATGAAATACTCCAAACCTTGGTAAAATAAAGAATGCTAGATAAAGCTAGCAGAGTACAGAGTACCCAAACAAATTGATAATTGGAAGGCCTTCAAAGGTTCCATCAAGAAGACTAAACAGATATTCTTTGATGATAAAATTCAAGAAATCACATCCAAGAATCAAAGATTTTGGGATCTTATGAATTGGGTCAAAAGATGAAAACTTCTAACCATTGAAGTATTATATTTCAATAGTTAGCTATGTATAGAACTGGACAAACTTTATGTCAAGATTGCAAAAAGTGGACTTAGTTTCTTTTTATTTTCTTTCTCATTTTTATTTTCTTTTGGATTTATTTTCTATTTTTTCTATTTTTAGAACTCTGGGGTTAGGGTTAGAAGTAATTAGTCACACTGTCACATCAGTCATATCTGATGGTATAATGTCATATGCAAGTCCACCTATCTGGAAATAACATCTCCATAGTGAAACCACCTCCAAATCATACAAGCCTGCCTTTCACAGCAGCCACCTTTCTTGCAACACATCTCATAGCGGTGCTGTAACCATCCGGGTATTCCGCCTTCCACAGCAGAGATACTCCTATTCAACTCAGTCTTCCATGACAGAGTTATTCCTGTCAGTGTCTCAACACTGAAACCTCTGCTCAGGATAATAGGTGTTTTACCAATGAAACCCCAAGCATCTCCTATACTTTCCATTCATATATAAGTCTAGTAGTTACACTGTAATGGGCTAGTCTGATAATTGACAAAGATAAACTCTTATTGAACTCAATCTCCAGTGTTCAAC
>Ga0157364_1005386_pt1 | contig 13019 bp, 7 predicted proteins | sample AttsexASBM2_FD_111476 | JGI IMG/M metagenome (GOLD analysis project Ga0157364, IMG submission 111476) | Fungus gardens microbial communities from leaf cutter ant in Ribeirão Preto, State of São Paulo, Brazil - Atta sexdens ASBM2 | ecosystem: Host-associated > Fungi > Mycelium > Unclassified ... | reverse complement strand
TAATTACTTTGTATTAAAATATAAATTCAGTGCGTAGAACGTACGGTATTCTTTTGTTTTACAAGTCGAACAATGAGAAATATTCATGATCAATTAATGGCATTTTACAGACATATTAGCTGGCATTTCACAAGAATACTTGTCATGATTTTATATAATATGTGTATTATAATTTCATGATTATAAATCAATTACTTGGTTAAAAAGTCATCAAATTATTACATTTTGTTAATCACGAAATTTTTGGCTTAATGAAATTACAAAAGAAATTGTCTTATATTTTTGTCATTTCCGACAAATAATCGCTATTTAAAAAAAAAAGAAAAAAAGAGATGCAGAAAAATATTTCGTTAAACAATACATTTCTTGTAAAACAATTAATTATAAACGCGCAACAACTTGAAATTAGAATGTGAATGATAACCGATTATTCGATAATTATTTTACATACTAAATGAGAAAGCAATTAACCTAAACTCCAATGCAGTAAATTGAACAAAATCACTGTGATAAAATTATTCAAGAGACATGAAATTTGTATTTTAGTAGATTTATACGGCCAAAGCGAATGTCGATAACAAGAAAAAAAAATACCGATCTCTATAATCCATTGCATCGTTCTTCGATACTGATGTATTTTTGGTCGATTTCCGTGTGTCGCCTAGAAAGCGTCCCGACTAAACGAAGAAAAACCGCGCCAAGTTAAAATTATAATCCAAGCAATCGATTGATAATAACCTTGCACAAGCTAAAGCCATATTTAACACAAACACATTAAACAAGTGATAATTAGCTAGACATTATATTCCTTTTTAATGTACATTTCAACAATTATTGTCCTACGAAGGCAGTTATTTATATACGTATTATACATTAATGGTCGCATTAGCGGTCAGCGCGCGTTCGACATCTAATAATTTTTTTCGAACTCGAAATTCCGCCGTGAATCGCGGCACAAAAAGCGGCGTTCGTTAGACAAATCGCCACGGGGAACATCACTCACGCTCTTTACCTCTCGTGCCTTGCACGAGATCAATTCCACCTCCCGTCGCGAGCAAAAATTAATACACCCGAGAAATAGGCGCGTGAAAGGTAGGCGAGAGATTTAGCATAAACGTACCTCATAACTTACCTCTGTCAGATGAAAATTCTGTCGTTGTCCGCGATGATCCTCAACCGATGACTCGGCGCGAGTAGTACTTATCGAACTTCCACCCCTCAAGCCTTCGAACCAGAAGTGAGAAAGAGAAAAGCGGAGTCCTCCGCGGACGACCTTGACTCCGGAATTCACTGGCAGCAACGGATGGCGATGGACGCGCACGGTTTTTCTACGCAATTTACGAGCCGTTTTTGCGAGCCGCGCGACGCACCGTCCGCGTACGCGCCCGCGGCACAACCATAACGGTGCTGTGACGTGGGAGGGCGCGATCGCGTCGACGGGTACAGGTGGTTGCCCGACGAGGAAGTCCCGCGTCCGACAGAGGTGAGTGGAGGGGAGCGGTACGTTTCGCGAGGAAGCCGTGCGCGCGAGATGTCTCAGCTCTTTTTCTCTAATCGGCGGGAAAAATTGCGCGGCAAAACGACGAGGTTTCGCTGCGTCACGGCGCGAAGCTGATCTCCCACGAACAACCGTTGCGATTAATACTTGATAATAACGACAGCTCGATCGACTAGCCGGGACGAGAGCCGTCGCGCGACTGAAACACCTCTCTCTGCTCTCTTGCAGCATCCCTATCCCGCTATTCCCGCTCGCGCCCGCCCGACCGCCTGTTCGCCCCGCGGTACATCCGCACCCTCTGCCATACCCCGATGCGAGACTCCCTTTCAGCCTCTTCCAACCCCCGGTGTCCGTGATGCTATCCTCCCGCCTCTCCTCCTAGTTTACCTTCTTCCTCTACCGCTGTTTCCCCTTTCGCGTCACTCCGCCACGTCGCCTCGCTCTTCTCCTACTTTTCTTTTTCTTTTTCTCGTGCATGTCCTGCAATTTTAGTAGATTGGCTCTAGTCTCTACTCTAGTCTCTTTTGCGCGATTACGGATTTTTAAGTATTCTATGTTGGTATTATCGAGGTATGGTATACTATTTTTGATAATTGGCGTTCGTGATCTTTATTTGGATTCTCGTAATATTATCGAGATACCGATATTCGAAAGTCAATATCGAATGAAAGATACTGGCGCACTCGAGGCCTTGTATAAAGTTTGCAAATAATTCTTTGCGGGAAATAATTTTAGAATGTTTTCATGATTCACGCGCAGTATTGTTTGTTATATCGATTTTTATTAATTCGTTATTTATCTCTTCTTCGGACTGTTGCAAATGAGTCGCAATGTCGTGATGAGAATACAAAGTGCGATCTTTTTTATTACTCATACAATAGTAATATCGATTGTTCTTTAAATGTTAATTTATTGCCAGGGTTGGAAAGCTATACTTCATAAAAATGAATGCATCACCGTTACTCGATATTATAATTTAAAAAAATAACGCATTACCGTAACTTTCTTATTTTTTTTTTTGTTCTTTTTGTGATATTGAGATAAGATATTAGATTAAAGAGTTACGTTATTTAATAACCAATATTAAATGTAACAATCAAAATTAAACTTAGTAAAGTTAAGCTTGAAATATTAAAACTCTAAACTAATCTCTGTACAAAAAAATTTTCCTTTATATCAAACTTATCTAATAAACTTAAAATCTTCTATAATTCTTTATATTAACACTTTTATTTTTTAATATATGCTTACTTTTAGAAATTTAAATTGTAATTCACAAACGCGCAGATTTTATTAAAAGTTTTTATTAAACGTTGTTTCTAAACATTAATGTTATTATTAAAAAAACGTGCATTCTAGTAAAACAATGCTATTTATCGAATAAATATAAAGGATTAAAATAATGATAAAAGTTACAAGTAATTCATTGTCTCTCAACCCTGCTTACTGCCAGGTCGAAGGCAATTTGAATGACTGAAGGCCGCTCGTCCCTGTATTAAATTATAAAGTAAGAATGCGGTTACGGGAAAATTGGATTCGAGGATAAATTGAGGCAAGTTCGAAAACTCGTCTCAAAGGAAAGTATGGTGATTAGATGTAACGCTAACTATCCCTCGGTGAGACTTAGACACGGATTGCGCCAACAGTAGGAATTAGTTCACGACCTGGCTTAACAATTCGGTCCTTCCTTAGCTGATGATTCCTGCCTACGATATAGACAGAGACGGAAAATCGGATTAGATTATCGACGTTGGTTCGAGTCGGCTTTAGAAAAGAGTAGGTCGATATGTGAGTGTTGAAAAGTTGGAGTCGATCTTCCCAACTTAAAGTACAAGATACTTCAATTCCGCGAGTCTAGTTCAGTCATCATTTTCTAAGAACTATGATTATTAAGTGCAACTCTAACTAACCTCTAACGAGCGTGAGAATTAGATCGAGAATTATATCAACAGTAAGATTTTGTGCACGATTCGGTTTAATAATTCACTGTTTCTCTCTGTGATCCTATTCGTGATACAGACGAAGATGGAAAATTAAAATTAATTTACCAATATTTGTTCAAGTGAGCCTTAGGGAACGAGAAGTGCGAGCGTAGTAGAGATAAAAAAAACAGATTTTTTTTTTACTTCGGAGTGAAAAACTAGTTTTTTAGAAAAAAATCATAAAATTCTAAAAGAAGATGCAGAACTCATCGTTGTTAAAATAGACATTTAATGGCTGCGTTATTTCAGTATTTTTTAATATCTTTTGTCTTCATAATTTAAAATATCGAGGAAGAAACGTCTTTCTTTTTACATCGTTGCGATGTCTAACGTGTTGATAAAGCCTTGGAAATCTAAGTGTTTCCATCCCATCACCACTGACAATTAATCATTGTATTACATTTTAATTTTACAGTTATTTTTATACAAAAATTTCTTTTGGATGAATGCAAAAACAGAATTTTAATACAATATTATAGCATCAAATGTTTTTCAAGAAAAATAGATATTGTAACAAAAAATTTGTAGAAGTAAAAAACTGGTTTTTTTATTAAAAATTTCAACCTTTTTCAGTGATTTTTATCTGTAATATATACAGGGAAGTAGAGATAGGAGAGAAAAGTCGGAACTTTTTAATTTAAAATACAGGATTCTTTTATCCTGCTATTCTACACTTCATTCGTCGTTCGTCGGAGAGGAAACATGATAATTAGATGCAACACTAACTACACCCTAGTGAACACGAGAGTTAGATCGAATTACGTCAACAGTAGGAATTAGTTTAGGACACTGCTTAACAATTCGCTCTTTCATCTACGTTATAGACATAGATCGAAAATCGAGTAAACTTATCAGTATTTGTTCAAATGTCTCTTAGAGAGCGGATAGAAATGCGAGTGCATAAAGAAGTTAGGAATCAGACTTCCTAATTCAAAATACAGAATTCTTTTATTTCACGTTTTTACACTTCAATCGCCATTTCCAAGGAAATATGATGATTAGATGCAACGTTAACTATACCCTAGCGATCGCAAGAGTTAAACTGAGAATTGCGCCGACAGTATGGATTAATTCACGACCAGGCTTAACAATTCACTGCCCTCTCTCCCTAGGCCATGATCCTGCATATGATATAGGTAGACGCACATGGAAAATCGGATTATATTATCGACGTTGGTTCGGGCGATTTCGAAATGGGAGGTGTAGTTAGGGGAGCTTTCTAACTTAAAATACAGAATTCTTCCTCTCCGCAATTTCACTCACTATTTCCAGGTCGTCCATCTGTTTGCCTATCTAATAATGACCAAATTACTTTGTCAATTTATGCACACGGGTTCTTCGCGGAAATGGAGTTTATCGAAATTTTATATTCTGAGTGCGCTCTCTCTCTCTCTCTCTCTCTCTCTCTCTCTCTCTCTCTCTCTCTCTCTCTCGTCTTTTCCAGAAAGTAATGATAAAATCTTAAGTTCTCTTTTTATCGCGCCACTGTCCGATTTAACGGAATATTATAGAATTTATTTTCTTATTGACGATGCGTTAGTCCATTAAGACTGTGCGAATGGTTCGCGAAAAGCAAACGCTCTTTTCCTTTTTCAAACTCTTTTCTTTTCTTTCCGTATAAAACTCAGTGGAACGCAAGTGCACTTTCTTGCACTCACCATGCGGTGTCAATCCAACTGCCGATTTCCATTCCGCGTTACGATAAATTCATGCTCCTCACGGATCCGTCTGCAAATAGCAATTCCGATACCGATACCGGATGGCGACATCGTCCAAAAAGGACTTGCAAAAGTAACGGGCACTTTATATGTCAAAGATATTTGCAACGTAATTTTTCCGTTTAAATTCTTCTCGCTCAAAGTTCATCTCATAATTCGGGGAACTGTGAGTTACACGACGACGACGACGACAATTGCAAATTTTAATTCTATTTATATGTTTACCTGTACGAGTCTCTCAGAGTTTTCTTCTTTTACGTTACTTCTTTTTAACAACTGTTTTTATTAGTACTTACCAGTGATAACAGACTGCTGCACTTCCCGACTACTAGGGCAGATATCACCCGCAAACTTTTCCCTTGTGCCTTGCGACTTGACTAAACCCTTAAAAATACTCCGTATGCCTGCCCGTGTAAAAAAGTGAGAGAACTTTTTCGTCGTATGTGTACTTAACGCGCAAATGTACGTTCTATCCCGATCGTGTCAAAAAAGCCACGCGGATACGATCGATTCTTAAACAGCCAATAATGCTGCTCCTTTTTCTCGTGTCGCGATGTATTGTTTGACCATATCGCGTGTGTAGTGTATTCAATAGCTTACCGAGATATCGCTTCTGGACGCCGAACGGTAGACGCCGATCGATCCGATTTTGCAAACATCGAACGCAAATATTATGGACTTTCTAATAAACTAAGTCATAAGAAATTGATCAATCTTAGTCGATTATCTTCTCACACATGACTGTGATCGATCCTTTTTATTACAATTTAAAGCTTAGATAATTTATATAAACCATCAAAACTCATTACATTTTATCATGGCCTCTAGACTGTGATGAACGCGATATAATTAACTTGATTAATAGAAATAGTTTTTCTTACCAACAAAACAAAAAGTTATAATGACATTATTCCTTACAGAAATGTAAGGCTCTCTCGCGCACAAAAACCCACATAGAACACGAGAGTCATTATAAAATCATAATATCAGGACGTTATTATGACGTCATTTGATACTTAAACGCATTACGTTACGCTAAGTACTGAATCGTAAACTGAAGCCTGTAAGACATAATAGTAAACTTACATCACGCACAAATTATAACATAATGTTTAATGTTACATTATGATTGTGTTTGTACGATGTAAAAGTTTAGTGTTAAAACGTACAAGTTACTTTACGATCAATACTCAACGTAACATAACACATTAGACATTCTTATTCGAATAACCTAATATTGGTCAATTTAATAATAAAAAACAGTAATTAATTATTTATTTTAAGTATTGAAATTATTCTTGTGCAGTGTACTTTTGATACTCCATAAGTAATTAATTACTGTCTTTCAGTATTAAATTGGCCAGTATTAGATTTCTAATAAAGGAAAGTGGCGTCAAAATGGCTCCAAAATAATTATTAAAAGTCACTTTTCGACTAGTCACCATTTATCTTAACGTCATTTTAACGTTATCGTGACTTGCTTAAATAGAAGTATAAAAAGTAATAATAGAAATTGTGAAAATAGCTTCCAAAATTCGACCTCGTCATTGTTGCTAATTTCTTTTTCTACATAAAAAATACATAATACTATACACTGAGAAAAAAATTTGTTCAACAAACTAAACGCATTTAGTTGTTTGCAGATTTGATTAATTCAACAATTTTATTTAATTTGTATTTAACTGTAATTTGCTTAACATTGAATAGTTTGTTAAGCAGACTACGGTTAAATTCGAAAATGAATAAAATTTGTAAAATCAATCAAACAACTAAATGTGTTTAGTTGAAAAAATTTTTTTATTCAGTATACACAAGTAATAAATTACTTATTTCAAAAATTACTTATTTCAAATATTTTAAAAGTTCATATATCCGCAAACCTATAAATCATTCTCTTAAAACTTTCTAAAATTAAATATATAATATAAATCATTCATAAAATGAACAATCATTACTAATAAACCCAACCCTATAATATTCTCTCACAAACTCCGAATAATCAAATAATTCTATTCTTATCTGTATAACAATATATATAATTATCGACATATTCACTACCAATGACTCAATCATTATTAATATAATTAATATATGTTTATATATTAATGTATGAAATATATGTTTATAAATCAATAAGTTCATCACAAGCATCACATTTATTCAAAATATATTCTGAATCCCAATAAGTTTATAACCTCAATCAAGATTAGTAAATTGAAACAAATGATTGTTGAAACATTTGTTTCAATTTACAGTTGAAACAAATGAAACTTGATTTTTTTTTATTATATAAAGTCACTTCTACGATCAATTTTATAATGTTCTTCAGAAGAAAATAAATTCTTGAGTGCATAATAATAAATTTCTCTAAAATTTGTAGTGAGTATATTATATTGTAGAAAATATTCTTTGTTAAAGATAACTGTTATTGAAAAGGAAGAAAAGTAAAGTGAGTATTCACTTTTCTCAGCAACATTTTTTTGTAGAAGAGCACATTTCACTTTTAGAAAAGATTATTTAAAATGCGTTGGTCAGAAAAAAATTCTTTTTGAATTGATCTCGTTCAATCGAATTCGAGTCACACGAGAGCTCGAATTACCTGTGTATGCTGTAGATTTTCTGGAAAATCTCGCAAGCCGAGTATTTCGAACACTTGTCCAAATGCGCGTGCCTCGCACGCTACATACCCGACATTGTGTCGATGAACTATTTTGATGATGGAAGAGCGGGCGCAAGATATGAGGTACAGTCGCGTTCCCGTCGGGTGTATAGAATTTTAATTTTCAATATCGAGGTCGACCGTTCTCCGTTTACATTGTACGCTCTACCGTGCCAGGGCTTCACCCCATGAACGCGTTCTCAGAGAAGACATTTATTTCGTCAACCTTCCTCTGTGTTAGCATATATTTACAAATATAATGTTCCATAATGTACATCTCCTTTTTCATGGAAGACTTATTGTTAAACAATTCAGAGAGAGAGAGAGAGAGAGTATTAACATGTTGACCATCGATTATGTGAACTTGTATAGTTGGCAACATATAGATAATACTCGCTATGCATGATTTTATTTTTTCATGGAAAAAAATGAAAATTTTATTGTGTTTGAAAAATAAATATAAATAATTCGAGAATAGAGAGTTACATAGGGTGATTTTTATAGCGAGAAAATGAAGCTCAGTTTTTCACAGTAGCTTTTTTTTTACTGATCAAGAATCTATTTTTATATTTCTTCTGATCTTTTTTTTTTAAGAAAATATTGAGTAAATTTATACAGATAATGTGTGATCTCAAATATTATCTAATAAATTATAGATTAATGATATGTAACAATAATTAATAATAGTAATTTTTAATTGAATGTAAAAAATATCCAACTGAGTGATTACAAAAACTTAAATAATTATAATTATATTCTTGATTTAAATAGCATATTAGAATAATATGCTAATATGAAAATAACATCAGGAACAAAATTACCTCATTATAAAATGACAAATAACATATCAACATTGCTTGCCTAACAAATGAGTTTCGTATGTGTGTCTTACAGTGTACATCAATTTTCATACTTATTACTGTGGATATCCATTTTCATAATTATAAGTAAGTAATGATAAAATATTTAATATGATTAAATAAGTCCATATTCTCATGAAAGACCCAACATATTAAGTAAGACAATGTTTATTTTACATTATTATTTAACACACATAATACATTCTTCAAAATTTTATATTAAATATTGATTTTTGCAAGCAGTAAAAAATTTCAATAGTATCGGTTATCTGTGACCACTAAAAGGTCAATCGCTGGTCACGGATAACTAGCGTGAAAATCAATGCGTTAAATATCGTGAATTGTCAATTTCCGAGACAAAATATATGAAGTTGAATATCGATCGCCTATTCGAATCGGTGAAATTCTTAATAAAGTTGCTACTGTGCACTCGGAAGCGAAAACTTCTTTCTTTTTTGTTTAACGACTGTCGATTCTTCTATGGGTTTGATTCAGCCAGCAACAATAGACGAATTAAATAGATACAACACTGCAAATATATATATATTTTATATATAGTCGGAATAAACGCGTCTTTTACATTTCATTGTCTCAATTTTTGCCTTTCAAGTCAATATTTATAGTCGATTCTCTTATATTTTATAATATCATCTTAATTACCGTCTTAAAGATATCATAAATCAATTGCAGAGCAGTATTAACACACTGAGAAAAAAAATTGTTCATTTAATTAGATTAATTTAGTTCTTTATTTTTTTTACAATATAAAAATGTATTTAAGTCATATGAAGCACAGTATATTTAAATACATATATATATCTACATTCTCCAACAAAAGAAATAAAAACAATTAAATTAACATACAATACAGACCTACTTTACTCTTAACTTAATTTACTTTTTATCTTTTTCTAGTAAAAATTGGAAAAAGATAAACACTAAGTTAAATCAACATAGATCATTTCTTACATTAAAGTCAATTTATAGTCTTTGTATATAGAAATGAACATTAAGTCCACTTCCACCAATGTAAGATTAATTTTAATCTTGTATAAACTAATTCGGTCTTCTTAATTGATTTATTTTTTTAATTAAGATTTTAAAAAAGATAAACAGTAAGTTAGATCAGAATTAAAGTTATAATTTCACATTAATTGATGGAATCGAGACTTACGCTACGATTTTTATTTTCGCTAGGAATGATCTTGGGAGCAAAAATGCTATACCACAATTTTATAATTTTTAACGACAATGTTTATGTATCATTATACTGTCGTTGCGCAATTTTTTCATCATATATAATACCTGCAACGGCAGTACAATGATATCGATACCGTTAAGAATTACAGACTTGAGTCTCTGGGACCTTATGCAGGGTCTACAATAGAAGTCATAACGGTCGTAGAGTCTTAAGTCGTAAAAAATAAAACACATTGAATATGAAAAGAATAATCGACTATGATTAATCAATTTTCTATGACAAGATCCTACGACCGCTACGACTTTTATTGTAGGCCCCGCATTATTCTCGAAAAATATCATATACGAAAATACTAGGCAAATCTATAATACATGTAACGAAAAACTATAGATATACGTTACATTGTATTAGGTGTAGTAAAAAGAAATCCATTATTTTTCAATTTTATGCAAAAATAATGGATTTCTTTTTACTACACCTAATATAATAGATTCTCTTAGTTTTTCATGCATGCGATATTTTTCATGAATCAGACCTCTAAGCTTTTCGCGTGATTTCGCGCGGTCAGCTTGAGAAGAGATCGAAGAAGTTGCGTGGTCGAACGATCGGTCGATTCAACAATGACACGTCGCCCGTGACATAATTTACTTTATGCCAACGATGATGGCCAAGAGATAATTCATTCTACTGTCTCCCCGCACAATTTCGCTATGTCATACCGCGAAGAGGAACTTACCGCGATCAATAGACACTTCTGTATACAGCGCCGGAAAATTAAGCCGGCCGCAAAGTTTTGCATTATGGAAAGTTCCCTTATCGGTTGAACGGTCGACGGGGCCCTTTTGTGAAAACCCGACACTTGCTGAGGAAAAGGGGAATGGGTGGCGGAACGTTATTACGCTCTCTCGCCTTCTCCTTCGGGTTGCCTAGATAAATGTACCGATGTACATTATTGGGGGTGGTGGAGCGTCTTGAAGAGATTGAAGGTGAGAATTTACATCCTTCCCGCTATCTACGGTGCACTCGAGAGATTCACCTGGCAGTTTTTCAGCCTAAGAAATTTAACAGAGGCAAGCGCATCGATATATCTTCTCGATTTTCTTGGCGCTCTCGAATGCGTTTCGAGAGGAAGAAAGAAATAAAAAATTTAGTCGCGTTGCAAAGTTTTTCAACTGTGCAAAGATAAAAGCATTTATGTCAAGAATAAAAAAATACATGTTACGTTTTCTTCCATATGCGAAATAAAAATAAAAACGATATCACAGAGCAAATTGAATTTCTTAAAAACTTAAATTATCATTTATTGATAAATAGCATCGATAGTATGATTAATCTAATCATAAAATTATTTAACTTAATTTAAAAATTAAGAAATCAAAATTAACTATAATTAATTTCTATGAAAAAAATTTGATTTCAAATTTTTTTCATTATATAATAATACAGTTTAAAAATGATGGGGCATCATTGTATCTCAATATAAAAATATAATATACTTAAACAGTTTTCAATCATTTTTTTATGTATTTTTAATTATCGGCATATATATTTATGTGTAAATATACAACATTTTACGTCATTTTTCCTCAAAGAACAATTATTTAATCTTAATTTATTTACATAAAATAAGGCTAACAACACGTATTAAAAATATATATTTAACTTAATAAACAAATTTAAAATTAATTAAAAATATCATATCCTAGACAAGAAATGTGCATTCTATAATCATAATCAAAATAATATCTACTCATTTTATCAAGCATTTATTTAATTATGTATTTACTATGCACTCTTAAAATTCTCAAAAAAAGTATATTATCCATGATTATATAACTTAATTATACATCTAATAAACTATATAAAATTGGAAATACATAGAATAGTTTTACTATTATATCGTAGTCTGCATGAAAAGACAGTTTTTTAATTAACATTTCTTCTATAAAACAAAGCATGTATGAATATTTTCAATAGAATATTTTCAATATATTTGTTTTCAATAGAATGTTTTCAATAGAACTGTATAGAACAGATTTTTCATATATTGTGAGGCATATGTCATTTTCCCATCTAAATGCACAATACAGGTTTGCCTCTATTTTCGGGTTGCCATATTACCTGATTTTGCAAAAGTACATGTACATATCTACTTTATGGACAGTATTACAATTTATCGCAGCTAGAATGCATCGTTATGGGCGGAAATGGGAGTAAAAGTGCTTAAAAATTTTCATAATTCCAGAAAAATACGCCTTGATAGATACATCAATGACAGTTTACAGCTATCACAGAACATCTGTACTAATAGATGTTTTCCAGCAAGAAACACAGATAACACAGTGTAACACAGTGAATCATTGTATCTTCGACGTTTGCCAATTATAAATAAATATGAAACGCGCACGATCACTGTTACATTGTTTCTCTTTTGCTGAAAAGCATCAAATATTTAACTAAACGTGGTTGACAGGTACGAGTTTCATCTTATTAGGCTCTCTAGAAAGACTCTCTAAAAGGAAAGGAAACATATACAATATGTGGCACGTATACTTTCAGAACAGACGATTAATCGTCGAAATTATACATTTGATGAGATTTCCAACCAAGTATTTGAATACACCTAAAATAAGATGACATTTTATGAATAATTAAGACAGCAAGGTATTGAAAATGACAAATCAGAACGGCTATACAATTTTTGTATAATAAAATTATATAAATTATATTTGCCATACTTATTAAATTATAAAAAATATAAAATATGTTTAATAGTTAAAAAATACTACGTACTTTTTCGCAGATAGCATAAATCCTTTTGGTCCACACGTAAATATGCATCCTTCTGGTGAACACTCGCCAATCAATTCTTTCAATAATTTATCGGATACTGTACCGCGTCTACCTTCCCATTTATCTCCTGCATGTGAAAGGATGTGTGTAACTTTGAACCTAATATGAGACATTAATAATCTTCAGTTCGATAAAATCTCTTTTTATTTTTAAAGTAACTTTAAAGTAACGTACGATATCTCATATCGATGGATATAATTTTTTACATATGATATATTGTTATACATCATATATATATTATACAATAG